>ERZ808051.306-NODE-306-length-60336-cov-9.523756_pt1 | contig 60336 bp, 53 predicted proteins | sample MGYA00380199_ERZ808051 | MGnify/ENA primary metagenome ERZ808051 (study PRJEB31490, sample SAMN06133391) | mouse gut metagenome | isolation source: J11 | host: mice | place: China: Chengdu | collected 2015-05 ... | reverse complement strand
TTACTTTTTATGGGAACACCGGCTATTTTCTAGCCGGTGTTAGAAGCCGTGGTTAAACGCATAGGCTGAACTGTAACAAAAAATGTAACAGTTCAGCCTTCGGCTTCCTGTTACAGGCATCAAGCCGTGCAAAAGCCGCTTTGCGGTTGGCTTGACTTTCTGTCAGTTTTTTTCCGCGATCTCCCCCTGCTTCTTGTAGATACTGTCCGCCTCGACATATCCTCTCACCATCGATGTCGGGTAAACATTAGAATTGCGTCCGATCACGGTTCCCGGGTTGAGCACGCTGTTGCATCCGACCTCCACGTTGTCGCCGAGCATTGCGCCCATCTTTTTCAGACCGGTCTCAAGGTTTCCATAGGGTGATTTGACAACCACGAGCGTCTTGTCGCTCTTGACATTGGAGGTGATAGAACCTGCGCCCATGTGCGACTTGAAACCGAGGATGCTGTCTCCCACATAATTGTAGTGCGGCACCTGCACTTTGTTAAAGAGAATGACATTTTTGAGTTCGGTGGAGTTGCCGACGACCGCGCCCTTCCCGACAATGGCATTTCCGCGGATGAATGCGCAGTGGCGGATCTCTGCCTCCTCGTCGATGATGCACGGTCCGTTGATGCATGCTGTCGGCGCTACCTTTGCCGATTTTGCGATCCAGATATTTTCGCCGCGTTTCTCGAACTTATCTTCCGAAAGCGAACTGCCAAGCTCCACGATATATGCACCGATCCCGGGCAGCAGTTCCCACGGGTAGACTGCCCCGTCAAAGAGCGGTGCGGCGATCGTCTCCTGTAAATTGTAGAGATTTTTGATTTGTAATGGTTCTATTTCCATATCTTTTATTCCTTTCTGATCCTCTCTGAGAAATTATATTAAGTATCCGGCTCTTCCGCCGCCACAGCCATCAGAGACGCCCAGTATTCATCTGCGGCAGGTTCTGCATCCAGCCAGGGCTGCGGCGTCTGCGTCTGAGCTGTTTTTTCTGCCGATGTTTCGCCTTGACGATCAAAGTCAAAGGTTATCTTCTCCTCCGCGTACTTCAAATAAGCGTCAAACGGGTTCCCGGCTTTCGACACAAAACCGGTTATCTTTTCGGCAGTTTTTCCGGCTGTGAAAAGTTCCTGCATCCGCTCTTCCGAGAGGGGCACCTGCGCCACGGTATGCCCGATCCTGAATCCGCAGACGCACTCGTAATACCACTGGCTCTTTTTCAGTTTATGCGCACTGCATCTGGGACATGCAAGATTTGTTTCCGTCGGGGCAGGTCTGTCCGGAAAATCAAACACAACCTGACCGTCCTCTGTCAGCTTGAGCGGCGCGTCAAACCTGGCGCCGCTCTTTGCCAGAAAGCCCTGTATCACATCGGTCTTTTTGTGTGTGAGCAGCTGTTTTGCGATGCTGTCGCTGATCTTTACGCCGGCTATCTTACTGTTGACCGCAAAGCGGCAGCTGTGTTCCGCATCGTCTTTGTTGTAATTTGAACAGCCGTAGCCGAACATTGTCTTGACGATCTCACCGCCGCACAGCGGGCATTTTACGTCCTTGAGCTTTTGCTGTTCGAGATCGTCAAAGTCAAATTTCAGTCCGGTGATCTTGTCATTTTCGTCCCGGCTGAATGTTATGCGGGCGTCAAATTTCTTGCCTGCCTTTGACTTAAAGCCGCGTATGGTCGCGGTTTTGCCGTTTGTCAGCAGTTCCCTGATCTGTGTCTCCGGGATATCCTTTCCCGCCATCTTGCCGATGGAGAATCTGCAGCTGCTCTCGTCGAGCTTATCGTAGCTGGCGCAGCCATAGCCAAACGGTGTCTGTACGATCTCGCCGCCGCACAGCGGACAGACGACATCCTTTATTTTTTTGGCTTCCACATTGTCGAAATTGAAGGCGACAGTATGCTTTCCGTCAGCGTCCTTCTCCAGCATCAGACATGCGTCGAACTTTTTGCCGTTTTTGCTCTTGAATCCCCGGATCGTCTGGGTGATCCCGCTGCTCAGCAGCTCTTTGACCTGTGCCGGACTTAACTCCTTGTCGGCGATCCTGCCGACCGCAAACTTGCAGCTGGAAGGATCCTGTGGATCATAGTTCGCACAGCCATAGCCAAAGCCCTTGATCATCAGCGCCCCGCCGCAGTCCGGGCAGACAACGCCCTCAAGCGCCTGCGGCTGGATCTGTGAAAAATCAAACTGGACGTCCACTTTACCGTCCTCATCTTTGTGAAGCACCAGAGAGGCGTCAAATTTTTTCTTTTTCCTGGACTCAAAGCCGCTCAGCACAGGTGTCCTGCCGTCTCTTATGAGGGAAATGCACTCTTCGTCAGAAAGGCTTCTCCCTGCGACGGCACCGATCACAAAGCTGCACCCGCCGCCGTCTTTCTGGTAATTGGCGCACCCGTAGCCAAACGGGGTTGTGACGATCTCACCGCCGCACATCGGGCACTGGACGCCGATCTTTCTGCGCGCGCCCAATCCCCTGGCACCTTTCCCGGTAAATGGGCTGATCTGCGCCGCGAGCTGGCTGGTCAGATCCTTGTCCCGTATCTGTATGGTTTCCCTGCGGATAAAATCCTCGAGTTTTGCGCGGTAATCGTTCACGTCGACAGTGCCGTTTGTGATGCCGTCGAGACCTTTTTCCCAGGATGCGGTCATCTTGGGATTCAACAGCGCCGGAACGGTCATCGCGACGACTTCGTACACCATCTCTCCGAAATTCTGCGGCGTTATGACCTGTGTCTTCTGGTTGAGGTTCAGATACCCGATGCGGATCAGTTTCTTGATGATCTCCGCGCGCGTCGCGCTTGTGCCGATGCCGGAGCCCTTGATCTGGGCGCGCAGTTCCTCGTCCTCGATGAGTTGTCCCGCGTTTTCCATGGCAAGGATCATGGAACCGGACGTGTACCGCTTGGGCGGGGAAGTCTTGCTGTCGCGGATCTCAAAGCCGTTGACGGTAAGGAGATCTCCCTGCTTGAGCGTGTCCGCGAGCGCGAGCAGTTTTCTGGAATTGTTCTTCTTTTCCTTGCCGGCGTCCTCCTCCGCGTGCTCCCCTGTTTTTGTCTGGGAGGCAGGGTTCTCTTCCTCGTCAGCGTCAGCGTCCTCGAGCGTCCTGCCCATGACCTCGAGGAATCCGAGTGTCCTGAGCACTTTTGCGGAGGCAAACAGCGATTCCTTCTCTATGCCCACAACGAGCTTTAACGTCTGGTATTCTGCAGGCGGATAAAAGATGCTCAGGAAACGCCTTGTGATCAGGTCAAAGACTTTGCTCTGCAGCGGTGTCAGCGTTCCGAGTTCTGTCAGCTGTCCTGTCGGGATGATGGCATAGTGGTCAGTGACTTTATTGTCGTCTGTGTACTGTGTCTTTGCAATATTTGCATGGAGTTTTTTCGCCAGGATATGGTCCGTAAAGCGCTGTGTCGGCGTATATCCTTTGAGTTTGTACAGATTTTTGTCGATCTCTTTTGCGACGGCTGTCGTCAGTACTCTTGCGTCCGTTCTCGGATATGTCGTGAGCTTTTTTTCATACAGGTCCTGCGCGACCTGCAGCGTCTGATCCGGGCTGATCTTGAAGCGTTTGGAGCACTCAGCCTGCAGTTCCGCCAGATTGAAGAGCAAGGGCGCCTTTTTCCTGGAGATGCCTTTTTCCAGCGTCTTTACGACCGCCTCTTTTCCCTCAAGGGAAGTGATCAGTTTCTCCGCGTCTTCCTTTTCCTTGAATCCGTTTTCTTTGTAGAGCTTCGGGGAGCCGAAACAGGCAGAACCTTCGACTGCCTTCCACTCCGCCTCGATCCCCGCCTCGGTAAAATTCCCGACAACCCTGTAAAACGAGGTCTCTTTGAAGTTGCGGATCTCGCGTTCCCTGTTGACCACCATGCCGAGCACACAGGTCATGACCCTGCCCACGGCGATCGCGGTGTAGCCCTTTGTCGCCGCGGCGTCATTGAGGAGTTTTCCGTATTTGACGGACATGACGCGCGAGAAGTTGATGCCCATGGCGTAGTCCTCGATCGAGCGCATGATGCCGGATCTGCCGAGGTTTTCGTATGCCGACATCGGTTTTGCCTGCGCCACGCCGCGCTTGATCTCCTCCTCGGTCTGCGAGTCGATCCACACGCGCATCTCCTGCATTCCCTTGCGCACACCGCCGAAATTGCGGATATTTTCCTCGATGGTCTGCCCTTCCTTTCCGGAGTCGCCCGCCCAGTACACAGTGTCGATATCCTCGCGCTGAAGCAGCGCATGAACGATGTCGTACTGTTGTTTGACATTTTTAATGACACCGTATTTGTATTTTTCGGGCAAGAATGGCAGATCCTGCAGAGCCCATTTCTTGTAGCGGATATCATACTCCTCCGGGTAGACCATCTCCACCAGATGACCGACGCACCATGTGATGACGTATGTGTTGTTTTCTATGTAACCATTGTGTTTTCCTGACACATGAAAAACCTTCGCGTAATCCTGTGCCACCGACGGTTTCTCGGTTATGATCAGTTTCTTTCCCAAGTTCTACTCTCCACCCTGTTCTATTTTTGTCTTAGAGCCTGCAATACCTGCAGGACGGTCAATTGAAGCGCGTCGGGGATCTCCGCCCGCGCGGGTATGACTGCCTGGTACACTTTATCCGGACTATGCTCCAGCTCAAACACCGGATATGGGATCTCGAGCTGGTCGCAGACCATTTTCTGAAATTCATAGTAGTCCACGGTGTCCCGGCTTCCGATGTGGAAGATCCCTTTCAGATCATGGTCCAGAACATACTTTGCACACGCGCCCACCTGGTCTGTGAGGGTCACATTTACGTGGTCATTCGGATATGCTGCCAGCGGCTCCCTGCTCGCACTGTGCTCCCGCAGCAGCTGTATTCTCGGGCAGTCCGGCGCCCATACAGACGGGATACGGAATATGATCAGCTGCCCGGAAAGTTTATGCTCCAGCATCGCCTCGCAGTCCCTCTTGTATTTTCCATAATCTGATCCGGGGTTCGGCTGTGCCTCTTCCGTCCACGGCTGGGACATATCCCCGTCAAATACATTGGCAGTCGATATGAACAACAGCCTTTTTGCTTTTCCGCCCAGCCAGTCAGCCAGTGTCTCGTGGAATCGGTATTGTGCCTGAAAATCTCCCCGCATGGAAGAGATCACGATATCGGGGTTCTCTTTCTCCAAAATGCTGATCAGAGTGTCCGTGTCCTCCGCCGGCAGCTGATAGCCGCCCTCCACTTCGTGGTGTCCCGCTGTGACGGTAACGTGATACTCCTGCGACAGGCTGTCTTTTATGGCGCGCCCGACAAGACCGGTTCCGCCGATCAATAACACTTTCTTTCCCACTGCATCCTCTCCTTCTATAACACTATAGCAGCCACACATCAACCATACCGGCATGTTCCGGTGCGATATCGGTATCATAATCTTCTATGAGCTCACCGTTCACCGCAGTGATCGATCTGATAACCACAATTCAGAAAGAGCAGCAATACACTGCTCTTTCAATCAAAACAAAAATTTTATTTCTTCGTGATATACCCTTGCGCCTTGAGGAGCTCTGCACAGAGCACCGCGCCGCCCGCGGCACCGCGCACGGTATTGTGTGAAAGTCCGACGAACTTCCAGTCATATATACTGTCCTCGCGGATCCGTCCGACGGAGACGCCCATGCCGTTCTCATAGTCAACATCAAGGGTTACCTGCGGTCTGTTGTCCTCCTCGAGATACTGGATGAACTGCTTGGGCGCACTCGGAAGCTCCAGCTCCTGCGGAATGCCCTTGAAGTTCACTAATTTCTCGATGAGCTGCTCCTTTGTAGGCTGTTTTCTGAACTTCACGAACACGGCTGCCGTGTGGCCGTTCAGCACCGGCACACGGATACACTGACAGGTAATGACAGGTGATTCCGCCGGTACGATCACGCCGTCCCTGATCTCGCCCCAGATCCTGAGCGGTTCCTTCTCGCTCTTCTCCTCCTCGCCGCCGATGTACGGAATGATGTTTCCTTCCATCTCCGGCCAGTCCTTAAACGTCTTGCCCGCGCCGGAGATCGCCTGATACGTCGTCGCAACGACCTCGTAGGGTTCAAACTCTTTCCACGCGGTCAGGACAGGCGCGTAGCTCTGGATCGAGCAGTTAGGCTTCACAGCGACAAAACCTCTCGTCGTGCCAAGGCGCTTTCTCTGGAAATCGATCACCTTCATGTGTTCAGGGTTGATCTCAGGTACGACCATCGGCACGTCGGGCGTCCATCTGTGCGCAGAATTGTTGCTGACGACAGGCGTCTCTGTCTTTGCGTAATCCTCCTCGATCTTCTTGATCTCCTCTTTTGTCATGTCCACAGCGGAGAACACAAAATCAACCTCAGAAGCCACTTGCTCCACTTCATTGACATTCATGACCACGATATCTTTCACTGCCTCCGGCATCGGTGTCGTCATCTTCCATCTGTCACCGACTGCCTCCGCGTAAGTCTTTCCTGCGGAGCGCGGGCTTGCGGCGATCGTTGTCACCTCAAACCAGGGGTGATTCTCCAGCAGCGATATGAACCGCTGACCTACCATACCTGTACCGCCAAGGATACCTACTTTTAATTTTTCACTCATTTTTGTCCTCCATTCTGCTGATCGATATCAACATGTAATCATTTTCGCGTACTAAATTCCCAGATACTCCCGATTGATCCGAATGACCTCCCGCATCGCGTCCGGACCCGGCGCGCCGATCGTCGTGCGCTTATCAACACAGGTCTCGAGGCTGACTGCCTCGAACAGATCCTCCTCAAACACGGGACTGACCGCCTTTAACTCCTCGAGGGACAGATCATCGATCGCCTTATCCTTCTCGATGCAATACAGCACAAGCCTTCCGATAATGCCGTGCGCATCCCGGAACGGCACGCCGTGATTCACCAGATAGTCCGCCGCATCCGTGGCGTTCGTGAATCCCTTCATGGCACTCATCTTCATGACATCTGTGTTGAACCGCATGGTCCTGAGCATGCCTGTAAACAGCGCCACGCACCCCTTGACAGTATCGATCGCATCGAAGGTCAGTTCTTTATCCTCCTGCATGTCTTTATTGTAGGCGAGCGGGATCCCCTTCATCGTCGTCAGGATCGACACCAGCGCGCCGTACACACGCCCTGTCTTGCCGCGGACAAGTTCCGCGATATCGGGGTTCTTTTTCTGCGGCATGATGCTGCTTCCGGTCGAGTACGCATCGTCGATCTCCACGAAACGGTACTCGTTGGAGTTCCATATGATGATCTCCTCGCAGAAACGGCTCAGGTGCATCATGATCGTGGACAGTGCGGCCAATAGCTCGATCACATAATCCCTGTCCGCCACGGAATCCATGCTGTTCAGTGTCGGTCCGTCAAATCCAAGCAGCTGTGCAGTGTATTCCCTGTCCAGCGGATAAGTCGTCCCCGCCAGCGCGCCCGACCCCAGCGGACAGTAATTCATCCTGTTATATATATCGTCAAGGCGCTGTCTGTCGCGCCTGAACATCTCGAAATACGCTCCCATGTGATGCGCCAGCGTGATCGGCTGCGCTTTCTGCAGATGCGTAAATCCGGGCATATACGTCTCTGTATGCTTCTCCATGATCGACAGGATCGTCTCGAGCAATCCCTTTAATAGGTCATTGATCGCTGTGACCTCATTCCTTGTATAAAGTTTCATGTCGAGCGCTACCTGATCGTTCCTGCTCCTGCCGGTATGAAGCTTTTTGCCTGCATCGCCGATCCTCTGTATCAGATTCGCCTCCACAAAGCTGTGAATGTCCTCGTATTCATCGGTGATCGCCAACGCTCCTGTCTCGACATCTCTCAGTATGCTTTCCAGTCCTTTGGTGATCTGATCGCGCTCATCTTCTGTCAGAATCCCCTGTCTGGCAAGCATTTTCACATGCGCCATGCTGCCCTCCACATCCTCGCGGAAAAACTTCTGGTCAAATGAAATCGACGCATTGAAATTGTATACAAGCTTGTCTGTCTCCTTGGTAAATCTGCCGCCCCAAAGCTGTGCCATCTTCTGTCTCCTTTCGATCGCTCAAAGTTCCTAAATGATAGATCCGCAAATATTCTCTTGAATACAATAGCATAGATTCATGAGAGTTGCAATAATAATTTACTGCTCGAGTCCATATGAGCTGATCCGAAATCCTTCCGGTGTCTTGGTGACCTCCATACTCAGGTAAGCGTAAACCCCATCTGCCTCCACATGTACGACTATACTATAGGACAGGCAGCAAGTGACACCGTTTTCTATGTTGTCGTCGGGCAGTCCTGCCAGATCGTTTTCCCTGATCTGCGCCGCATTTTCAGGATCACTGTACAGATCGACAGTCCCGTCAAAATCTTCTGACAAAAGCGATCTGAGTACGGCCTCATCGTTTTCAAAATACGCTGCCGCGAAGGCCTCCGCGGTCCTCCGCATCTCGACGGCATCCTCACAGGGTTCATTCCTGTTGATCCTCTGCATACCGTTTGCATCAGGATCCAGAGAGATGATTTCCTGCTGTTCCAGATACATCCTGCCATCGTACACGGCACAGTGGTTGTACAGACCGCGCCCAGGTATCCCGGGATATTCAAAGCGATACACCTTCTGTGTGTCACCGCCCGCCCTCGGGATACGGATCAGATATGTTTCCGCCACCCCGTAACCATCTGCCATATAGCCGATGGTCCGCTCCTGTGTCGCATAGACATATTCTGCATCATAATTGACCAGCTCTATTTCATACAGTTCTCTTGACGGATTCTCATAAAACAGTTCCGGCTGTCCGGCCGCCAGATCCACATACCAGATCCGGTTTCTTTCATCCTTGTAGTACATTCCGCCTTCTGTGATGATCGTCGAAAAATAGCCGGCATCGCACAACGGTTCATAGATGCCATCATCCTTTTCAATGTAAAAGCTCCTCTCCGCCTCGTTTTTGTATCTGCTGACGATCTGGCTGCCATCCAACATCTTTTTGCACGCTCCCACATCCATGGCAGGCATATATTTCTGTGTCAGCTGTTCTGTCAGCTTCCAGTATTCTTCGGAATCATATGTTGTGTTTTGATCTCTCTTCCACTGCAGCTCCACATAGTCGTTGTATTCTCTATATAAAAAATCGTCTGCCCTGTCGTCAAGCTGTCTTCCGATCCCGCCGTCCTGATCCAGCTCAAAACCGATCCTGGAGCCGTTATCGCATGCAGCATATAATTTCCCCTCGTAGATTGAGATATGGTACAGGGATTCGAATTTATTGCTGAATGCCGCGAGCGCGTCGACCACCTCGCGCGTATCCAGGTCCATCCGGTAAATGGTCGCCCCATATGTATCGCCCCTTGGCGCCAGACCGCAGAAATACAGGAAATTCCGATCGATTTCCATTCCTCTGCGGAGTCTGTAGTCATCGTGGTAAAGGAGCTCTCCGTCACCCGTACCATCCTTGAAGCAGTAAATCCCGTCTTCTCTTGCCAGATAGACATCATTCCTATAAACACGGGCAATCTTGTTGTATTCATTGTTGTAGTCAAAGCGGTTGTCTGTGTCGGGATCTTTTTCACCGGATTCGGTCTCAGCGGTCACGATTTCGCGAATACTGGTATCGATCGGAGCGGTGTCCTCTGACTGATACCCGCAGGAGACGGCAAGTCCCATGACTGGGACGGCGATACAGATCACTGCGGCGCTCACAAATCCCCTTTTCTTTATTCCCTGATCAAACATGTTGTCAATCCGCCCTTTTAGCTGTATCCTGTCTTCCAGAAAGCTGCTGGAAAACACAGAGGACTTTTTTTCGGATGTCTTGTTTCCTGCCAAAAAGAGCATCATGCGCGCATACAGTTCCCGTTCCTCCAGATCCCGCCCGCGCAGGGTCGCCTCGTCACACGCAAGCTCAATATCATAAAAAAACTGCTTTCTCATGAGGTATACGGCCGGATTCATCCAATTTACACAGCAGACAGCCGTCATCAGCAGTTTTGACAGAAGATCTCTTTTTCGATAGTGGCAGAATTCATGTTCCACGACCAGCTCAAGCTCTGCTGCCGTCCACTGCTTCGAAATGGACGGAATGACCAGCTTCGGGTGCACAATCCCGACCAGCATCGGGCTTTTGATCTGCCGGCTCTGACAGACTGCCACGCGGTTTCCTGTCCTGGACATCACTTCCCTCATCCTTTCGTCCGTGACAGGGCACAGGCTCTTATGATATAAATGCAAAAACATCACATACCCGGCAATTGTATAAAACGCACATGCAAACACGCCTATGATCCAGACTGCTGAAAGTATTTCTACATATGTATAATGAAATACTTTCAGCAGTCTGGACTTTTTTCCTGAAACGATCTGATCTGTCGATTCCTGCTGTCCGCCAGGGTGGTCAGCGTTTTCCCTGAATGGCTGTCCATGGATCATCTGGGCGGCATCGCTTTGCGGAATACCGGCAGATATATCCTGCTGGCTGCTGTCGTCTGCCGCCTGGGACAGATCTAAATGCACAGCCGCGTCCGTCCCGGCATTCCAGCTGTCCGACGGCGCAGCGCCCGCAAAGGAAATCCCGGCAAGGGGTACGATGGAAAAATTGTAGGGGATCAGCAGTCGGACTGCGAGCAGGATCCACATGATCTTCATCCATCCGGAACCGTATCTTTTTCTGAGTTTTCCGCCCAAAAAGCTCAGGGACAGAATGACGACAGCCGCCACAATGTTGACCTCCAGCAGATCCAAAAACAAATTGGTCAATATTTCCCGCATATGCCTATTTCCCCTTTCTTTTGACGGTAATGTAGTCCTCAAGCTCCCGAAGCTCGTCCTCCGACAAACTGTTTCCATCGTACAGCGCCGCCAGGAAATTTTTGGCGGAGTTCTGATACAGGCGTTTCAGAATACTTCGGCTCTCCATCTGCATGTAACTTGATTTGTCGATCCGCGCGATGTACACATTGTTCTTTCCTGACTTCTGTACCTCGAGAAATCCTTTTTCCTGCAGTCTTGACAGAAAAGAAAGGATCGTTGTAGGCGACAGCTTTCGCTCACGATCCAGCCGTGCCTCGATCTCAGACCTTGTCACCGGCTTATCCATGTCCCATATGATCATCATGATCTCCAACTCTGAATCTGGCAAACGTTTCATTGTCCGTGCTCCTTCCTGATCCCAAATATATTTTGCATATTTCACACACTTTTGCATATAAAACACAAACATCTTCGGCAAGTGTAGAATATGTTTATATTCTACACTTGCCGAAGATGTTTGTCAACAAAAAAGGGAGCTTTCGCTCCCTTTTTTCAGTCATTAATATGACGGATCGCATCATATGCCCCGTTGAACATATTCGAAATATCGTCTGATGAAAGTTCCCCATTGTTTTCAAGCGTCTTGTCCATAATCTTTAACAGTTGCTCCTGGAGACGGGTTTTCTGGGAAACCACGTCGACTGCCCCCGGTTCTTTGAGATCGTCATACATCTTCCCGTAAAACTGCAGCAACTGCTGGTTGGTCGTCTCCCTGCATTTTACGATGTCGCCCAGCGCTATCGCTTTCGTACGGGCGCCGTCGCCGTTAGGTTCCATCTGACGCAGCTCCGAGATTACCTGGTTCAGATACGCTGTCTGCTGTCCGATCCGCTCGATCTGTTCCAGACAGTATTCCATCGTATATTTTGACTGTCCGCCTGCGGCGTGAATATCTGCCCCAGTATTTACCGGTACCTCATCCACTGTGCCATTCCCGACGATCTCATTTTCCATCATTTTATTTTCAATTGTCTGCTCTGACATATCGTTATCCTCCAAATTCTGCTCTGGCGGACACGCAAGGCATAGCATATTCTGCGCCAGAAAGCGTGCCCTGCCCTGTTTCACGAGTCCCTTAGCCCTTTTTAGGTAAGTAGTCCCGTATTTTTTGCCATTTTCATCGACCACAATAATGTTTTTTGTCATGGGTGTCTCCCCCTTGCTTCGATTTTGTCATGCACTTGTAAAAGGCCTGCGTTTTTTGTTATGGGTGTCTTCCCCGCCTCTTAGTTCAGTATAATATATTTCTCAGACAAATACAATAGCCATGTTATCGGGATCCCATCACTTTTGACAAATTCTGACATATACTATTCTATACATCGATACATTTTGGCAAGAAAGGCGGCGGTTACGAAATGTCTCAAAGTCATAACAGAAAACCATTTCTCCGTCTGGATCACGTAAACTTCTCGTACTACAGTAATCTCGGCGAAGTAAACGTTTTGAACGATATCAGCCTCTCCATCGAGAAGGGCGCCTTTGCGGCGCTGGTCGGTCCGAGCGGATGCGGCAAATCCACGATCCTCTCCCTGATCGCGGATCTGCTCAAGCCGGTGGGCGGATACATAACCTTTTATTCAGAGGACTTTAACGCTCCGCGTATCGGATATATGCTCCAGCACGACCATTTGCTGGAATGGAGAAATGTCTACCAGAACATAACGCTCGGTCTTGAGATCCAGAAAAAGAAAACGGCAGAAAACCTGGCGCTGGTCGACAGCCTGCTCGAGAAATATCATCTGTCGCACGTCAGGAATCAGAAACCGTCGGCACTTTCCGGCGGAATGCGTCAACGGATCGCGCTGATCCGGACGCTTGCGATCCGTCCGGACCTCCTCCTGCTCGACGAGCCGTTCAGTGCGCTTGACTACCAGACCCGGCTCAATGTGTCAAAGGACGTGCACGATATCATCAAGTCCGAACAAAAGACTGCGATCCTTGTGACACATGACATCTCCGAAGCGATCTCCATGGCGGATGTCGTCTATGTACTCACGAAATCTCCCTGCACGATAAAGGACGTCATTCCGATCGAGTTTGAAGCCAATGGGATCCGGCGGGAGGATATGCGCAAATCAAGTCTTTTTCAGGATTATTTTGATAAGATATGGAGGGAAATGCAGGATGAAAACACAGAAAAATAACCAGGAAACAGACATACAGTCTTCGGCGGTTACTACAGGACAGAAAAAATATCTGCGTCACCAGAAGCTGCAGAAACTATATATCTTCTGGAGCCGGATACTGATCTTTATCGCCTTTTTGATGCTGTGGCAGATATCTGCCGATTTCGGGTGGATCGACAGTTTTTATTTCAGCTCACCGACTGCCATCTCCCAATTGTTCTGGCACGATATCGCAGACAGATCTCTGCTGATCCATATTGGCATCACGCTGCTGGAATCCGGTATCAGCTTTGTGCTGATCATCGTGTGTTCCGTACTGATCGCAACATTTTTCTGGTTTTATCCTTCTTTGGGAAAAATGTTCGAACCCTTTCTGATCGTGCTGAACAGCCTTCCAAAGTCCGCGCTTGCACCGCTGATCATTGTCTGGCTCGGGACGGGACCCCGCACGATCATCCTGTGCGGGATATCGGTCGGGATCTTTGGATGTATCCTCAATCTGTACCAGTCCTTTGAACAGACGGATCCGGAAAGGCTGAAACTGATCGAGACACTGGGCGGCACAAAGCTTCAGGCCTTTACAAAAGTAGTATTTCCAGGAAACATCCCCACGTTCATCTCCCTGTCAAAAGTCAACATCGGACTTGCGCTCGTCGGTGTCATCATCGGGGAATTTCTTGCCGGAAGAAAGGGGCTCGGGTATTTGATCATCTACGGCAGCCAGGTTTTTAAGCTCGATCTGGTGCTCATGAGCATCGTGATCCTCTGCGTGATCGCCATGGTGATCTACGGGCTGCTGAATCTGCTGGAAAAGAAGATCAGTTATTAAAATACTGTAGAAAAATTTTATCCGGCGTGCAGAGAATCCTGTTCATTCCCCGCACGCCGGATCATCATACCAATGCCATCATGACTCTGCCGGTTCCCCTGTAGACATTTACAAGGCCCTCACCCGATGCGGCAGAACCGACAAGCGTTTTCGTCGTCCGCTCAACTGTAAAGCTCAGGCTCGGAGACCAGCACACGGCATAGTTTCCGTCAATCTTCAAAACGTCATTGTCAAGCTCGACTGTCACAAGTTCTTCTCTCGGACAGGGCGATTCCAGCAAGCAGATCCCATTTCCCTGTACGCTGAGGTTGAACAGTCCCTCCCCGCCCATCAAAGCGCCGCTCACGGAATTGATGGGTATCGTCTTGAGCGTGAGTCCCATGCTCGCATAGTAAAATCCGTCATTCATCACCATCGCGCCGCCCCACTCGCGGATATCCTCGATGATCAGATGCTTATATGTAGGTTCCAGGATCAGCACGCCGTCGCCTGTGTATTCCGGTTTGATCCCTCTCTCTCCCGTGACCGCGCCGCCGAAAGCTTTCCTCACAAGGTCGCCCGCGCTCTTTACCCCGGTCTCTACAGACACATTGCCGACCATCACCTGCATCGCGCCCGCACTGACCGTCCACCTGTTGTTGTTCAGACTGATGATCACCTGTCTCTTGCAGACATTCATTCTGGACGCGTAGTACTCTGTCATTGCCTCCGCCTTGCCAAGCGACAGATCCCGGATCATCTTTATGATGGTTACGCCTGCCTGCTCATTCTCACTCACGATCTCCACATTTTTGTTGTCAAGTAAATTCAGGATATTTGTTCCCATTTTCACATCTCCTTTTTATCTTTTTTATCTTATGATGTTTTTTCAAATGCGCCGTAAATACAGACCGCAATTCCGATAAAAACCGCAGCCAATGATACGCCCAACGGCAGAACAGCTCCATAACCTTGCAACAATCCCCACACACCGGTATCACCGTTAGCACATACATTGTTTATCGTAGCCATTACAATAAAAGCAATTGAATAAAGCGTACCGATGAAAGCTATGACCGCGCCGCACAGTATCTTTTTCATAAACAATTCCCACCTCTGATTGAAAGATTTTCGAAAACCTGCTCAAAAAACTGCAGAAATCCGTCCTCCACCGCCACCTGCTCCAATTCCGATTCCGGCAGATCATAAAAATATTTACCGGTCCGAAGGTCAATGGACAGACTGTCCAGCGGAAAACCTTTCCTGCGGATCCCGGAGTGCGGCTCTGCAGTGATCAGGAACTTCGCACTTTCCATGGAGGGCTCCATCGCCTCGAACAGCCGCGCCTCATCGTACACAAAGCAGACGGCATTTTTATATCTGGCCGTCAGATCTCCGTATTTCCGGGCAAGCCCCGAATAATGCGCTCTCATCTCCTCATCTGTGAGATACCTGCCATGGACTGTCCGCACATGGACACCCGGCTGGTCTGCATCAGGCACATTGTCAAAGTACAGCCCCGAATCACACGAGAACACCGGCATGTGAAACGCCTCGTAATACGCCACTGCCTTCTGATGCGCATTCTCCAGCGGCGTACTGCCGTCTTCAGGCACTTTGGGGATCTCCAGCTCCAGATCCTTCAGACCGATGAGCTCTATGTTGTATTTCTGATTCAGACTTTCCAGTCTGCTCTTCATCGCTGACAATTTCGCGGAATTGCCCGTTCCGTATAGGATCTTCATCCGTTTGTTCCTCCCTTCGCGACTGCTCGTCCCTGTGCGATCGGGCAGTGGAACGTGTGCACGGGGACGCGCAAAAAAGAAACGCGGTCAAATCCGCGTCTCTGATATAAAAGCTTCCAAAGGGACTCGAACCCTCGACCTACTGATTACGAATCAGTTGCGCTACCAACTGCGCTATGGAAGCCTGGTCTGTCAACCACGAAAATTATTATACATAATTTTTTCTGTTTTGTAAAGCATTTTTTGTAAAAAATTTCACGAAATTCTTCACTTTTTTACAAGTGCCACGCCTGAGCCGTCATTTTCCGCTTTTTTGTCAGTCCTCATGTGCAGCGAAACCTGCTGGTACGGGATCTCGATGCCGGCATCATCCAGCGCGTTCTTCGCATTTTCCAACAGCCGCCAGCGCGCATCCCAATACACGGGATTTTCACAGTAACAGCGCATGCCGAGCTCCACCGCACTGTCGGCGAGCGCGCCGACATACACAAGGACCGGCTCGCTGTGCAGTACATCCGCATCGCTGTCCATCACGCGGTGCAGCACTTCTTTTGCCTCCCTGATATCGGCGTCATACGATATGCCGACTGCAAGGTCGATCCGTCTGATCGGAGAGTCCGTCGCGTTCGTGATGGGGCTGTTTGCCAGGTTTCCGTTTGGCAGCACGACCACTTTGCCGTCTGTCGTGGTAAGCTTTGTGTAAAAGATACCGATCTCCTTGACAGTGCCCTCCGTCCCGTGACCGGACTCCATGATGAAATCGCCTACCCGGAAAGGTTTCAGGAGCAGTATCAGCACACCCCCCGCAAGATTGCTGAGACTCCCCTGCATCGCGAGACCGACCGTCACGCCGGCGGAGCCGACAAGCGCTACGACGCTTGTGGCGTCAAAGCCGAAGTTCCCCGCGATGACAAGCACCAGCAAACCGTACAGACATGCCTTGATCAGACCGTCGAGAAACTGTATGATGCCTGTTTCCACATTGGCGCGCTGGAGAGACTTCTTTGTTATCCTGCGTATGAATTTGATCAGCTTGGATCCCACGAAAAACAAAAGCGCCGCAAACAGCACCCGCACGCCAAGCCCGAGCGCTTTCTCCGGCAGCGTATCGAGGAATTTTTCAAATGCGTTCAGATTTTCGGTGATCTGGTCAATATCTAACTCCATCTCATTTAACAGCATTTCTTTCACATCCATTCGTATATTATATGTCCCGCTGTTTCAGAGCATGTTTGAACATGCTCTGAAAACTATCAATCTCCCGGAATGTCCTCTGTAACATAGTTCACGCTTCCGGCAACGGCAGGTGTGCTACTGTCTGATCGTATGTATGAACAGTCCGCTCCTGAGCTTTGGCTCAAACCATGTGGACTTTGGCGGCATCAGCATATTGGCATCGGCAACGCTGAAAAGTTCGTGTATGGAGGTCGGATACATCGCAAATGCCGCCCTGCAGTCCGTTTTCACTCTGCGCTCGAGCTCCTCGATCCCGCGGATCCCGCCCACGAAATCAATGCGCTTGTCTGTCTTGGGATCCGCAATGCCAAGGATCGGCGCCAGCACATGATCCTGGAGCACCGCCACGTCAAGCCCCGCCACAGGGTCGGCGCTCTGATATTCGTCTTTCACTTCCAGCAGATACCAGGCATCGTCAACCAGCAAAGCAACCTGCCCCTTGCGAACGGGTTTTTGGCATACGGCGCTCTTTGATACAAGGTGGTACACTTTGCTGATGTCCTCCAGAAACTGTGCCGTCGTAAGTCCGTTCAGGTCTTTCACAACCCTGTTGTAATCCATGATCATCAGTTCCTCGTCGGCAAATAAAACGGACAGGAAATAATTAAATTCCTCCTCACCCGTGTACCCGGGATTTTCCGCACGTTTTTTCAGCCCCACCTTGACAGCCGATGCGCAGCGGTGATGTCCGTCGGCAATATAGATCTGTGAGATCCCCTCAAATGCATGCCGGATCGCATCGATATCCGGATCGGCACTGATGCACCATACCCTGTGCGTGATGTTGTCATCCGATACAAAATCATAGAGCGCCTGTTCTCTCTTAGTCCTTGCGATGATCTCCCGGAGCGTGTCGTTCGCCCTGTATGCCAGGAAAATAGGACCCGTCTGAGCCTCGCAGACCTCCACATGGCGGATGCGGTCAAGCTCCTTGTCCGCACGCGTATTCTCGTGCTTTTTGATCACCTGGTCCTGATAGTCGTCGACGCTCGCACACGCCACGATGCCTGTCTGCACGCGCCCGTCCATCGTGAGCTCATAGATGTAATAGACAGGCTTATCCTCCTGGACAAACGTGCCATTTCGGATCATTTCCCACAGCAGATCGTGGGCTTTCTGATAAACTTCATCGGCGTATGTATCAACACTGCTGTCAAACTGTGTCTCCGCCCTGTCAATGTTCAGAAAGGAGAGCGGATTGCCCTTCACGGCTTCGCACGCCTCCTCCCTGTTGTAGACATCATACGGAAGCGCTGCGATCTTCTCCGCGGATTCTTCCTTTGGTCTGTACGCCTGAAACGGCCTGATCACTGCCATATATTGATTCCTCCTAAACTCAAGATTCCTGATCTTCCTATTTTATCAGAAAATCCGGGAAATTTGAATAGCTAAAGTATAAAATCTTTTATGATACCGGATCATCCAGGATTCCGATAAATAACGGGATCTCTTGATCCAGATCCATGATCATATAGAGAAAAGGTTCATTAAAATACAGTTCCTGCGGCGGCTCGATCACGCCTCCGGCTTCCATCAGAACCTCTGTCACGGCCGCAGCCTCTGTCCCCTCCTCATCCACGATGATCTTTGCCTTCTGACGCACCATGCTGATATAGAGATTGTCACCGCTCTCCGTCCTGCCCATCTGGGCAAAATCAGCTTGGTCCATGTCAAAGCACGCTGACAATCCCATGCGGGACAAAACATCGTTCAGGATCTTGTCAAAAGTGATCGCAAACTTCGGAAGTTTCAGATTGACCATTCTGGTCTGTTTATTGACCAGAATGTCAGCAATGACCTCACTGGTCAACTTCTCATACAGGTCGCGCACTTCCTCATTTCCGGTCGGTTTCAATGCGATAAATGCCAGATTTTCACTGCTGCTGTCACTATTTTTCTGATATGGCAGAATGACTCCCTCTGCAAAGTCATTTGCAACGTAATCCAATTCAGTCAAATACAGATTCATCATATCTGCCTGCACGGAAACTCGCTGTTCTCTGTTCAGGTAGAAGTCCTCCCTGCATGTATCGTTCGCCTCGAAAGGGATCTCCCACTTTCCTTTGAAATATATGGTATTGATCAGTGCGAGCTGCGCTGACTCATCCAGCGGTTTATCCAGCATTTTGTCGATCAGTCCATTTGTCCTGTCATCGATCCACTGATTGATTTCACGCATGGTCTTCTCGGTGGAGAGATCTCGCCGAAACACCTCCGCGTCCATCAGGGCATTCACGGTGCCAAGCCATGTGTCATCCACGACAAAATCATCGTTGATCCAGGCAGCGTCCGCGATGGATAGATTCAATAGATCCCCCTTTGCCGGAAGGGTGTCCATCATATCGCCGGACAATGCCATCATATCCTTTCCGAGCACGCTGTCAAATTCCTCCCTGGTCGTGTGCTCTGCCCCGCAGCCCGCCATGGAAAGCGCGAGATATGCCGACACGGGCGAGAGAACGGGATTTTTGTCCTGAATGCACTGCGCGAACAGGCTGTATCCGAATTTTTGCACACTCTCGTAAGATGTTACAGGCTGTTCGCTCTGATGCGGCTGCAACGGGAGCTGGCTCTTGCTGTCCTTCTTTCCACATGCCCCGAAAAGACATGCGGCTGCTACCACCGCAGATGTTACCAAGATTTTTTTTCTTCTCATGATCATCCTCCTCTCGGATCGTCCAAACTGCCGATAAAAAACAGCAGTTCTCTAATTTTAAACATCCTGTCCCATCTCCTAATATTCACTCGCAAATCGGAATGTATAACCGTACTCCGGCGATGCCTGAAATGTTTCGATCTCCACCTTTGTAAATGTTCCTGTGAGCTGGAAATCTTCGGAGAGTCTCACCGCATATCCAAGTGCTGCCAATCGCCGGTACTCCTGCTCAATCACCTCACTGCCGTTTTCAGAATTGCGGTGTATGAACGCCCCCTCACTCTCCCCGTAAAGATCGACCACAACATCATATGCGTAAATCGGACTGTCTGTGGTCCTGTCTGTATTTTCCCGGTCTTCATAGTAGTTCATTGTCTCCTGCAGGTACTGGCTGCAGGAGGATTTTCCCTGCTCAGGAACCAGATCGTCATATGCGGATCCGTCTTTCTCGCCGTAATAGTCACTGATGACTTTGTATGAACATTGTTTTGCTTCCGTAAGCTCCCCTTCCTTGGCGCTTTCTATTGCTCCTTCCTGGCGCCCGGCCTCCGCCTCGGCATTTTGTTCGACAGGTGCCGCGCTATCCTCAATAGTACCCTGCGTAAAAGTGTCCATACTGCCGGAGTCCGTGCTGTCTGCCGAACTATCACCGGAGTCCGTGCTGCCTGCTGAACTATCACCGGAGTCCACGCCGCCTGCCATGCCATCACCGGCTCCGGCAGCCGTCGTCTGATCCTTTGCATCGTCTGCGCTGTCATCTGCCGCCGCAGCAGTTCCTTCTACCTGACTCTCAATGCGCGCTTCCTTTATGTTCTGATGAGACCAGAATGCTGTTGCAGAAATTCCGATCACGGCAGCACATGCCGCCATCATGCCCCACTTCGCCATGACACGGTTTCTGTGCGGAAATGCTGCCGGCTGCAGAGCCTCCTCGACAAGCGCGTCGTCTATGTATTCCATACATTCCAACAAATCTTTTCCTCTCATAGATGAATGTCCTCCTCCTCGAGATGTTCGCGCAGTTTGTTCCTCATGCGGAATAGGATTGACTTCACCTTGCTCTCACTGATCTGGAACATCTCCGCGATGTCCTTTATAGGATCCATATACCAATAGCGGCGCACAAACACTGCCCGCATCTCCGATGACTGTTCATACAAAAACGTACTGATAATGCGCCCGATCTCCTTGCTGTCCAATTTTTGTTCCAGGTCATTGGGCGCCGGAATGCAATTCTCGATCTCGTCGCTCAGTTCCACAACTGTCACGCAGCGTTTCTGCGCATGGTAATAATCATATTTTCCAAAAGAAAAGTTTCGCGCGAGTTTTGCCAGGTAAGCAAAAAAGTAATTTGGCCTCTCCGGCGGCAGCGTATTCCACGTCGCGTGGTATGTGTCATTCACACACTCCTCCGCATCCTGCCTGTCATGCAGGATATTCATGGACAGCGTTTGGAGCCGTCCCCCATATTTTTGATCTGTCTCCGCGATCGCGCGCTGTGAGCGCTGCCAGAATAATTCGATGATCTCATTGTCTTCCAAAGCGATGTCCTCCTTTGTCTGGTGCGGGCGTTATATGTATTCCCCCTTACTATAAAAGAAGGAAATATTTGTGATCGGTTGCGGGGGTTTTATTTTTTGATTGTCTTTTTGTTCCAGACAATCAATATTGTCACCGAAATGAGTGTCACCATAAGGGAACTCCTGAAATATGGAGATGTATACTTCATCGTTAGATCATAATCTCCTGCGTCCACGTCTATCCCTATAAAGCAGTTCAGGATTTGTTTATACTCAACCTTTTTGCCATTTAACCAAATATTCCAGCCTGTATCATAAGGCACAGACAACCATAGGACGCCCGCCTTTTCAACAGATATTTTTCCAGTCAATGTGCTGCCGTCAACAACCACTTGCCGCAAAGAATTTTGTCCCAGCTCGTCCAATATATCATAAAATAAAGAAAGGTTGACCGTGTATGCCTCAAAACCATGTTGTTTCGAACAATCTTCCGTGTCATCGATTGAGACGGTAACATGCTCGCCTTTTTTATACTCGCCAAGATATATAACATTTTTATAAAATCTTGAGAAATAGCGTTGTTTGAACGTATTGTTTACATATACAGAAGTTTCCTCATGTCCGGCTTTCCAATAACAATACAACGGTCCATCAGCGATGACTGTTATATTCCATATCCTTTTCCCGTCTCTGAACTGTTCGTCATATTCCTGCTTCTCCAAAACCTGTCCAGCCTCATTCTGCCCTGTTATCGGCCGAATTATCCTTTGCTGGTTGGAAAAACTGCTGTTATCGTTACTCCACTCAAAATCAGAAACATTTTTGTCAACGACTGTTCCAAAAGATAATGCCTGCTCATTCTTATAAACATTCACTCCTTCCGGAAGATCTTCACTGTCTGTTTTTTCATATACTGAGGGACAGTCATGCTCGGTCATAACATATTTGATTCCCAACAGCTGTTGAAAACAACAGCAGGAAACAGTTATGCCCTATCCGAAAACGCTTTGTGCCGTAAATATAAAAAGCCAGACCGCAAGTTGCGATCTTCAATATTGTAATGATCGAAAAAAACGCTGCTATATGCGCCGTGTCAAAAAAATAGACAAGCCAGTTAAACGGACAGCAAAGCACATGATATGCCGCTGGTGCATACATATTTCCGCCAAGCGCCTGGGAAAAGGAGTAAAAGAGCCCTGTTTCCCCATGTAACAAGTCATGAAACCAACTGTACAGCTTCCAATACTGAATTTCCAGATCCCAGACGAGAACCGTCTTATCCCCAAACGGAAATATTTCCTGCAGGATCATCACGGTGCACACTATCAATGCAGGTATCAGAAGTGACAGTATATAAAAGCTCCTGTTTCTCTTCTTGTGCGGTCCACAATGTTGCTCGAACATTTGATCACTCCTCTTTAGTTTTTACCGCATTTAAACAAAATCCTGCTAACAGCGGTGTTGCTGCCATGACAGGCAGCATGTATCTCATATATCCGTTGACAGGTGAAATCGCACAGATTGCAATCGTTAGAAACATTGGTACACAAGCTGTCAAATCCTGCCACTTGTTTTTTCTTATCATCAATGTAGTCAGAAAAAGCAAGATCCATGTATAGGTCGCCGGATACATTAACAGTGATAGCACCGGCAGTTTCAGCCAAAGATGTGAAAATTTGTTTATATTGTTTCTCAGTTCTTCACTATGTACATAAAAAATATCCAAATCCCCGGTTGCCAAAGGTTCTCCCTTGATATAAAACTGCATGTTACCCACTTTTTTGCTCATAAATTCCGGATAATAATAGCCAAAACAGTGATTCAATGCCGCCTCGATATAACAGTTAGGGTCCTTTGTAAATTGTTTTATCCATAATTTAAAATACTTGATCAGGATTTCCCTATGCGGATTCCTATATGTGTTTTTAACAGGATCTGAAATGTTAGGGTCATACTTTTCTTTTATTGTCCGATATGACAACACCTGATCGATCGTCTCTATCTCATCATCTGTCAGTTCTTCCTCATGTTTTATGACATACCGCGCCGTCTGCTGAAAAGGCACACTCAGCATTTCCTTCACCGAGCCTTCCCGCACATCAAATATCGGAAAAATGACCTGTTTGAACCCTATATGGACAAGCAGCACGACAGTCAAAGACAGGATTATTTTTTTGTATTCCTTCTTAGCCATGATGATCATCAGGCTCATGATCGACGGGATCAAAATATATACCGCTTCATTTCTGTATAGTTCTGCCGCACAAGATACCATAAGAAATAAAAGCAGATGTCTTTTGTCGGAAAATTTCTTTGTCTCGATCATCTCGATATAGTATATCATAAACAAGCCAAACAGACCATAATATACCGTATCTTTTATCAACGCTTGTGCGTAAGCTCCCCATGTCGGGACAACTGCGTAAAACAATACAGAACAGATCTTAACTCTTTTGGATATTTGATAGCTAATTATTTTTTTGCAGATACGTGAAAATACAAATGCACAAAAGAAAGATTGCGCCAGGATAACCACAAAAACTCCAAAATTGTCCGATACATGCCCTCCGATCCGGTGTAAACTCCCCATGACCAGAGTCGAAAACCAAGGATGGTGATTGGTTGCCGGATCGATACCATAAAACATATTTAACTGCAAATATCCGTCATACGGCACACTGCCAGGATAAAAAATCACGAGATACGGCAGCCAGCACAGGATAAAAAGAAAAAATAATGCCTTATTCTCTTTTCCCATTAATTTTTGATCGATACCATTGTTGAATATATAGGTATTATCAGGTCGACCAGCTTCTATCACATCCATAAGATAATTGATACATATACGAAAAAACCATATATATCCACAAAAACCAAAAACTGCAAATCCAAATTGATACGGATTGCCAACTATATACTTGAGATTATTATTTGCCGCGAAACTTTTTCCTGTAATACAAAAAGCGGCAAATACCACCGCCAAAATATCAATACTGACCTTAGCCCCTCTTATTCCGTCCCTCGTGGTTCCTAAATAAACCAGCACAATACACAGAAATGCAGTCAGGATCGTACTTCCGCCAAACTGTGCCGCTGCCAATTCGATTACTTTTCCAAGTGGGCTGCTGCTCTGATAATTTTCCAGAACGACTGCCTTGGACGAGAGCGCGATCGCAGCCATAAATGCAAAAATATAACGCCCTGCATTGGATAACTTGTCTATCAACCGTAGACACTGTATCTTCTGATGTGTTTTCATAATGTAAAGAATCTCCATAAATATAAATTTTCGAACCTGAATACTATTCCTTTGAAATATCACTTTTGAAATACACCTTCATCGGTTTCTTCATAATGGTCTGGTATTTCCGATACTCATTCTTATTATAGAAATACCCCGCTTTCTTTCCACAGATGCCCAATGTCTCAAACCATTCGCTTTTCAGCCTGCTATACAGAACTTCTTTCTGATCGCCGCCAATCGTGTCCAGATTCCAAAGACTGAAATGTAATGCATAATTAATATAATCCTGCTCATACTCCCAAAAATTACCATGTTCTTTCAGGGCGTTCCGAAGCGCGATCAACGCTTTGTAAAAACAATCCCACGACTTCGCCCTTGTATTGGACAGCGAGTTCGGATCGTTCCTTCTTTGATGCGCCAGTATTTCATCTATTACCTCGATCCGGTCTGCGAAAGCAATTGCGGAGAATACGAACAGCATGTCGTTGGAGGTCCGCTGCTCCTGAAACCAAAACTGATATTCATCAATATACTTCTTTTCAAACAGCTTGTCCCATGCCCAGCCGACAAATATTCTGAATACATTTCCATTCATATTCCTGCAATTGATCGGTCTGTATGGAGGCAGCTCATCTTGTCTGATCGTCCAGTTTACTTGTACAAACTCCCCTAGATCCTCGCGGTACTGGTCAGAGCGAAACACGACGATCTGCGCCTGCGCTGCGCGGATCGCCGCATATGCCTTCTCCAGCATATCCAGCTCAAAAAAATCATCCGCATCCAAAAAAGCCAAATACGCTCCTGCCGCATACTGCAACCCCAGATTCCGTGCGGCACCAGCCCCCTTATTCTGCTGGGCATATATCTTCACACGCGCATCCTTTATCTGGTAATCCTTTAATATGGACAAGGAGTTGTCTGTAGAACCGTCATCTACGCATATGATTTCTATGTCATGCAATGTCTGGTTCACCACGCTATCCATGCATTGGCGAAGATACTTCTCCACATTATATACAGCTATTATTACCGAAACCTTAAATTGATTCATTTTTGATCCTTTTCAATAATCTTCTGACTTTTTTGGGAATAAACATGACTGCACTGCCGACTTTGTATGTCATTGAATTTTTGATGTGGTCGATCCCGCCGTTCTCTCCCTCATTTCTAATAAGTTCTCTGACATAAAATCCGTCCGGGTCCTTCACAATAAATTGGATGGTTGACCACTCCAATTCTGTAAATACCTCTCTGCTCAATTCGTCTTTTTCTAGCCCTCGCTTGAAATCCATGCTGAATTGCTTAATGTATTCCCTTTTATACTGAACATCTATTCTTTGAAGCGTTCCCGTGTAGTTATGGTACTTCTTTCTCCAGTACATTGCCTTAAATCTTTCCCAAATCTCCCGATCCCGCATCAATATGCCTCTGATATAGTCATACTCTACATTCATGGCATATACTTTGCCCGAGCTATGTACGGATGAGGTGATGTTATCCCTTCGGTTTCTGTAGTAAGGTTTATTGATGATCATCGCCCGTTTCCCATAGATAAATGTCTGAAACCAAAAGCCATTATCCTGATAAGATGCTCCTGGAGTTGTATTATGCCTGATCTTATATTCATTGAGAAAACTTCTCCTGTAGATGCCGCTCCATGTATTCATAGTGTAGTTTATCGTTTTAGGGCAGTCACTTGGCGAAAACACGACATTGTAATCCGTCTCCCGCTCGGATAAGTGATTGTATATCATCCGCATATTACCATTTGGTTTTCTCGTAAATCTGTAAAAATCCGCCTTTACGAAATCCAACGCGTTAGTTTTGGCTATATGATACAAATCCTCATACATATCTAACGCAATATAATCGTCAGGCTCTACGATTCCTATGTATTCACCAACTGCCAGATCGATCCCCTGATTTACGCTGATTCCATATCCTTCATTTTTCTTGTCGACCAATATGATCCTGGAATCTCTCTCTGCATAATCCTGCAATATCTGAAGAGATTTGTCAGTAGATCCGTCATTGATACAGATAATCTCTATATCTTTCAGGGTCTGCCGCGTCACACTTTCCATACACTCTATCAGATAAGGTTCTACATTATATGTCGGTATAATGATTGATACTTTAGACATTCTTCCTCCCTATCCTTTTGCGGCACCTGTACTTGTCAGAATTTTCCGCAAAATATCTTCTTGAGTTTTTTTGGCAGATACAGGATCATGCTTCCCAGCTTGTAGGTTTTGGATTCCAGTAAATGATCATACTGATCTATCAGATAACCCGGTAATGCATCGGTAAATTCCCGCATCCTTCTATTGTCCCGTACCAGTTCGTCCTTTATGATCCCGTACATCTTGTCTCTGATCTCTGCTTCCTTAACAAAATGGGACATGATCACTTCGCCGTATTCGTCTGCCATTCTTTCAATAGTCAGATCCATCAAATCTATTAATTGATGTTGCGCTGCCCATCTGATATTCATATGAAGACCTGTCAGCAGATCCCCGACTTTCTTCTTATTCCAATCAATCAAATGATAATTTATCCGATAGCAGTAAGTAACTTTTTTCACCGCATAGAACCGCTCTGCCAGCGTGAATGCCTGTACCATAAAAGGCGGATCCTGAAAACGTACCAATTCCGGAAATGCTAAATGGTGCCGGAGCAGGAACTCCCTATTGTAGATAAATCTATGATATCCGTAATCAAATTGATAGTCGGTGTAATAAACAATTCCCTCGTCCTGGAATGCATACCCCGCCAGTGTTCCTTCATAGTGATCATTGATCCTCCCGCTCCGATCCATATCACTAAATTCTCCTCCAGCGATCAACACATCATTTTTCTCAGCCGCCTGATATAATACTGACAGAATATCGTTGCCCGGCAGGATATCATCCGGATCCAAAAAAGCGACATATTTACCGGCTGCCTTACAAATTCCCAAATTCCTGGAGTTTGCGACACCCCTGTTTTCCTGGTCAAAAACTACGAATCTGTCGCTTTGCCGTTGATACTGCCTTAGAATTGTCAGGGAGGAATCTGTAGAACCATCGTTGATACATATGATCTCCATATCGGCTAAATCCTGATTTAGTACACTGTCCAGGCTATATCTCAAATACTTTTCCATATTATATACAGGAATGATAACAGATAGTTTTATACTCTCTTTCCTCATGCTCTTTATTTTTTCATAAACTCCTTGTCCTATGTCAAAAAAGTTCCTGGTTTTGCGTTTGCATCATTTTGCAAGTGTATATCCATTTTCCATATCTATTATATTACAAAGCATACTATATTTCAACTGAAAGTATAAACGTATTTCCACCCAAATTATATTGCAATTTTTTATACTAATAGTTGAAAGGAGTATATACAGATGCAATCAATGGCCGATCGATTAATTTTGTTGAGAAATAAATATAATCTGTCCCAAACTGATGTTGCCCATCAGATCGGTGTGACACCAGCTCTGATCAGCGCATATGAAAAACTGGAGCGAAAACCGAGTATCGACAAGCTTGTTGCACTTGCAGATATCTTTCATGTTTCAACTGATTATATCCTTGGCAGGACTTTCAAGGATGACAGCGCTGCCGTTTTGAGTGTGGATGGACTATCCGAAAAGCAGATCCGGATCGTCAGGGAATTGATCTATGAATTGAGGAGCAACGGCAAAACAGAATTTTGACAACCGCCTTCTATAGTGATATAGTTATTACTGAGAGGATGCAGTGCTGCAGCTGTGTCCCCACCATATTTTGAAAGGATGATAGACATGGCACCTGAAGATCAGGAATTATTGGACCGCATCAATGAGTATGCCGACCAGGTATTAAAGGACTTCGATCCCCAAAAGACACGCGTTTCCTTCCAATTGGAGAAGCTCAAACCCATAATGGAGGAGATCGCCAGGGAAAAAGATGCGACTGTGGAAGAAATATTCATCAAATACATGGATCTGGCAAGCCAGGTCACTGTCAGCCGCGAGACAAAGTTCCAGAATACCATCGGGAACATGACCAAATACGGCGATGTCCATGACGCATTTTAGAATCTGCTTAAAGGCAACAAAAAAAGGATGTGTGACATCCTTTTTTTTGTATGTTCCTTTTACACATTTTTTGGACACAGTTCTTTTGTACAGCTTTCTCCTCTCACACATTTCCCCCGTACACATAACAACTTTCTATACAAACTTCCCCAAATCTGTCTTTGAAAGTACAGCCCTTTTACACAAACAAAATTCCATAAACCCTTTTAAGATACCGCTGGAAGAACCTTGTTCTCAAAAATATGTAACGTTGTTTCTATGTATTGATTATTGCATATTTATTACGCAATGTCAACTATTTTCTTTACTTTTTGTTAATATTATGTGACAAAAAATGTGCATTCAAAAGCCAAAATAAGAGCATTTTCAACAAAGAACACTGTTACCAGTCTTTATTTCACGACTCTTACGCGGAACACGCCGTCAATGCGCTTTAACTGTTCGATGATCTTGTCGTCCGCAGACTTTTCGATATCCATCAGCGTGTAGGCGTACTCGCCTCTTGACTTGTTGGTCATATCGCTGATGTTGATGCCTGCCGCGCCAAAAGCCGCAGTAAACTGTGTGATCATATTGGCAATATTCTTGTGAAGGACTGCAATCCTTCCCACATTGCCGCACACGCCCATGTCGCATGCCGGGTAGTTCACACTGTTTCTGATATTGCCGTTCTCGAGATAATCCTTGAGCTCATCCACTGCCATAACAGCACAGTTGTCCTCCGACTCCTCTGTGGAAGCGCCCAGATGCGGGATCACAATGCAGTTCTTCTGTCCGGCTGTTGTCGGATTCGGGAAGTCAGAAATATATTTTCTGACTTTTCCTGACTCGAGCGCTGCAATCATATCTTTTTCATTGACAAGAAGATCCCTTGCAAAATTCAGCACTACCACGCCCTGCTTCATCTTTGCAATGGCAGCAGCATTGAGTTTTTCTTTCGTGTCATCCGTAAGCGGTACATGGATCGTCACAAAATCACACTCCGCGTAGATGTCATCGACGTTGATGACATGCCTTACCTCGCGGGAAAGTTTGAGTGCCGCATCGACAGACAGGTACGGATCATATCCATAGACATCCATTCCAAGTGCCACGGCTGCATTTGCCACCTTGATCCCGATCGCGCCAAGCCCGATGATGCCAAGCTTCTTGCCCATGATCTCGGTGCCTGCAAAGTTCTTCTTCTCCTTCTCGGCATCCTTGGCGATCGTCTCCACACCGGCATTGGCTTTCACCCAGTCAATACCTCCGACCACGTCCCTTGATGCCAGAAGCATACCTGCGATCACAAGCTCCTTGACACCGTTTGCGTTTGCACCGGGCGTGTTGAATACGACAATGCCCTTCTCCGCGCACTTGTCGAGCGGGATATTGTTCACGCCAGCCCCGGCTCTCGCAACTGCCAGGAGTGTCTCGGGCAGCTCCATCTCGTGCATGGACGCACTTCTGACCAGCACGCCCTCCGCCCTGGCGATGTCATCTGTTGTCTGATAGTTCTCTGTGAATCTTGATAAACCTATATCGGAGATAGGGTTAAGACATTTGTACTGATACATTATAAGTTTGCCTCCTCAAATTTCTTCATAAACGCCACGAGCTTCTCCACGCCTTCGATCGGCATGGCATTGTAGATGCTTGCGCGCATACCGCCGACTGACCTGTGTCCTTTCAGATTCTCGAATCCGGCTTCCTTCGCTTCCTTGACAAACTTTGCATCCAGCTCCTCGCTGCCTGTCACAAAAGGTACATTCATCAGGGAGCGGTCCTCTTTTCTGACAGTTCCCTTGAAGAGTTTGCTCTCGTCGAGGAAATCATACAGGATCTTTGCCTTCTTCTCGTTGTACGCCTTCATCTTCTCAAGTCCGCCCATCTTCTTGAGCCACTTGAACACTTTGCCGCAGATATAGATACCGTACGCAGGCGGTGTATTGTACAGGGAATCATTGTCCGCGTGTGTCTTGTACTTTAACATGGTCGGTGTCCCCGGGAGCACATCGTCCGTGATCAGGTCTTCCCTGATGATGACGATAACAACACCGGCAGGTCCGATATTTTTCTGTACGCCGCCGTAGATCACGCCATATTTTGAGACGTCCACTGGCTCTGACAGAAAACATGAAGATACATCCGCCACAAGGGTTTTTCCCTTTGTGTCAGGCAGTGTCTTGAACTTTGTGCCGTATATGGTATTGTTCTCACAGATATACACGTAATCTGCATCCTCAGAGATCGGCAGATCCGAGCAATCCGGTATGTAGGAGAACGTCTGATCCTCGCTCGATGCGATCTTGTTCGCCTTGCCGTACAGACATGCCTCCTGGTATGCTTTCTTTGCCCACTGACCTGTGACGATGTAGTCGGCAACCCCGTTTTTCATGAGATTCATGGGGATCATGGCAAACTGCTGGCTTGCACCGCCCTGCAGAAACAGTACTTTGTAATTGTCGGGAATATTCATGAGATCCCTCAGATCCGCTTCCGCTTCCTTGATGATCGTATCATACGCTTTCGAGCGGTGGCTCATCTCCATCACCGACATGCCTGTTCCTTTATAATCTAACATTTCATCTGCAGCTTCTTTAAGGACTTCTTCAGGTAAAACTGCGGGACCTGCTGAAAAGTTGTACACTCTGGACACTTTCTAATTCCTCCTGATCTTGTTTTTTGCGTGCACGCAGATGCGCGGCACGGCTATAAATTTATATAGACAACATTGTGCTGGCGCATATATATAATGTTGAATATTCCTGAATCTGATATGCTGTCAGTAAAACATGATGACTGGCGTGCCGGGTTCGACCAGCTATACCAGCATTTAACAAGTACGCATACTCTACCTGTTCGTCGATCTCGTTTCCGCAGCTGCCGCCCGGTATTTTGACGACATCACCTCTTGTGACATGAAATTTACGCTCTATTCCAACTGTATTGTAAGTTGCCGACAAATATGCCACATATTCTTTGATGAGCGTCTCGTCCAGCAGCGGAACATTGTGTTCGTCATAAACGATATCGCCATTCTCATCCAGCATCATCCAGTCTGCGACGACATTCTCGTCGATGACCTCTGTGCGGTCTCCGAACTGATAGGTTATATGGAGATCCTGAAATTCACGGATGCCGTCCCACTTTGCGAGTGTGTCTTTCATGCGCTCTGTGCAGGGGAGACTCTGGTAACATACCGCTCTGCCGTCTCCGGTCGAGAGATCGATCAATACATCCTGGAATTGACAGTCCGCAGCGTTCGTCAATTGATTGACAATTTTTTCACAGATCCATTCTACCGCATTTTCTTTCAAAAGTAAATCCCTGGTTTCATCGACAAGAGTATATCCGGATCCGGTGCTCCTCACGATCGAAACGGTATTCTCCGTATTGACTTGATTTATTGCTGCCGCTGTTCCAGATCCTGTGCGTCAAACGCCTCGCTGATCGCAGCTCCCGCAGGTACCATAGGGAATACCTTGTCATCCTCCTCGATCACGCACTCGATCACAACCGGCTTTTGCAGGGATACTGCCCTCTCAATGGCAGGTCCGACTTCCTCGCGCTTTGTGACGCGGATCGCCTCGCAGCCAAGTCCCTCCGAAACCTTCACAAAATCAACTTTGTCGGCTAATATCGTCTGCGAATATCTCTTGCCGTAGAACAGTGTCTGCCACTGCCGCACCATGCCGAGCACATGATTGTTGATGATGATCTGTATGATCGGGATGTTGTAGCGGCTTGCCGTCGCCAGTTCGTTCATATTCATGCGGAAACATCCGTCACCGGCAATGTTCACACAGATTTTGTCAGGCATGCCGACCTTTGCGCCGATGCAGGCGCCAAGCCCGTAGCCCATCGTGCCGAGTCCGCCGGAAGAGAGGAAGGTGCGCGGTTCCGTATACTGATAATACTGTGCTGCCCACATCTGGTGCTGTCCGACATCGGTGGAGACGATCGCTTTCCCCGCTGTCACGCGGTCAAGCTCCTCGATGATGTACGGACAGGTCAGCTTATCCGACTCGTACCGCAGGGGGTATTTTTCCTTGAGCGCTTTGATCTGTGCGATCCACTCACTGTGATCCTGCCGTTCCAGCTTGCTGTTGAGTTCCTTCAGGACAGTCTTGAGATCCCCGATGAGGGAGGCGTCCGTCCTGATATTCTTGTTGATCTCTGCAGCATCGATGTCTATATGTAGAATCTTGGCATTCTCGGCAAATTTTTTGGGATTTCCCACAACCCTGTCGGAGAACCGTGCGCCCAGCGCGATCAGCAGGTCACACTGGCTGACGCCGTAATTTGAAGTCTTGGTGCCGTGCATGCCGATCATGCCTGTGTACAGTGCACTCTTTCCGTCAAAAGCGCCCTTTGCCATAAGGGTATCACACACCGGAGCCTGGATTTTGTCGGCAAACTCCTTGACTTCCCGCGAAGCGTTCGAAAGGATCGCGCCGCCGCCGAGATAGATATATGGCTTTTTTGCGTTTTTGATCATTTCAAGGGCGACATCGATATCCTGTTCTGCGTATGAGTTCGTGACAACGGGTGTTTCCGGTTTTTGCGGAATGAACTCGCACTTGTTTGCCGTGGCATCTTTCGTGATGTCAACCAGCACAGGTCCAGGTCTGCCGGACTTTGCGATCTGAAACGCTTTTCTGATCGTGTCGGCGAGTTTCGTCACGTCCTTTACGATATAGCCGTGCTTTGTGATCGGCATCGTCACGCCCGCGATGTCAACCTCCTGGAAAGAGTCTTTTCCGAGCAGCGGCAGCGTAACGTTCGCAGTGATGGCAACCATCGGCACGGAATCCATATACGCCGTGGCGATACCTGTGACCAGATTGGTCGCGCCAGGACCGCTCGTCGCCAGGCAGACACCGACCTTGCCCGTCGCGCGCGCATAGCCGTCCGCCGCGTGGGATGCACCCTGCTCGTGGGATGTAAGGATGTGCCTGATCTCATCACTGTGTTTGTACAATTCATCATAAATATTTAATATAGAACCGCCGGGATAGCCAAATACGGTGTCGACTCCCTGCTCCTTCAGACATTCGATAACAATTTGTGAACCTGTCAACTGCATACTAAATTCTCCTTTGGTCATAGTATTGTTATAGTGAAACGCTTGCACTCAGTTCTTTGGTATCTCAAGGATCGCTCCCCTGTTGCCGCTCGTGACGAGCTCGCGGTATCTTGCAAGGTAGCCTGTCGTGATCTTCGGCTCTCTGGGCTGCCACGCTGCGCGGCGTCTCGCCAGCTCTTCGTCAGGCACTTTGACATCCAGCGTGCACTCTGTGATATTGATGGAGATGATGTCACCCTCCTCGACAAGTGCGATCGGTCCGCCGACCGCAGCCTCCGGCGACACATGACCGATCGAGGCGCCGCGCGACGCGCCGGAAAAACGTCCGTCCGTAATCAATGCGACTGTGGAGCCAAGTCCCATCCCGGCGATCGCCGATGTGGGGTTGAGCATCTCGCGCATACCAGGCCCGCCCTTGGGTCCTTCGTAGCGGATCACCACGACATCGCCGGCGACGATCTTTCCGCCCTTGATCGCATCGATCGCGTCCTCCTCGCACTCAAACACGCGCGCCGGACCCTCGTGGACAAGCATCTCGGGCGCCACGGCAGAGCGCTTCACGACACTTCCGTCAGGCGCGAGGTTGCCTTTGAGCACGGCAAGCCCGCCTGTCCTGCTGTACGGATTGTCCAGCGGACGGATCACCTCGGGATTCCTGTTCTGAACACCCTTTATATTCTCTCCGATCGTCTTTCCTGTCACTGTCATGCAGTTCTCATTCAACAGTCCAAGCGTTGACAGCTCGTTCATCACCGCGTACACACCGCCCGCCTCGTTCAGATCCTCCATGTAGGTAGGACCAGCCGGTGCAAGGTGGCAGAGGTTCGGTGTCTTTGCGCTGATCTCATTTGCATAGGCGATATCAAAGTCAAATCCGATCTCATGGGCGATCGCCGGCAGATGGAGCATCGAGTTCGTGGAGCAGCCCAGTGCCATGTCGACGGTGAGCGCGTTGATGACCGCCTCCTTCGTCATGATATCGCGCGGGCAGATATTTTTCCGGAGCATTTCCATCACTGCCATGCCGGCGTGCTTTGCAAGCTTGATCCGCTCTGAGTACACTGCAGGAATCGTACCATTTCCCTGCAGTCCCATCCCGAGCGCCTCGGTGAGACAGTTCATGGAATTTGCGGTGTACATGCCCGAGCATGAGCCGCATGTAGGGCACGCCTTATTCTCAAACTCGCACACATCCTCCTCACTCATGGTTCCGGCTGCATAGGATCCGACCGCCTCGAACATCGACGAGAGGCTGCGCTTCTGTCCCTTGACATGACCAGCGAGCATCGGACCGCCTGACACAAACACCGTGGGCACATTGATGCGCGCCGCCGCCATCAAAAGTCCGGGCACATTCTTGTCGCAGTTTGGCACCATGACCAGTGCGTCGAACTGATGTGCCAGCGCCATGCACTCTGTGGAGTCGGCGATCAGATCCCGCGTGACGAGGGAATACTTCATGCCGATGTGCCCCATTGCGATGCCGTCGCAGACTGCGATCGCCGGAAATACCACAGGTACGCCGCCCGCCTCCGCCACGCCGAGCTTTACGGCATTGACGATCTTATCCAGATTCATATGGCCGGGCACGATCTCGTTATAGGAACTTACGATCCCGACCATTGGCTTGCGCATTTCTTCCTCTGTAAATCCCAGTGCATTGAACAGGCTTCTGTGTGGAGCCTGCTGCATCCCTTTTTTCACATTATCACTTCTCATTGCTGTCTATCCTCCATATCTCTTATATTCTGTTTGAGATCAGGTCGCCCATCATGGCGGTGCCGACCTGGTTGACGTCCGCGCGCCTGCTCGCCTCCTGCGGCATGATGTCAATCGTGCGGAAACCGTCCTCGAGCACCTTCCTGACAGCGGCCTCTACCGCGTCAGCCTCCCTGTCGAGATCAAACGAGTAGCGCAGCATCATGGCGGCACTCAGTATCGTTGCGATCGGGTTTGCGATCCCCTTTCCCGCTATGTCCGGGGCTGATCCGCCGCTCGGTTCATAAAGCCCGAATTTCGTGTCGTTTAAGCTCGCCGACGAGAGCATGCCGATAGAGCCTGTAACCATGCTCGCCTCATCGGAAAGTATGTCGCCGAACATGTTTTCGGTCAAGATCACATCAAACTGCCTGGGGTCTTTTACGAGCTGCATCGCACAGTTGTCGACGAGCATGTGCTCGAGCGTTACCTCGGGATAATCCAGCGCGACATCCTCAACTACTTTTCGCCAAAGTCTCGAGGAGTCAAGCACGTTTGCCTTGTCGACACTTGTCACCTTTTTCCTGCGCTTCATCGCGATATCAAAGCCTTTGACGGCTATGCGCCGGATCTCGTTCTCTGTATAGGTAAGTGTGTCCACCGCGGTGACAATACCGTTCATCGTTTTGGTACTGCGCTCCCCGAAATAAAGGCCTCCCGTGAGCTCCCGCATGATCATCATGTCAAATCCGCTGCCTATGATATCCTCTCTCAGCGGACACGCCTCTTTCAATTCCTTATATAAATATGCCGGTCTCAGGTTTGCGAACAGATTCAGTTCCTTTCTGAGTCTCAAAAGCCCTGCTTCCGGTCTCAGATGAGGCGGCAGCTTATACCAGGGCGACGTGGAAGTATTGCCGCCGATGGAGCCCATCAGAACGGCGTCTGCAGCCTTGGCTGCGGCGATCGCTTCATCTGTGAGCGGTTCCCCGCATGCGTCGATGGAAGCGCCTCCCATCAATATATCTTTATACGAAATGCTGTGGCCATACTTCACGGCAACTTTGTCAAGCACTTTTTTTGCCTCCGCAACGATTTCCGGTCCGATCCCATCACCGGGTATACACACAATATTCAGATTCATTCTCACTATCTCCTTTTCTTTGGCTGAGGATCCAGCCAGTGAATAAATATACACATATTCAATCATATTACATTCGACAGAAAATTTCAACAGATTACATAAAAAAATCTGGGATTGCATGGCTATCCCAGATTTAATTCCCTATCCGCGCTGAGTGCTGCCGTCGCGAAGCCGGGTTTCAATATGGTTCTGCAGGCGGGATTAACAGAACTAATCGGGCAGGGAATGATCGCCCTGCATCTTCCCCCCAGCCAGCCTGTCACCGATCACATTGACGAGCAGTCCGATGCCGATCCCTGTCACAAGCCCGCCCAGCACATCTGTCGGGTAATGGATCCCGACGTACAGTCTGGAAAAGGCGATGAGTGACGCCAGCACGATGAAAAAGCCTGCCATCTTCCGCGGCAGCTGCCGGGATATGGAAACCGCTGAGGCGAAACTGGCACCTGTATGTCCAGATGGGAAGGACGCATCGTGCGCGGGTGCAACAATGCAGTGAAGCCCCTCCACCAGCTCATAAGGTCTGATCCTGCCCACCAGATTTTTCAGGATCAGATTGTTGATCACCAGCGATGCAGCCAGGGCACATGCAGAGTAGATCCCCGCCCTCCTGGTCTGACGAAAACACAGCAGCACGACAGTCAGCAGGATCCAGAATATACCCGCGTCACCCAGATGTGTGATGCCTTTAAATATGAAATCGAACACCGCATTGCGCAAATGCTCCTGTATAAAGAGCAGGATCTGTCCATCCATATAAAACATAAGTACTTCCCTCCGCTTGAAACCATAATGAAAAAATCTCCCGAAAAAAATTTAGGGAGACTCTTCAGTAGATGATTCTATTCACTGTCCGGTTTCTCAACCTGCTCGATCGCTGCCTTTTTCATCGGAATACGGCAGTTTTTGTTGTTGCCAAACTCTACGATAACATCTTCGTCAGTGACATCGATCACGATGCCATAAAATCCACTGGTAGTCAGAATGCTGTCACCAACCTCTACAGAATTGACAAGCGCGGCCTTCTTCTTCTGCTCCTTCCTCTGGGGACGGATCATCAAAAAATACATGATACCAAACCAAAATACCACCATCACAACAAGTGATATCATACTCGCTGCACCCTGTCCCGCCATCGCAGCATCTGTCTGTGCCAATAATAAATTCATATTCAATTCTTCCTCCTAACGAATTTGAGATAAGTCAAACCTACCTCTCATGTGAAACACATAGTATATATCATACACAACATTTTCCAATTCTTCAAGTAAAATATTGAAAAAGAATTATAAAATGTTTTCCAGTTTGCGTTTCTTGTATGCGGCAAATTCACCCGCGTCGAGCGCATCCCTGATCTCGGCCATCATAGTGTTGTAGAAATAGAGATTGTGGAGCACGCAGAGCCTTAAGCCGAGCATCTCCTTTGCTTTCAGGAGATGGCGGATATACGCTCTTGAGTATCTGCGGCATGCAGGGCACATACAGCCCTCCTCGATCGGCCGGTCGTCAAACTCATATTGGGCATTGAAGAGATTGATCTTGCCATGGTTTGTATAGAGGTGCCCGTGCCGCCCGTTTCTGGTCGGGTACACACAGTCGAAAAAGTCAATGCCGCGCTCCACGCCCTCGAGGATGTTTGCAGGCGTACCGACACCCATCAGATAGGTCGGTTTATCCTTTGGCAGATATGGCACTGTCTCCTCCAAAATATAATACATCTCTTCGTGTGTCTCCCCCACGGCCAGACCGCCGACTGCGTAGCCGTCCAGATCCATCTCGGAGATCCGCTTTGCGTGTTCGATACGGATATCTGCGTAGGTCGCACCCTGGTTGATGCCAAACAGCATCTGGTCCCTGTTGATCGTGTCCTCGAGGGAATTGAGCCGTCCCATCTCCTTCCGGCACCGCTCGAGCCAGCGCGTCGTGCGCTCCACTGAATGGGCTACATATGGTCTGTCCGCCTTGCTGGGCGCACACTCGTCAAATGCCATGGCGATCGTGGAAGCGAGGTTTGACTGGATCTGCATGCTCTCCTCAGGTCCCATGAAAATCTTTCTGCCGTCTATGTGGGAGTTGAAATACACCCCTTCCTCCTTGATCTTGCGGAGCCCTGCCAGCGAGAAGACCTGAAAGCCGCCGGAGTCCGTGAGTATGGGCTTGTCCCAGGACATAAACCTGTGGAGCCCGCCTAATCTCTTGATCGTCTCATCGCCTGTCCTGACATGGAGATGATACGTATTGGAGAGTTCCACCTGTGTACCGATCTCCTCGAGATCAGCTGTGGACACGGCTCCCTTGATCGCCGCAACAGTACCTACATTCATAAACACCGGAGTCTGGATCGTGCCGTGGACTGTAGTGACCTCCGCGCGCTTGGCACGTCCCTCCTGTTTTAATAATTTATACATTTCTCTTCCTTTCTTACAAAACAATGCTCCGGCATGCTGTATAGCTTACCGGAGACGATATTTTTCTCCCGATCATTCCAACTCCTCAATAAACTCCTCAAGTGTGATATCCCGCTCCATGATCTGCGCAGCCGCTTCCTTTCCGACATACCGAAAATGCCATGGCTCATACTGGATCCCCGTGATATACTCTTTGCCTTCCGGATATCTGAGGATAAACCCGTACTCGTCACAGTGTTCCCGCAGCCATTTGCCAGCCACCGTCTCGCCGAAGTCAATCTCCAGCCATGAATAAGTCGTGCTCACAATATCCAGAGCCAGACCGATCTGATGTTCGCTCGCGCCCGGAACCGTCACTGTCATGGAGGCAAGTTTGTAGGCTTCCATGTAGGAGTGCCCCTCTTCCATATAATAATCGATCTTGCGGTCAAACAAGACGGTCTGCCTGTTGTAATCCCTGTACGGGGAACACACCACGAGACTGATCCCGTCTGCCTTTGCAGCCTGCATCATCGCCGTGAGGTCGTCTATAATGCGCGCATCGCATTTCATAGACCCCTTGATCCTGCCAAGCGTTACCTCATAATCCTCCGGCACCGGATGCTGTTTGTTGACGAGCACCAGCTGCCAGTCATCTTTGGATAGTTTCGAATCTGACACCTTCGGAGCCGTCTCCGTATATGTACTGTCCATCCCTTTGCTCGCCTCGTTCGCCTCCAGGATATCGTCCAGGGAATACTGATCGATCTCATCGGCGGACACGTTGAGCTCCTCGTTGTCATACCCCTCCAACACATCGTCGTCATCCAACACCTTTTCATCCCGGATGTGGAAGGTCGTGGGGACATACTCATAGCTCTCCTGGATCTCAGCCCACTCGGATTCATACACCAACTCCATCTGATCTGCTTCTGTCAGAAAAGAAAAACTGCTGCTGACAATAAAAAAGATCAAGATAACCAAAACACTGGCTAAACGCTTGGTATTGCACACAAAATAAAAACATATGTTATAAAAAAGAGTGATCAGTACCATGCCTGCCGTGATCGGCAGTTTCAGCTGCCTGTGGTTTTTGATCTGCTGCCGCATTTTTGCTGTAAGGTTGTCCTTCCATGTTCTTTTCATTATGCCTCATCCTCAATTTGTCTTTCTCTGCGATCGTCTTTCAAGTAAGGAACTGTCGAAAACGAACCACACAGTTCCCAATACAATATGCACACTACACATCACCCTATGCATTTGAGCATAACATTTGTTCGGATCAGTTATTTGATCACACCTGTAATCTAAGGCGGAGCACACTGCATTCTGATCAAAACATCTGTTACACTTATAATTCTATCTGTTATCCTTCCGAAATGCAACCATTAATTATAAAAATTTTATAAAAAGTAAGGGTTGCTGTTCACGCGTCAACTGTATATGATATAATTTTGAGTATTGCGGGTGTAATTTTTAGGCATCAGTATAAATAAGAACATCAGTATAAAAACAAAAAGGACTCAGAAAGGAAACAAGAAAGACATGACAGGTTCAACATTCGGAACTATATTCAAAATCACTACTTGGGGCGAGTCGCACGGCGCTGGCATCGGTGTCGTCGTCGATGGCTGTCCCGCCGGTCTCGAGCTGAGCGAAACACATATACAGGCATTTCTCGACAGGAGAAAGCCCGGCGCTTCCCGCTACACAACACAGCGAAAGGAATCCGACAGTGTGGAGATCCTGTCCGGCATCTTTGAGGGACGCACGACAGGCACCCCCATATCCATGCTCGTGCGCAACACCTCTCAGAGATCGTCTGACTACAGCGATATCGCCTCCTACTACCGCCCCGGTCATGCGGATTACACATTTGACCAGAAATACGGCTTCAGGGATTACCGCGGCGGCGGGCGTTCCTCCGGGCGCGAGACGATCGGACGCGTCGCGGCGGGCGCCATCGCATCGAGGCTCCTCTCAGAACTTGGCATCACGGTCACAGCCTACACACAGGCTATCGGCGGCATCGAGATACCGGATCCCGAACGTCCATTGAAAAATATGGATATCGAGGAATCGAGGAGCAATCCGACCGGCATGCCTGACAGAGAAACCTCTCTCAAAGCGGAAGCCTATCTGAAACAATGTATGGAAAACCTCGACTCCGCCGGCGGGATCGTCGCCTGTCGGGTTTCTGCCCTGCCCGCCGGAATCGGAGAACCCGTATTCGAAAAGCTCGATGCAAATCTGGCAAAGGCGATCATGTCCATCGGTGCAGTCAAGGCGTTTGAGATCGGAGACGGTGTGCGGGCAGCCTCCGCAAATGGCTCCTCCAACAACGACAGCTTCCGAATGGACGACAATCAGGTGACAAAGACCACAAACCATGCAGGCGGCATCCTTGGCGGCATCAGTGACGGCTCAGAGATCGTACTGCGGGCACATTTTAAGCCCACACCTTCCATCTTCCGGGAACAGGACACCGTGGACAGGAACGGCGGAAACATTACCATACAGATCAAGGGCCGCCATGATCCCATCATCGTTCCGAGAGCCGTTGTCGTGGTGGAATCCATGACGGCGATCACCGTGCTCGATATGCTCCTCCAGAATATGACCTCCCGCGTCGACAGGATCAAGACATTTTACGGCAAATAAAAAGTGGCGACCGCCACTTTTTATTTGTACACGTGCACTCGCGCGCCGTGATCCATAGATCATGAAAGTTCATGGAAGATAACGCAGTTTGCCTGGTTGATCTCAAGCTCCTTGCCGTTCATCACCATATAATTATTCTCGTAATCCACCCGGAAGAATGTCATCGTGTTGGACTCGTGATTGAGGCTCACCAGATATTTGTTATTCGGGAACAGCGCCGCATCCTTGGGATACTCACCACTCACAGGCAGATAAAACAGCCGTGTCAGCTCACCCGTCTCCTGGTTGATCTGGAACAGAGAGACACAGTTATCCCCCGCAGTCGACGTCAGAATATATCTGCCGTCATCCGAGATGTTGAGGGCGCTTGCCGCCACGCCTTTCACTTCGAATTTGTCTGAGGTCGGTATCGTCTGCACCGGATCGAAGTACGGAACATTGTCCTCCTCATAGTATTTGTACACATCGATGCAGTTTTTCATCTCACTGACGATGTACAGGAACCGTCCATCCTCCGTAAACTTGAGATGCCTTGGCGCGGAATCAATGTCACATCTGATGATGTCCACCTGCCTCAGGATTCCCCGATCGTGATCAAGGCGATAGATATTTACATAGTCGATACCGAGATCTGCCGCGCACAGGTACTTGTTATCCCGCGTCATCTTGACACAGCTGATATGCGGACGGTAGCTTCTCTCGGCGATACTTCCGAGCCCCTTGTGAAACACTTCGTCCGTGATGGCATCCACTGCCCCCGTGCTGGAATCCAGATGGAGCACCGTGATCTTTCCATCGTGGTAACCTGCACAGAACAGGAACTTGTCCTCATAGTCTGTCGAGAGATAACAGCCTCTCATACTGTTTGTGGAAGCTGTATTCACAAACTCCAGATTTCCGTCCGGCAAGATCCGATAGCTTGAAACCCCTGTGTCCGTGATCGCGTAGAGATACTTCCTGTTGTGCGAGATCGTGACATATGAGGAATTGGTGATATGCACGGATCCCTTCTCACTAAAACGTCCGTGCTCCAAATCAACATCATAGATCTTAATGCCATGCTTATCGCCCATCGTATAGGTAGATACATAAGCTACACACTTCTTTTCTGCCATTCTGTTCTCCTCCTGATTACACATTTATATAAAATTTTATTGACAAAATTATATATAAACATTTTATCACAAGAGATGCTATTTGTTAATTATTTTTTTCAGATATTTTTACAAAATCAGGTATTTGCCCTTTGATAAAGACATAATCGTAAAAGATCGCCTCCTTCACGCCATACCGGACAGTGACAAAATACTGTCTGTCAAAGTATGTAGCAAAGCTGCTGAGCTCCCACGAAAACCCGTCGCTGACAATGCTGTCCAGGATCTGCTGGATCTGTTCCTTATCCGTGTACTCGACCTCATCCGTCGAGAGCATGCTGGAAGTACTGCTGTCCTTGTACTGCAGATGGTCGTATTGTCTCTGCACGCTGATCATCTCCACATCGTCCGCCATCAGTTTTTCTTCCATATCAAACCCGTACGCCCTCAGCAGTGCGATCGTTTCGGCAAACTGTGGATATACCATCATTTCTCCGCTGTAACTGGTGCGGCCAAATTCATTTCCCGTCGCAAAGTCTATCGTGCCGACCGGGATCACATGCATAACAGTGTCCAGTGTGAGATCCATGTATTCCTTCTGATATGTCCCGACCAGCTCCGCCTGCATCTCTGGCGTCAGCGTGATATCCGCTCTCTTGAAGCCGCTTTTACACCGCACGGTATCAAACGCAATGCGCCAGCTGTCATTGAACAGCGGTGTGGCACCGATCTTATAATTGGAATCCGCAAATATATCCGATAGGAGCCTGACCGTATCCGCATCGGCAATGTCAATATAGTATTCGCGGTTGACTACCTCCCCGTTCCGGAGTTTATACGCAAAGGAAATCGGCTCATAATATTGCTGCCTGTTCATCGTCTCGATATATTCCGGAACTTCCTCGATCCCCTCATAATAATCAAAATAGCGGTAGGTGAGCTGCTCCTGCGCCGCTTTCCTGGCAAGCTCCATGACGCTTTGATTATCCTGCATCTCCATGTTTGCCATGCGATAGTCATCCGCATTCAGATAATGCGTTCCAAACGGGCTTACCCTGACATGCTGGGACAGCGGCATCAGATGGCGGATCGATATCGCACAGCTCTGCAGCTGGGCATCAGCAGGAACATATGTGTCATAACCTGTCACATCATATCTCAGCACGACAAAGAGCAATGCCGTGCACACCGCATTGAACAAAAACTGCTTTTTGTGCATAAATGCGCCGCGAATGTCCAGCCGGAAAATGATTTCCATTATGATGCAGAATGTCACAAAGCTGAAAAACAGACCAAACAAAAACCATTTATCTGAGGCGGTCTCCTGCGAGATCTCGCTGAGAAAGATTGCGGCAAAAAAGGAAACAGGTATGACGATCATCGTCTTGATCACAGGCTCCAGTGCACAGAAAGCGATCGATCTGCCCGCCGCCTCCGACGCCCTTTTCAGATAAAGGACATACGCAGTCAGACTGTACACGGCTGCTGCCGCGAACATAATTCCCATGTAGGAAAAATCGTATGTATAAAACTGCTGCGCTGCCTCCATCGTTGTATTGTATGGCCTGTCAAACAGCTTTAACAGCATCGAGAGCGGCGAAAAACACCCAAGCTTTTCCGAGAGACAGACATCATACCAGCCGCTGTAATTGATGTACGTCTGAAAGAAGCGGTCGAACAACAGATGGATCAGCGCGGAAACAACTGCGCTATATGAAAATAATACAAATGTACCCAATATGCTGACAATGATATTCCCCGTCAAGACCACTGCCAGCACCGTCGCACCGTATGCCAGCACAAACATCACCAGCTGCAGCGTGATATAGGACATTATGGCAGGAACGGTCTCTGCGGCAAATGCCCCCCTGTTTGCAGCAATTCCTGCACAGATCAGCACATGGATCAAAAAAGGAAAGAAAAACTGCATTATTCCGGACACATATCTTGACCAGAAAAGCTGTGTCCTGCTGACTGGCAGGCTGTGATACGTGTCAAGCTGTGTCCTGGAGTGCAGATAGGCATATCCGCTGATCCCGCACAGAAACGCGACACCGCAAGTGACGACAGCGATCATCCACGCCTCTCTGCCAAAGAAGAGATGGCTCACATAGACAACAATGTCACAGGAAACGCCACCATAAATGAATTCGCCGCCGTCCACCAGAAATTTCTCTGTCTCCATGAGCAGGCGCACCTCCAGCCCCAGAAAGTACGTGATGAATATCAGTACCGGACACCATATCCTCTTCCTGAAATCCTGTCTGACCAGTTTAAAAAATAAGTTTCTTGATGTCATATCCTACAACCTCCGTTTCACTGATAAAGATCTCCTCGAGGGTGAGCGGCAGAATCTCCGCAAACACAGGATCAAAAGAGTTGATCCGATCCATGATCTCCCTTTCCGAGCCGCGGACAGTGACGATGTTCAAGGTCCCTCTCCGCTCTGACTTGACGATCTCCAAGAGCCCCAGCGCTGCCTGCTCATCCTGCGCATTTTGGAATACGCACTGTATGTTGTGGATATTCAGCTTCATTTCCTCCAGATCCTTCTGCAGCAGCACGCCGCCCTGGTGCAGGATCCCCACGCAGTCACAGATATCCTCAAGCTCCCGCAGGTTGTGGGATGCGATCACAGGTGTGAAGGATCTCTCGGCAAGCTCCCCCGCAAAGATACTCTTCACCGCCTGGCGCATGACGGGATCGAGTCCGTCAAAAGTCTCATCACAGAACAGATACTTCGTGTTGGCGCAGACGCCCAGGAGCACGGAGAGCTGCTTTTTCATCCCTTTCGAAAATGTGCTGATCTTCCTGTTTGGCTTTAGCCGGAACCCCGCGAGCATATCCTCAAACCGCACCATGTCAAAGGACACATAGTAGTCACTGTAAAATTTTGCCATGTCCCTCGGCGAGGCATTGGGAAGGAAATACTGGTCATCCGATATATAGAAAATATCTGCCTTGACTGCCGGGTTTTCATAGACCGGCTTTTCGTCCACGAGAACCGTTCCGCTGTCCGGCCGGAGCACACCGCTCAGCATGCGCAGAAAAGTGCTCTTGCCGGCACCGTTCGTACCGACCAGTCCAAAGACTTCGCCATTTCTGATCGTCACCGTGACATCATCCACCGCCGCAATTTCACCGAAATGTTTCTTAACATTGGTCGCTGTTATCATACTTCTCATCCCCCGTTTTGTTCGTTGACACACTGCTGCCCTGTATGCATTCAGCAAGCATTCCCTGCAATTCCTGTGCCGATATACCTGCAAGCAGTGCTTTGTCGGTAAACGCCTGCAGCTCTCTCCGCAGCTGCCGTCGCTTGTTGGCAGCTGCCGTCGCCGTCTCACTCACAAAGCTGCCCTTTCCCTTTATGGTATAGATATACCCTGTGCGTTCGAGTTCCTGGTAGGCGCGCTGTATGGTATTTGGATTTAATGACAATTCCATCGCAAGACTTCTGACAGAAGGCATGGGCGCCCCCGGCTGCAATGCACCGCACAATATCATTTGCTGAAACCGCTCGATGATCTGTTCATAGATCGGACGCCTGTCCTTGTGGTCTATCAGGATCATAGGCTCCCTCCTCTAACTGTATTAATACACTTGACACAGTTGAGTATACTATACATATAAAATATTGTCAATATCCATCTGCACCGCTTTTCCCCTGCCCGCACCCCGCACATAAAGACGGACAGGAGGATTTTTCGTCCTCCTGTCCGTCTTTATGCGTACCCATTCTTGATGTGACGCTCGATCACACATAGGTGCTTCTTCGTCCTTTTGTCATAATTGATTCCGACCAGCAGCACTTCGCCCCAGTATTGCTCCAGAGACTCCGGGTACTGCTTCTCCTTGATCTGCGAAATAGCAGCTTTCGCTGATCGATCCCACTTTAGCTCGACAACGATCACCGGATTGCCAAGGTGATCCGACAATGGCAGATATACGATATCCGCAAATCCCTTCCCGCAGGGAAACTCACGGACAGGTTTATGGTAGTGCGTAAATGCTGCGATCAACGCGATCATGATCGTGCAGGCGAGGGAGTTTTCATTGTTGTATTCCAGCGCGGAAATGAAATCATTGTGTATACTCTGGATCAGCCTCGCGGTGCACTCTCCGTCCTCCTCAATGACAGCATTGAACACCTTTTCCGAGAGGTTCATGAATCTGGACAGATTGTCATCTCTGTTATTTTCCATGTATTGATAGAATACCTCTTGGATTTCTTTGTTTGGCACATAGATCTCTCGGGTGTCCGCATCGTACGCAAAATACCCCAGATGGATCAGTGCGGTGAGTACCTCATTTTTGCTCTGGAATGTCTGCAGATCATTTCTGCCGTCAGATATATTGATCGTGACCCTGTTTCCCGAAAGCATCCTGATGATATCCTCGCGCAGCCCGTCATAGTTTTCATTGATCAGATCGTCGATATCTCCGTAAGTCCCCGTGACTGTCCAGTACTGCTGAAATCGTCTTCCCGAGATCGCCCGCACGACAGATAACGGATTGTATATTGCAGTGTTATTGAGGTCATAACCGTTATACCACTCCTTCATCTGCTCAAAATCAACACTGAACCTCTCGCAGAGCGCCCGGACTTCCGCCTCCACAAAGCCGATGCTCTGTGCCAGATCCCCCGGATTTGTCATCGTATACTCTATAAAATTATTCACGGCGGACTGTCCCTTCGTGCGGACGATCGGCATGATCCCCGTGAGGTACGCAAGACGTATGTATTCACTGGCGTCACTGCTCTTGAAGAGTCCCCGGAGAAATTCAACGTAATCCGTCCGCTCTGTATGCTGTGGTTCAAGCTCCCGGATCGGATAATCCCACTCATCAAAGATGATGACAAACTGACTTCCGGTTGCCTGATAGATTTTGCCCAATGCCTTCTCCAGAACATCCCTGTCGGAAACGATCTCCGGATATGCGGCTTTCAATTCCCCGACAAAACACTTGTCAAGATACTCGTTCGGGTCTTCCTTTGACCTCCGTGCCTCCACAAAAACTGCCTGGATATCTGCAAAGATCGTATCATAGTGGTTCATGTTCTCCATGAACAGCCGATCCTTCACACACTTCAACGGTTTGAAAAGCGCTTCCGACGCAGCTCCCTTGCTGAAATACGCGACGAGCATATTGGCGGTCACGGATTTACCGAAACGGCGCGCACGGCTGTTGCAGATAAACTTTTCTGTCTCATCTCTTTCAAGAAGCCTATTGATCAGCTCCGTTTTGTCCACATAATATCTTGATCTGGAAAACCGCTCAAACTTTTCATTTCCTTTATTCAAAAATCTGCCCATTTACCTGTTTTCCCTGCTCCCTGTCATCCGTGACAGTCCTTGTCTCCGAGTCCTCATTTCTCTCTGGGCGCTTCCTGGCAGTTTTCAGTTTAGCCGCCGCCGCGTCCTGTACAAAATCCCGTCCTGTATCCTGCACGCCATCCTTTTGGCTCTGCGCCGCGGTATGTTTCTTTCCATAGCTTGACAGCGCTTTCAGCCGCAGATCAACGGCAGATTCATAATCGTAAATCTTCAGGTGTCTGGCGATCTCCCTGTTTTCGGCAAGCTCTCTGGACTCGTCCATGAAGATACGATACGCCTCCGCGCGCTCTTTGAGGTCTGATTCATTGTCCTCAAAAACCTGCATGGTTCTCTCATAACTCTCGTCGAGCATCTTGCTGTACGCTTTTTCCTGCTGTGCCTCCGTGAACTGCCGGTCTTCGATCTCATCAATGTTGTCCTGATTGTTTGTGTCATAATTCAATACCCGCTGATGATCCGCAGCCTTCTCCTCCCCGGAAACCGCAGTGTCTCCTGCCGTCCCGGACATGCTCCCGCCAGAAGCTTCCTCGTACGCCGGCGCTTCCGCAGCAGTCTCCTGATCCAGCCCTTCCAGACTTTTTGCGATCATATCCGCCTCGGCAGCCTTGTTTGCCACCTCGTCCGCATCCTGCGCAGTCTCCGCCTCCTGCTGTGCGGCTTCCGCCTGCTGCGCCTCATCGACCGCCGCCTGCCGCATATCCTTCAATGCCTGCTGCTTCATCAGGAAGTGATTCTTTAGTTCCTCCAGGATCCGCTCGTCATCGTCCGCCAGACGCAGGTTCTGCATATTATTGTACTGCGTCATGATCCTTTTGGGCAGCTCTGTGTTCAGGCGCTCCTGCTCCTCGCTGCTCAGCTCCCCGCCATTCAGGGCAGTCTCCATCAGATCTTCAAAAGATCTCTTGGATTCACAGTTCCAACCGTCATCATTGAGTATTTCCTGTTCCTTCATCTTGGCAGCCTTGACATACTCCACTGCCTTTTTGCTGCCCGCCGGTGAGATCTCCACTGTTGCCGAGTTCTGGATCAGACCATAGTTTGCCAGTCTGGGTGTACCTTTGCGCACCTTGCATGGCTCTGTGCAGTTTAGCTGCACGTGTTCAAATGGCATTTTTACTTTTATCATCTTATACTCCCCCTCCGACATTTACAGTTCCCCTTTTTCATACAGTTCATTGGCATAGCGCACAGATCCCATCGCGTCCTTGGAATAGAAGTCCGCGCCAATCATGTCCGCGTACTCCTGTGTGAGCACCGCGCCGCCCACCATGATCTTGCAGTCTGCGCCTTGCTCCCGCAGGAGCCTGATGGTTGCTTCCATGTTCACGACAGTTGTCGTCATGAGTGCACTGAGCCCCACCAATCTCACGTTCTGCTCCTGTACTGTCTGCAGGATCCGCTGCGGATCGACGTCCTTTCCGAGGTCGATCATGTCAAACCCGTAGTTTTCCAGCAGCGTTTTGACAATGTTCTTCCCAATATCGTGAATGTCACCCTTCACCGTGGCGATCACGATCTTTCCTTTGCTGTCACTGCACTTTCCCTGTTTTGACAGGACCGCCTTGATCGCCTCAAAAGATGCCTTTGCCGCATCCGCGCTCATCAGAAGCTGCGGCAGGAACATCCGCTTCTCCTCAAAACCTTTTCCGACCACATCCAGCGCAGGGATCAGCTTCTCGTTGATGATGGTCAGCGAGTCCATATTCTGTTCGAGCAGCCGGACAGTCGCCTCGTGAGCGCTCTCCGCCAGACCTTTTACGATCGCCTCGTCAAGCGTCAGCCCGCTCCCGCCGGGCGCCGCTGCCGCCGCTGGCTTGTCTGTCGGCTGCGACGCGGCTTTTGCGATGTATTCCATGCACTGGTCGTCCTCGCCGATCAGCGCGTTAAAGCTGTAGTAGGCAGCCATCATCGGCTCGCTGGACGGGTTGACGATCCCGGCGCTCAGTCCGTTGTTCATCGCCATCGTGAAGAACGCCGTGTTGATGCGGCTCCTCTCCGGAAGCCCGAAGGAGATGTTGGACACGCCAAGCACCGTGTGCAGCCCCATCTCATACCGGATCCTGCGCAGGGTTTCCAGGGTGATATTGGCATTGTCCCTGCCTGTGCTGATCGTGAGCACGAGCGCATCCATCACAAGATTTTTCTTTGGAATGCCGTACGCGGCGGCAGTCTGCACGATCTTTTCTGCCACGCGCAGGCGCCCTTCTACAGTCTCCGGGATCCCGCTCTCGTCAAGACACAGACAGACCAGCAAAGCGCCGTATTTCTTTGCGATCGGGAACACGCTCTCCATGGATTCCTTCTTGCCGTTGACGGAATTGAGCATCGGTTTTCCGTTGTAGTACCGCAGTCCGCGCTCCATCGCCTCCGTGTCGGAAGTATCGATCTGCAGCGGCAGATCGATGACCGCCTGTATGCCGGTGACGGCTTCCTCCATGAGCTGCGGCTCGTCGATCTCGGGCAGCCCTACATTGACGTCAAGGATATGGGCACCGTTCTCCTCCTGCGTCAGCCCTTCCTTGTAGATATACTCCATGTCATGATCCCTGAGCGCCTGCTTGAATTTTGACTTGCCGGTCGGATTGATGCGCTCGCCGATGATCAGCGGCTTACGGGCAAAGTAGACAGCGTGATTGTAAGAGGACACTACTGTCAGCTCTTTGTCAGTGACAGGCTGGATCTCCATCTCCCCGCAGAGCTCCACGACGCGTTTGATATGTGCCGGCGTCGTTCCGCAACAGCCGCCGACTGCACTTGCCCCCATCTCCACCAACGTCTTTACACTCTGCGCAAACTCGTCCGGAGCCACGTTGAACACGGTCTTTCCATTGACAACGACCGGAAGCCCGGCATTTGGATTGATCACGATCGGGAGCGAACAGCACGCTGTCAGCTGCGGCAGCAGACGCTTCATCTGTTCCGGTCCCAACCCGCAGTTCAACCCGATCGCATCGACACCCAGACCTTCGAGCATGGCAGTCACACTCGCGACGTCTCCTCCTGTCAGCAGTTTTCCGTTCTCGTCAAAGATCATCGTGACGACGACTGGCAGACTGCTGTTCTCCTTCGCGGCAAGGACTGCCGCCTTGATCTCATAGGAATCGCTCACCGTCTCGATCAGTATCAGATCTGCGCCCGCCCTGTCGCCTGCTGTGACGATCTCCTTAAAAGCATGGTATGCCTCATCAAAAGAGATCTCTCCGAGGGGCTTGAGCAGTTTTCCGATCGAGCCGATATCGAGTGCGGAGTACATCGGCTGATCCCGCTCGCCGCGCACTTCCGCTATGGCTTCTTTGGTGAGTCTGACGCCGGCGGACACCAGCTCGTCCACCGTGTAGTCAAGAGCTTTGCACTTAAATGCATTCACGCCGAACGTGTTTGCCGAGACCATGTTGCAGCCTGCCGACAGATATTCCCTGTGGATCTGCCGGATGACATCCGGATGCAGGATATTCCAGGTCTCGGGAACCTCCCCCGTCTGAAGCCCGCGCTCCTGCAGCAAAGTCCCCATGCCGCCGTCGAAAAACAATATTTTTTTTCCCAGTAATTCTCTAAAATCCATCCTGTTCATTCCCTCACAATCATCAGCTGTTATACTTTCTATGTCCTGACATCATACTTCCCGAAACGCACACGCCGTGTTCTCACAGTCCCTGCACTTACCGATATGGCAGCTCTGCGGATTTGCGGTCAGTCCGATCAGTGCACTCACGCTCTTCGTAGGGTACATCAGCAGGCTGTCCGTGAGCGTGAGTCCTATTCGTTTGGTACACTCCAGTTCCTCAAAGATCGTCTTCTGATAATCCAGCGGCAGATCCCCGTATCCCGGGCTGAACCGCGGTCTCAGATACAGTTGCCGCTCTTTGGCTGACGCCTCCACACAGATCTGTTCCTGGAGGATATTGCAGTACGCCTCGATACACGCCGCACCGCAAGCCTGTGTGATCGTCGCCTTTGTCATGTTCAGTATCTCGTATTTCTGAAGGAGCTTGTCTGCCCCGAGTCCCAGCGTCGCCGCGATCAGGATCACCTGTCCGCACTGTGCAAGGTTTGCCGCCAGATTCCGGCTCTCAAAAGAAACGGAACGGCTTTCACCCCTGAGCACCACCTCAGCCGCGGAAGTACTGCAGGCGTATATTTTGTAGACATTCTTCGGCGTGATGACACGGACCAGATCCCCGAGAACTTCCCTGATCATCATGTCCGTACTGTCGTCCGGTGTCTTCGCGCCATATCCCAGGTATCTGTAGATCTCCCTCATATTGACTCTTTTTCTGATGTCCTCATTCCTTATTTCCATGTCACATACTCCGTTCATGCAGTCATAAGCGCGCAGCAGTGCCGCGCGCTCAGCCGATCTAAGACTATTTCTGGTCTTCCTTCTCCTCGCAGCCGCAGGTGTTATTGTCCCCAAAACCGGCAAAACCGCGCGGCTGTATCATCTCGTTGCCACAGCCGCACCCGTTGTTTGACGGCGGACAGGGCGGAACGACCGGTGTCGGAAATACGGGATCGCAGCACGAATCCTTGTCGCGGTCACGATCACATGTACACATGCAATTGTTCCGGTTGCCGCCGTTCCCGCAGAAACACCACAGTAAAATAATCCAAAACCAACAATTCATAAAAACAACTCCTCATGCATCAAGCACTTTTTCTAATACTTAATATATGAGGAGTATCTATTTCGGTTACTTGTATCTCTTTTTTATTATTCCAGGACGCTGCCTTTTTATGTTTGGAATGATCCTTTTTCGGATATAGCGCATCGTGTACGCTTCACCGTGATCCGCCAGCATATGAAGGAGCTTCTCGAGTTTCCGTCTCGTCTCCGGGTGGATGAAATTCTCAGAATTTCCACCGAGATAATATGTTAACGGCATATCATCCGTGTATTTGTCCTTGTTGTAATTTTTGGAGGCAGCGATCCGGTCGAGAAACATCTCCACGATATATTTGTCCGGCATCTTCGCCGGAATGATCCCGTCGCCCGCGTGGGCGCTGTAGTCCATCCAGTATTCATAATGGTGTTTGTTCCGCCCCTTGTGATGCAGCCATGCCGACGAGAATCCTTTCGCTTTGCGCTCCGCATTGTTGGGACTCTGTGTACCCTGATAATACCGCGCCCCGACAAGGAACTCGCTCGGCATATACTTGGAGAGGTCGTGCAGCAGTCCCTGCCAGTACAGTCCGACAGCAAAGCAGCCTTTCATCACCATAAGCTTATGATGTGTAATTGTCTTGAAGTGTTGCCATATCTGCACCGCTGATTACCTCTTTCGACCCCTTCTATTCTTGATATCTGCAGCACCTGTCGCAGATGCTCCAGTCTTTTGTTTGATTTCCGCATCCGTCAGCTTGCGCCCCGTCAGGATAGAGACGCTTCTCGGCGCGATATCAACATATTCCATGTGCTTCTCCTCGTCATACACGACCGTGCTCTCCTCTGTGCAAAGCAGGGTGTTCCACTGATGTTTTGCGATGGACGGCAGCGCAAAGCGGTGTGAATTCCAGTGCATGTTATAGGCGATGTAGATATGATCACCCTCACCCTCGTCGTTTCGTCCGCAATACATGATACCGATGTGTCTGTTGTAGTTCTCCAGCTGGACCTTCCACGCCTCCTCGCCGTGATAGGAGAGGTCGGGATAGCCATAGCCGTACCGGTCGAGCGTCGTGAGGCTGTCATCCAGATGGAGTATGCTATGACGTTTTCTGAAAGCGATCAGATCCCGCACATATGTGTACAGCTCCTGGTTTCTGTCAAGTTCCCGCCAGTCGACCCACCCAGTCTCATTGTCCTGGCAATAACAGTTGTTATTGCCGTACTGGCTGTTTCCAAACTCGTCCCCGGCAAACAGAAGCGGCGTGCCCTGCGCAGTGAACAGAAAGCTGAGCGCGTTCTTCATCTGCTTGATCCGAAGCCTTTTGATCGTCTTCTTGCGCGACGGCCCCTCCACACCGCAGTTCCAGCTAAAATTGTAATTGGTCCCGTCCGTGTTGTTCTCACCGTTTGCCTCGTTGTGCTTCTGATCGTAGGACACCAGATCTTTCAGTGTAAATCCGTAATAATTGGTCATATAATTGACAATTCCGCATCTCGCATCCGTATTTTTCATGTGATAGCGGAAATTTTTGAGTGTGTCCTGATCACCTTTGAGATACTTGCGCATGTCATACATGTACGAATCCCTGTAATAGCCCAGCACTTTCCTGGCAGGCTGCATTCCGTTCGGATAGATCTCGTGCAGGTAAAAATCCTCGCACATGATCTTGGTGTTTGCCAGGAGCGGCTCTGTGGCGATCAGCGTCATCGGCAGCCTGCTGCCCTTGAGATGAACACCGTCGATCTGATATTCCAGGACCCAGTGCTTGATGATCTCGAGAATATATCCCTGTTTCACAGAGTCCGGAAAATAAAACTGCATGATGACTTCAATGCCGTTCCGATGGAGGCTGCGCACCATGCGGCGGAACTCCTCGCAGGGATCACTGCCCGCAGCGTAGGACGCCTTCGGCGCAAAATAAAATGCCTCCTTATATCCCCAGCAGTTCAGCCGCCTGGCTCTCGGCGGTTCCGCATCCTGCCCGTCATCGGAAGGAAGCCGTTCATCGATATGGTTCACCTGATACTCGATCTGTGCCTTGGCATTGGCATCTGTGCTGTCCCATTCACACTCCTCGTACTCGTAGGCGGGCATCAGCTCGATCGAATTGACACCGAGTTCTCTCAGATACGGGATCTTCTCCATCAGTCCCTCAAAGGTTCCCTTTTTCTTTACTTTTGAGGACGTGTGCCTGGTAAAACTCCTGACGTTGAGGCAGTACATCACACTGTCGTGGTAAGGGATATGTAACGGTGCTGTCTCCATCCAGTCAAATGTGCCGTGATCAAATCCGCCTCTCAGCAGAGGGCGTACAAACTCGCCCGACCGCCATTTTTCATTTCCGACGATCTTTTTGGCATAGGGATCTACGAAAACTTTATCTCCAATAAAAAAATTATACTCACAATCACAGGCGTTGATTCCCTCGATCAGAGCACAGCAAATATTTCCGATCCTGTGCTTCTGGTCGAACAGAACCCGCTCCCTTTGCTCGACCCCTTTTCGATAGAAAATGATCCCACACTCTCTGTCTGAACCATTTACCATGGAAAAATTGATGCCAGCCCCCCTGACAGAGGCACCTAAAGGATATGGTTGTCCAATATTAATTTTTATCTTTTTCATATAACCTCACTGTTTTGCTGTTTGTATTTAATTGATAATAAGAGGTAAAAATTCACAAATATCATCTCTGATAATAAAATCAACCTTGCCGTTACACTCAAATTCATTTTTTGAAAAAAGCACCTTGAGCTGTTCGCGCTCCAAAGCCGTGGTGTACTCGAGTCTGTCATTGTACATATTTTTTCCGAGGATCAACAATATGTCTGCCCCGTCACACGCTATCGCCGCCTGCGTCATGAGCTCTGAATCCACCCGCTCCCCGAGCAGGCGTATTCCTGGCCTGATCGCCATTTTGCAGTGATCGCACTGCGGGATCCCCTTTGCGTTTGCAATATACTGGATATCAAAAGCTTTGTCGCAGTGCGGACACTGGTTTATCTTAATGTTTCCATTCAGGTCTATCACATTTTTCAGATGGACATTCTGCGGGATCCCGTGAAAATTCTGACAGATCACCGCGGACAGTTTCCCCTGATCCTGCAGTTTGAGCAGCGCATCGTATGCCGCCGTGGAATGCATCTCCATACCAAGGATCTCTTTTTTGTAGAACCGATAAAATTTTTCTACCTTAGCGTTGAAAAAGCTCGTCGAGAGCATGTCCTCCGGGCTGAAACCGTATTCTTCCTCGACGCGGTAATTCTCATCATTGCAGTCGAGGTCGTACCCGCCGCCCTCCACAATCATCTCAATGCCCAATACCGCCACAATATTGCGGGAATCTTTGATTTTTCTCTTTAAATAATTGACTACTCTGCTATCTGTTCTGATCTCCATCCCAGTACCTCGGTTCGCTGTGATCTGTGATATATCCAAACAAATATATCTGTATTATCCAGTACTTTATATAGTAATAATACTCGCTTTGTATACTCTGTGTCAAGTAATTCACAATTTATTGATATAAATTGTGACGATATTTTTTATGAAATTTCATAATTTTCTTGATTTGTTCATACAACTTGAGTAAGATATAAGTATTGGCAGCCGAAGAACTGCATATTAATCATGAAAGGTTTGGTGTACTGATCTATGACAGACAAAAATACAAATGGTTATGATGACGAGGAGATGACCGTCGAGCTGGAGCTGGATGACGGACGAAGCGTCACCTGCGCGATCATTACGATCCTGACGGTTGATAAGAAGGACTACATCGCACTTCTGCCGCTTGACGAGAACGGAAACAACGACGATGGCGAAGTATGGTTTTATCAATATGAAGAAAACGAAGATGATCCAGACGAGGAACCCAGATTAACCTATATTGATGACGACGAGGAATACGAAAATGTCGCGGATGCCTTTGACGAGTATCTTGACAATGTTGAGTTTGACGAAATCATCGATAATCAAAACGAATAACAAACCCGGAGGGAGAACAAAATGGAAACAAACGAAAAAACATTGCTTATAGACAAGCGGTATACCTGCCCGGTCTGTGATAAACAGATGCGCGCCAAGGCAGTGAAGTCCAACTCTGCGCGCTTTGTCAACACAATGGGCGATCTCAGACCCGTCTACAGCAACATCAATGTCACGAAATATGATGCTGTATGCTGTCCGAACTGTGGTTATGCCGCCCTTACCCAGAATTTCAGCAACATCACACTGACCCAGAAAAAGATCATCCAGGAAAAGATACAGACCAATTACAAATCCCACGAGGAAACGGAATGTGATTTCTACACGACCGAGGTAGCGATCAGCCGCATGAAGATGGCATTGCTGTGCACGATCACCAAGGAAGCAAAGGAGAGCGAGATCGGCAATGTATGCCTCAAAATAAGCTGGCTGTATCAGGCACTGGCTGACGAGATCCCGGAGGATGCCCCCGACGCAGACGCCAAAAAGACGCTCTATCTCAAGGAGGCTCATAATGCCGCGATGAAGTCCTACGAACATCTGACAGCTGCCCGCATGCATGAGAACTACCCGATCGCCGGGATGAACGAGACTACTCTCGATTATCTGCTCGCCTATTTCGCGTACAAAAAGGGCGAGTACCAGACTGCGATGCAGTTTTTATCCGGCGTCGTATCGAACCGGAGCACCAGCCCGCGTCTGAAAGACAAAGCCCTGGACCTGAAAGATATGATCTCCCAGTCTAAAGAGCAGGAGTCATAATCTCATCAAGAAAACGGGAAGGCAGGAGGTTTCCTGCCTCTTTTTCCTGCACATAGAAAATGAACAGATATTCCCGGGCACGCGTCATCGCCACATAGAACATCCTGCGCTCCTCCTCCAGTTCGCTGTCCGTAACCGCCTTTTTGTGCGGGATCACACCCTCATTCACATCGGGGAGTACCACGACCTTCCACTCCAGTCCCTTGGAAGCGTGCATAGTCACCATGCTCACCGCATCGGTATCCGCCTGCTTCTGTCTGCGCTCCCGCTGCTGGATCTCCTGCATTACAGTATCATAATTTTCTATCTGTTCCAGCCACGCTGGGATTGTCTCAAAATCTTTTGCCAACTGCATCAGCTCATCGAGTTCCTCAAAGTCCTTTGCCGCATCCCTGCCCTGTTCTGCCGCCTGCTTTTTCAGGAAGGTCTCATAGCCTACGCCCTTGCGTATGAAATTGACTGCCGAAAAGGGATTCAGGTTTTTGATAAAATGCAGATTGTCGTAGAGATCGATGATATTCTGTATTACATACCCGGCTGACCGGTTGTTGTCGATCAGCTCCCGCATCCGAAAAGGGTTTCGCGGCACTGTGAGCCGCTTGATATACCGCACAGGTCTGTTCATGATTCTCAGGAAATCTTCCACACTGTCCTCGCTCATCGCGTACCTCATATACGCGATGATGTCCTTTGCCACAGCGCTATCGTAGATATTTCTGGGTTTCTCCTTCATGCTAAAAGGGATCCCTTCCTTCAGCAGTCTGTCCGCCGTGTACACCGTGTGGTTGTTGGTGCGGTACAGGATCGCGATATCACTGTATCTGGCTCCGGGCTGGGTCATGTACTGGCGGATCAGTTGTGCGATATTCTCCGCCTGTTTCAGCTTGGACTGGAACGAGTAGATCTTCACGCCGCCGAGCTGTTCATTCTGTGCCCTGACGTTCTTGTCAAACCGTGTCAGATTGTGCCGGATCAGTTTGTCAGCCACATCGACGATATCGCGCCTGCTCCTGTAGTTGACATCCAGCAGCACCTGCAGGGCATCCGGGTAATCCGCTGAAAAATTCAGCATGATCTCCGGCCTCGAGCCGCGGAAACCGTAGATCGCCTGGTCGTCATCCCCCACGATGAACAGATTGTCCTGCGGCTTTGCGAGCAGTCTCACCACCTCATACTGCAATGGACATATGTCCTGGAATTCATCTACCAGGATATATTGAAAGCGATCCTGCCACATTTCCAGTGTTTCCGGTCTGGACACCAGCAGGTCGCGGCACAAAAGCACCATATCGTCGAAATCGATCAGCCTGCTGCGATTCATTTCCTGCTTGTACATCCGAAAAATATACTCAAATTCCGCCTGTGATACGGTGGTGCTCCTGATCTCCTGCGGTGTGATCCCGTTGTTTTTTACAGTGCTGATCTCCGATAACAGTCCCTGCAGCATGTCACTGTTGTCGTCGAACCGGGACTCGGTTCTGATCTCATCCGGCATTTCACTGATGATCTGGGAAAGGAGCCTGTATTTGTCCCCCTCCCGTATGATATTCTGGGCTGTGAACTTGTATGTGCGCCTCAGTATCTGAAAAAAGACAGAATGAAAGGTACCAAAATGAACCGGATCGTTCCTACCGTCATTCAGCCTCACAAAGCGCTCCTGCATCTCTGTCGCAGCTGCTTTGGTAAACGTGATGACAAGAATATTCTCCGGTTTGACGTGATGATGTTCGATCAGATATTTGATCCGCTGTGTGACGGTGAAAGTCTTCCCGGAGCCGGGACCTGCCAATACCAGCATCGCTCCGGCTCCGTGGGTGATCGCCCTGTACTGTGCCTCATTTACATGTTGTTCAAGCATTTTCTAATAGTTCTATCCCTTTTCTGACCCTCGCAAGTGTTTCCTCCTTGCCGAGGATCTCCATGATTTCCGTAGCTCCGGCAGGTGTCATCTGCAATCCCGATGCCGCTGTCCTGATCGGCCACATGACATATCCGTTCTTCACACCCTTCTCCTCCACATAGGACAGGAGAAGCTGATACAGTGCGTCGTTCGAGTAGTCATCCTGCGCTTCAAGCAGGGGGAGCACGTCCTTTAATACGGCAAGCGCGCTCTCCGCTGTCGTTTTCATCTTCTTGTGTGTGTACATCGCGATGTCGTACTCGGGCAATGTCTCAAAGAATCCGATCATATCCCTGATGTCTGGAAACACCTCGATCCTGGTCTTCACCATCGCCGCGATTTTCTTCAGGTCAAGATCCTTGCTGATGACTTCTCTCATGTAGGGAAGCGCCATGTCATAAAAACGGTCAAAGTCCATTGCCTTGATGTATTCGCTGTTCATCCATTTGAGCTTGTTCATGTCAAACACGGACGGCGACTTGTTGATCCGGGTATAGTCAAAGTCGCGGATCAGCTCATCCAGCGTAAAGATTTCCCTGTTGTCCTCCGGGCTCCAGCCGAGGAGCGCGACAAAGTTTATGATTGTCTCCGGCAGGATCCCCTGCTCCACAATGTCCTCAAAGGAGGAGTGGCCGCTTCTCTTGCTGAGTTTCCTGTGCTCCTCGTCGGTGATGAGCGGCAGGTGTACATATGTCGGTATCTCCCAGCCAAACGCTTCATATAGACGGTTGTATTTCGGTGTGGAGGAGAGATACTCATTGCCGCGCACGACATGCGTGATCTCCATCAGATGGTCGTCCACCACATTGGCAAAATTGTAAGTGGGATACCCGTCTGACTTGATCAATATCATGTCGTCCAGCTCTGAATTGTCGATCGTGATATCGCCGTAGAGCTCATCGTGAAACCCCGTCGTTCCCTCGGTCGGATTGTTCTGTCTGATCACGTACGGCACTCCGCCTGCAAGCTTCTCCTCAACCTCCTGCTTCGAAAGCGCAAGACAATGTTTATCGTAGACGGTGATCTCCTTGCCTTCCACCACCTCGGATCGCAAGGTGGCAAGCCTCTCCTTGTCGCAGAAACAATAGTACGCCTCGCCTTTGTCGATCAGCTCCTTTGCGTACTTCATATAAATCCCCGCCTGCACACGCTCGCTCTGCACATAGGGTCCATAGCCCTTGTCCTTATCCGGACCCTCATCGTACTCCAGCCCTGTTTTCCTCAATGTATCATAAATGATATCGACAGCGCCTTCCACATAACGCTCACGGTCAGTGTCCTCAATGCGGAAAATAAAATCGCCTCCCGCATGTTTCGCGATCAAAAACTCATATAATGCCGAACGCAGATTCCCCACATGCATCTTTCCCGTGGGACTTGGCGCAAATCTGCATCTCACTTTCTGTGCCATTTTCCGTTCCTCCTTTGATAAGGAACTGTTAAAGAATTAATCTTTACATCTGACTTGTCTAAATCTTCTTATGCCGCGTTGTCGTCAATCGGCGT
>ERZ808051.302-NODE-302-length-60691-cov-10.336242_pt1 | contig 60691 bp, 62 predicted proteins | sample MGYA00380199_ERZ808051 | MGnify/ENA primary metagenome ERZ808051 (study PRJEB31490, sample SAMN06133391) | mouse gut metagenome | isolation source: J11 | host: mice | place: China: Chengdu | collected 2015-05 ... | reverse complement strand
TATCACGCAAAGTGGTGAATGCGACGCATACGCGTCGCTATGCAGATGTCAGGAATGAATTTTGAAACACGCTCTAGTACAGCGTTACGTAAATAACAGTGAAAATAGTGCCTGATATTTGTGTCAGGATAAGTCGGAGGAAGGAGGCAATGCGGTGGCATTGTTGACTGACGACAACGCAGTACTGGCGCAAATAGCAGATGCTGTATTCACTGCTATTTGCACAATGTTGTACTAGAGCGTGTTTCAAAATTAAAAAGTGTACAAAACATTTGTTTTATTCCCTGATTTATGGTAAAATAAAGAAAAAAGGGGCAGATATTATGTTAAGATGTTACGAGCTAACGGATCAGGAATGGGAACAGGTCGCATCCTTGCTTCCTCCGGAGAAAACAGGAAAACCGGGACGGCCTTCAAAGGATAATCGTATCATGCTTAATGGGATGGTCTGGATTGCACGCAGCGGAGCCCCGTGGCGTGACCTTCCGGAACGCTATGGTCCCTGGAATTCAGTATACAACCGCTTCCGCAAGTGGGTTGATGACGGGATCCTCGATAATATCTTTCGGGTGCTCAGCCTTGAAGCCGAACTTTGTGAACTTTCACTGGATGCCACAATCGTCCAGGCGCACCAGCACAGTGCAGGTGCAAAAAAAGGGGGCCTCCAAACGAAATTGGCCACAGCCGGGGATGTGCCAGTTCCAAAATCCATGCAGCCGTAGATGCTTATGGCTATCCTGTCTATCTAATGCTTAGCGAAGGACAACGTAATGACATTAATTTTGCCATTCCAGTGCCGGAACATATAAATATAGAAGGAAGCAACGTGCTTGCGGACCGTGGCTATGACAGTTATAAGCTAATCGACTATATCTATGAAAATGGCGGGGAACCAACCATCCCTTCCAAAACAGGAGCCAAATTTGAGCGCCACTGTGACTGGTGGCTGTATAAAGAGCGCCATTTGGTAGAGAAATATTTCTCAAACTGAAGGGTTTTCGCCGCATTGCCAGCCGTTATGATAAGCTGGCGTTCACTTATATGGGATTCGTATGTCTAGCTTCAATCCTGATTTGGTTAAAATGACTAATAGCTGATAATTTCCAAACACGCTCTAGTACACCTTTTTTAATTCCTCATATACCAGGCACTCGCTATTTGCATCATTGCAAAGGACTGGAACAGTCCTTATGCTGTCGTCAGTCAACAATGCCGTCGCATCGCCTCCTTCCTAAACCTTGCACTGATACAAATATCAGGAGACATACATCTTTTTATAGCAGGAGTAAGTTTACACTGTCATGTAATTTTATTGATGATTTACTTTTCAACAAATTCGATATATAATGAGTTTAACGAGCAAAAAAATAATATAAATTCCTTAATCTGCGTATGTGAATTCTTTTAGGCACTGTAGGAAAATAACCGATGTAACTTGCGCGGGATATTTCTTCGGGGTGAACTTGTTAAAGCAATTGTCAAAAAGCGCAGGCGTAGCGGGCTACGGCGATGCTTTTTGCTATGCATTATCGGAGAAATAGACAAGGCAGGATGCGTCAGCTGGTTTTCTACATTCCGGATGATCAATATTTGCGGAGAGTGTTCAAATGAAAGGAACTGCTTTGTTTGAATCTGTACAATGCCAGCTGCCATTTCTGGAGGAAGGGCAGGAAGCAGTCCTATATCAAAGTGAAGAAGGATGCTGACAGTATTGCGATGTCGACAGTATAATGATTGACCGGCATGTCGATATAGAGTATACTTACGGCGAATATTATGAGGAGTTTCTTCCTCAATTAGAGCACCATTCCGCCGTCAGACTTTGCTGAAAACCACCTTCTGGTTTTCCGTGTTGCGCTCGAATAGGAAAGCTTTCTTTTTACCCGCGAACGTCACGCACTGTCATCTTTTGCCTGATAGTTCTCTTTAAGTGCCCGAGTGCATAAAAAATCGTTACTGTTCACTCACAATGTCATTTATTTAAGCATTCCCTTGCTGAAATTCAGACATACAGTGCTCACGGTTATCAGTTTTTCGCAACACAGATGACCGGCCTGGCCTCTTGAGTAAATGACATTGGTTCACTCGTCAATAAAAGTAGTGAAAAGCGTGCGCCAAAATGCTTACACTTTAGCATTTTGTGTGCAAATGGGTTGCTGTTTACGCCTTCATTACATAAAATTGTGTCAGAATTAGTTGGGGCGTGAACAGTAACAAAAAATCAAATGTTTCACGTGAAACATTTGATTTTTGTATAGCATATATAGGATATTAGTGGTATAATAATAGACATCGAACAACGAAAGATTCAGATTGGTGCGGAGGAATAAAATGGGGAGAATCATTGCAATTGCAAATCAAAAGGGCGGCGTTGGTAAGACTACGACTTCAATCAATTTGTCTGCTTGTATCGCGGCAAAGGGTAAGAAGGTGTTAGTCATAGATATCGATCCACAGGGAAATACGACGAGTGGATATGGTATTGAGAAAAACGAGTTGGAAAATACAATATATGAGTTGATATTAGGTGACTGCTCGATTGAGAACTGTATCTTAAAGGAAGTGTACCCCAATATTTCTATTCTTCCATCCAATGTAAATCTTGCCGCAGCGGAGATCGAACTGATCGGAGTCGAAAAGAAAGAGTACATATTGAAAAATGAGGTGGATTGGGTAAAGGATCGTTATGATTTCATTATCATTGACTGTCCTCCTTCGCTGAGCTTACTCACGGTGAATGCCATGACAACAGCAGACTCTGTACTGGTTCCGATCCAGTGTGAGTACTATGCGTTGGAAGGGTTGAGCCAGCTGATTCACACGGTGAATCTGGTGAAAGAGCGCCTGAATCCGGATCTGGATATGGATGGCGTGGTCTTTACGATGTATGATTCCCGTACCAATCTTTCCTCACAGGTTGTTGATAATGTGAAAAGTCATTTGAGCCAGAAGATTTATAATACATTGATACCAAGAAATATCAGACTTGCGGAGGCACCAAGCTATGGCAAACCGATCAATATGTATGATCCGAAGTCAGCAGGTTCAGAGAGCTACATGGCCTTGGCAGAAGAAGTGATTCAGAATAACATGTAACGTTTTTTACTAGAAGGAGATAACAATGGCACAGAGAGGATTGGGTAAAGGTCTTGATTCGCTGATACCTGCGTCTGGCAACAGTGAAAACAAAGAGGTAAAGCAGGCAGAGACGATGGTAAAGATCGCGAAAGTAGAGCCTAACAGAGACCAGCCCCGCAAAAATTTTGACGAGGACGCATTACAGGAACTGGCAGATTCCATCAAACAATTTGGTCTGCTTCAACCGATACTTGTGCAGGACAGAAAAGAGTACTACGAGATCATTGCCGGGGAGCGGAGATGGCGTGCGGCAAAATTAGCAGGTCTGAGGGAAATTCCGGTCATTGTGCGGAATTACACAGATCAGGAGATTGTGGAGATCTCATTGATCGAAAATATCCAGAGAGAGGATCTAAATCCGATCGAGGAAGCGCTGGCGTACAGGAGACTTTTGGAGGAATTTCATTTGAAACAGGATGAGGTGGCGGAGAGAGTTTCCAAGAGCAGAACAGCTGTGACAAACAGTATGCGTCTGTTAAAACTCTGTGACAATGTACAGCAGATGATCATCGATGACATGCTGTCAACCGGACATGCGCGCGCACTGATCCCGATCGAAGATGAAGAAATGCAGCTGCAGCTCGCACAGCGGATATTTGATGAAAAGCTGAGCGTGCGGGAAGTTGAAAAAATTGTCAAAGGAATATTAAAACCTGAGACAGATAAGCCGAAAAAAGAAGAGACACCTCAAAGTATTCAATACATTTATCAGAATATTGAGAATCAGTTGAAAGAGAAGCTCAGCAGAAAAGTAGAAATCACTTCGAAGGGAAAAAATGGTACAGGGAAGATAGAGATTGAATTTTATTCCAATGAAGATCTGGACCATCTGATCGAATCACTTTCAAATATAAACATGTAACGGGAGAAACGGATGAACAGTAATTTTTTTAACAGCTTAGGATTAGGGAGCATCGATATAGGATTTATACTTCTTGGATTACTGGTAATCAGTATCGTGCTATTGTTATTGATCATTATAACTTTTGTACAGATTGGCAAATTGAAAAAGAAATACATGAAGTTCATGCTGGGAAAAGATGGTGCTAATCTGGAAAAAGATATCATGACATTATACGAAGACAACAAGTATATGAAACTCAGCATTGACAGGAACAGAGAGGATATCAAGCAGCTTTTCAAAAAACACGAGACAACATTCCAAAAAGTCGGACTTGTAAAATATGATGCATTTACAGAGATGGGCGGTAAGCTCAGTTTCGCGCTGGCTTTGTTGGATGAAAAAAACAATGGATTTATCATTAACTCTGTGCACAGTTCAGAAGGATGTTACTCTTACACGAAGCGCGTGAAAGACGGAGACTCCCAGATCGCGCTGAGCAATGAGGAGAAGGTAGCAGTGGAGCGTGCTGTCAACGGCAACACATCCGATAACATGTAGTCGGATCACAGTCTGGTCCGGGATTCTGTACTGCAGGGTTTGTGAGTAAGGAACTGTACAGAAATAACGTGTACAGATTGCACAGGATATTTCTTTGAGCGTGCATGTCAAAAAAAGCAGGCGCAGCGGGCTGCAGCGAGGCTCTTGGCATGTGAAGTCGGAGAAACAGACAATTCAAGATATAACGGTTCTTTCTGAACAAGTTCCTAAATATAGTGAGTGGCACGTCAAGGCATGGGCAGCTTTGGTCTGGTGCCTGTAACAGGAGTTAAACTGTTACACAGTCGAGAATAAAAAGAATGGGGGATTCTTAGATGAAATTAGTTACAGTCGAAGATTTAAGAGAAGGCGATATTATTGCCAGTGATGTTTTGCTTGAGGATTATACAGTTGTGCTCAGTAAGGGAACTGTGATCAAATCACCCTACATTGACAAGCTGCGGGAGATGGAGATCTTCACGGTTTATATTGAGGAGCCCCAGGAAAAGCCAAAAGCGCCTGCAGCAAAGGCACCGCAAAAGCCCGCACCGGCAGCGCCTGCACCACAAAAACCAGTGGCGCAGGGAGTAAAACCGACGGCACCCAAAGCCCCGGCTCAGCCCAAAACTACGACGGCACCAGCGGCAAAGCCCGCACCGGCAGCGCCTGCACCCCAAAAGCCGGTGGCGCAGGGAGCAAAGCCCGCAGCGTCAAAAACACCAGTTCAACCCAAAGCCCCGGCAGTCCAGGAAGAGAAGCCCGCAGCGCCCGCTCCAAAGAAAAAGATCTCTTTGGAAAAAGTGACGATACTGCGCGACGATGTGGAGGAGCAGGTCAAAAATAAGATCAAGGATATCCTCGAGATGCATGTTTACCAGCAGACAGAGGGTTTGGAAAAAATAGCGGAAACTGCACAGAATATCATTACGGATATCCTGGAAGAGGAGGAAGTAGTGGAGAAGGTGTATGACGTAAAGGAGAGAAGCGCTGATATTTATGAGCACTCACTCCAGGTATGTACGATTTCCACATTGATCTCTTTGAAACTTGGTCTGACCAGAAAACAGGTTTATGACATCAGTGTCGCATGTCTGATACATGATCTGGGTCTTCGATATCTAGTAGTGCGGTACGAGGATCAGGACATCAACCTGCTTCCGGCAAAAGAGCAGGAGGAGTACAAGAAACATCCGATCTATGCATACACTGCGATCAAGAATGAGACATGGCTTTCTGACAATGCAAAGGAGATCGTGCTCAATCACCATGAGCGAAAGGACAAATCCGGATATCCTCTCGGGACGGATCTTGTCTCCCGCATGACACAGATCGTGGGTGTATGTGACGAGTTCGATGAACTGATCTGCGGGATCGGAAAAGCAAGAGTGCGCGTCCATGAGGCGATCAACAATATCAGAAATTACAGCGGGATCTGGTATGACGCGGATATCGTGGAGGCATTTTTGCAGCTGATCGCTGTCTATCCCTTCGGTTCAAAGGTGCGCACGAACAGGGGAGAAGTCGGGATTGTCATGCGGCAGAATCCGCATTTTCCGGAAAGACCGGTTCTGCGTATTGTGGAGGACAAGTACGGTCAGGCCATCCATGCGGAGCTGGTCGTCGATCTGATCAAAGATACGTCCGTGGTAATACAGGAAGTGATAAAATAATTGTTTATGTTTCATACGATTCGGAATGTACAGAAATAACCCGTAACAACCGCGCAGGATATTTCTTTGAGCGTACATGTCAAAAACACAGGCGTAGCGGGTTAATGCGAAACTTTTTGACATATGGCAGCCGGAGAGATAGACAAGTCAGGATGTATCGGCTATTTCTGAACAGTTTCTTATTGGGCGACGGTAATTATTGACTATAATAGAAAGAGAATTGAGGAGTAAAACAGGATGATAGATATTAGATTTTTGAGGGAAAATCCCGATGCCGTGAAGGAAAACATCAAAAAGAAATTTCAGGATCACAAGCTTCCGCTCGTCGATGAAGTGATCGAGCTGGACGCGCAGGCAAGAAAGACACAGCAGGAGGCGGACAATCTCCGCGCGGAGCGCAACAAACTTTCCAAGCAGATCGGTGCCCTGATGGGACAGGGGAAGAAGGACGAGGCTGATGAAGTCAAGAAACAGGTGAACGCGCAGGCAAAGACACTCGAGGAACTCGCCGAAAAGGAAAAGGAATTGAGCGAAAAAGTGACCAAGATCATGATGACGATCCCAAACATCATCGATCCCAGCGTTCCGATCGGCAAGAGTGACGCAGAGAATGTGGAGATCCAGAAATACGGGGAGCCTGCTGTTCCTGATTTTGAGATCCCATATCACACGGACATCATGGAAAAATTGAACGGTATCGATCTGGACAGTGCCAGAAAAGTGGCAGGAAACGGTTTTTATTACCTGATGGGTGATATCGCAAGGCTCCACTCTGCGGTCATTTCCTATGCGAGGGATTTCATGATCGACAGGGGATTTACTTACTGTGTGCCGCCCTTTATGATCAGAAGCAATGTGGTGACTGGCGTGATGAGTTTTGACGAGATGGACGCCATGATGTACAAGATCGAGGGCGAGGATCTGTATCTGATCGGTACAAGCGAACATTCCATGATCGGCAAGTTTATCGATACGATCATCCCGGAGGCAGATCTGCCCAAGACGCTGACGAGCTATTCTCCGTGTTTCAGAAAGGAGAAGGGTGCGCATGGTCTTGAGGAGCGCGGTGTCTACAGAATACATCAGTTTGAGAAGCAGGAGATGATCGTTGTCTGCAAACCAGAGGAATCTCCTATGTGGTTTGAAAAATTGTGGCAGAATACGGTGGATCTGTTCAGGAGTCTTGATGTTCCAGTGCGCACGTTAGAGTGCTGTTCCGGCGATCTGGCTGATCTCAAGGTGAAGTCCATCGACGTGGAGGCATGGTCGCCGCGGCAGAAAAAGTATTTCGAGGTGGGAAGCTGCTCTAATCTGGGCGATGCGCAGGCGAGGCGACTGAAAATCCGGGTAAACGCGGAAAACGGAAAATATTTTGCCCATACCCTAAACAATACAGTGGTTGCGCCTCCCAGAATGCTGATCGCATTTTTGGAAAATAATCTGCAGGCAGATGGCTCTGTGAGGATCCCGAAAGCCCTGCAGCCGTATATGGGCGGAAAAACAGAAATTAGGTAATTTGGAAAGGCTTGATTACAGTGCACAGATATTTGAGGGCTATTGGTTTTAGCAAAGTAAAGAAAAGGGATGAACTGCAGGCGCTGATCAGTGAAGTGGTTGAGCAGACAATATTGGATCCTGACAAACTGAATAAAGAAGAGGGCGGCAGAAAAGAGCAGGGATATGTGTCTGCAAGAGACATTGCGGCGGACGAGGAAGATCGCGTGTACGCGGAGCTGTCACTTGACTTTGTTCATGGCGCTGGTATCTGTGTGCGCGGCGAGTTCGATGAGGACAATCGTTTTTTGTATGAGTACTATTTTCCGTATCTGCGGGGGAATCACATCAGCTCCAACGAGGATATCACGATCGAGAGACAGGCGGAGAAGGAGTCTTATGCCGGTGTCTGTGATGATATCAAAGTTGGCGTATCGATCATTTTTTATCTGCAGAACATGATCCCCTACAAAAGGCTGAAAGCCCTCAAGCGCCTGCCTGTGCAGGGCACATCGCTCATATTGAGCGCGTTGTCGGTCGACGGCACGATCATGATGCCGATCATCAAAAATGAGTACGAGAAACAGCGCATCAAGAAGGTCGCCAGTGAGCGCAATCAATTGCTCGCTCAGGCGAGGATGGGCGACGAGGATGCGATCGAGAGCCTGACTTTAGAAGATATGGACACTTACACGACGATATCACGACGGATCCACAAGGAGGACGTATTCAGTCTTGTAGACACGTATTTTATGCCGTACGGCGTAGAGTGCGACCAGTATTCCATTCTGGGCGAAATCATGGAGTTTCGTACAGACAGGAACCGCATCACAGGCGAGGAGATTTTCTTCATGACGATCGAGTGCAACGAGGTAATGTTGGAGGTCTGCATCAACCGGGAAGATCTGTACGGTGAGCCTGCGGCCGGAAGACGCTTTAAGGGAGTGGTGTGGCTTCAGGGTTGCATCGAATTCCCGCAACAAAATTTTTAAAAATGTATTGCAATTATCGTGACATCTGATATAATAAAAAGGTATACGAAATCTGCTAACGAAAGAGGTACAAAAGCACAATCAGTTCCCTTAGTTAAATAGATATAACAGGAGCCTCCTAAGTGGTAGGTGTTCGATTGCCAAAGCAACGTAGAATCAACAATTGCATAGCTGAATCACTTGCCTATTAGCAAGTTTTTCATACAAGTCCTCGTAGCTCAGTTGGATAGAGCACACGCCTCCTAAGAGAACTTAGACCATTCTAATTTAACTTGGGGACATTTAAAACTCAATAACACGTCTCAGTAGCTCAGCAGGATAGAGCACCGCCCTCCTAAGGCGGGTGTCGGAGGTTCGAATCCTCTCTGGGACGCTCTGAAACCCTGATAAACAGTGGGTTTAAGGCAATGGAAATCCATTGCCTGGGAAAATGGCTTGCTAATGCAGATAATGTATGGCAAGCCATTTTGGATTTTGCGTTTCCCTGCCCATTAGCAAAAATCTGCTAATATTTTTTGAAAATCCTGCCGATTTTTTCAATTTTGCTAATTCCTTTTGCTAATACGATTTTTTAACCTGTAAATTTTTCTGCTAATAAGGGTTATGTCATATTAGCAGATTGGACAGACTGTGCGATTTTGATTAGCAGTTCCGGGTTCACCTGTGCCAATGCCTTGAGCGCCTCCTCGGCATCTGCAGGCAGGGGCGGCGCCTGCTGAACCGGGGCTCCCGGCTTGGCAGTCAGAAAATCATCCATCTTCTGTGCCAGGCGCTCCCTGTCACTCTCAAAGGAATGGGAGCCGTACCGCCTTGTCAGCATTTCGAGGTTAGCCCATCCGCCGGCGTGCTTTACGGAGTTATAATCTCCGTTGGAAAGCGTCAGCTTTGTGGAGGCGCTGGTATGCCGCAGGCTGTGGAAAACAATTTCTTCCGGATTGATGCCCGGATCGCCAATCTCCCGCAGGATTTCCTTAAACCGCTTGTTCAGGTGTTCCGTCATAAGGGGACGCCCGTTTGCCTGACAGATTACAAGGTTATAATCCATGTAACCGTCCGAGCCTAAATCAGCTTTCATCTGGTCCTGCATCCGTTTCAGGACAGCCAGTGCATCCATAATGGAAGACGGAACTTCCACATCCCGGACACTCCCCCTTGTCTTCGGCTGTTTCAGGACAATGACCGTTCTGGTGCCGGGAAAGAGGTTAGGAAACTGATACAGGATCTCCAGCTTGGATAATTTCCTAATACTGTCCTTGCTGATGCGGTCAATCACCCTGTCCATGCAGAAGGTTTTCTTCTCAAAGTCAACCCTGTCCCACTGTAATCCTGCAATCTCACCTCCCCGGAATGTACAGCCGATAGCGATAAGCACCGCACAGTGGATCATGAAATAGTCGTAGTTGTCCGGCCTGCAGGTAAAATCCAGCACCTTCAGCACCTGCTCAGGGGACAAGGTTTCCCGCTCTTTTTCCTTGTGTTCCGGGAGCGTTGCGTACAGGAAAGGGTTTTTGCTGATGTACTCCCAGCGGACAGCCAGGTTAAAGGCGCAGCGCAGCAGCTTGTGGATGTCATGGATGGTGGATGCGGAAACATGATCCCTCGTAGGCCTTCCCATGTTGGTAGCCGGTTCCGCCTCTGTTTCCAGAAAATGATAATAGTCATCCACGGTCTTGACCTTGACAGAGCGCAGCTTATTTTCACCAAAATAAGGATGTATGTAGTTCTCTATCAAACCGAGGTTAGCGACATAGGAAGAAGAACCCCACCGTTTCTCGCCATACTTCTCAACAAACTCATATAAAAATTCGCTGACGGTCATGGAAGAAAGACTGTTTTCATTGTCAGGGCGTGGGGATGACTCCTTTAGTTCCTGTGCCTGTTCATGTTCAATCTGCGCTTTTCTGGTTCTTGCTGCAGTGTAACTCAGCCCGGATTCCCATACCTGTTCGCTTTTCTTTCCTTTTTCTGTTTTTTTGTAGTAAACCACGGAATATGATTTACCTCTTTTTACGATTGAAGCCATACTGTTCCTCCTTTAATTTTTACTGTCAAGCCAGTCATCAAAGGAAGACTTGGATATCCTGACATATTTCCCGACTTTCACAGTCTTAAAGAGCGACTGCCTGCAGAGGTTGTATGCCATGCTGCGGCTGATCTGAAGGATGTCCGCAATTTCCTGTACGGAATAAGTCCTCTTCTCAGAACCGGCCTGTATCTGTAGATTTGTTTCTTCAACTGCCATATCTTCTCCTTTCCATGCAGTTGAAACGGAATCAGCATAGTCCCTGTAAATACTCTCCATATCATATATACGAATTGAACAGGGGAACTTTCAACTGCAATTAGCAAATAAATTAAATGTTCGATTAAAACCGCAACTCCGGGTCTTTTCCTGCGCCAGCTTTGCCGCGTATTGTCAGGCTGCCGTTATACGGCAATCAAGCAGAGGGCGGGCATCCATGCCAGCTGTCCGTCTACACCTGTATAACCCCCGGATTGCTTTATGAAATTGTCAAGGAGCGGAAGACTGTCCTGCATATGGAGCAGCCTGCAAAAGCAATTCGATATATAAATAGGGCACAGGTTTCATTTATTCTGCAAAGCAGCAAAAAATTTATGAATGGATTTTCAAATACAAAATGTTGTTTATAAAGATTGACTTATACTATATCTTGTGATAGACTTGCATTGTAATTGATTTTTGTGCGCCGCCCGTCAGGGCAATACAGTAAATCTGTATGCGGAGAAAGCTCTGCATTGCACACGCAGTTAAGTTTGCAGTATTGTGTCAGTAATATCCTTATGCCCTGGTGCGGACAGGATTACTGGCTTTTTTTATGCAGGGAGAGATCCCATATATAAGCGAGAATGATTCCGGCTCATACAAAAGTATGGGCAGCAGTTATGCGGAAACCATTCCCGCTTTTTTTGTTCCATGAAACAGCCCAAATGCCGCAAGGCTTTGAGGATAAACAAAAAAGGAAAGGCAGGTAAAGTGTATGAATGCAAAGAACAGAAAGGGCAGCAGGGGCTGCCAGATGCGGGGAAAGAACCCCCACAGGCACCATGCTGTGGAAACAGGCGCAGAATACCGAAAGAATTTCAACCGGGGAACAGTCTTAAGGCCTGTATTCAACCACCAAAGGGCGAGAAGGGGGGCATGATGGATGTCTGCTGAAAATCAGTTACAGAGGGATATTTCCCCTTATGTCCTGACGGATACTTCTAACCTGTCAAGGGAGGCATGGCTGGAGTTCCGGCGCAGGGGAATCGGTGGCAGTGACGTGGCGGCACTTATGGGCATATCGCCTTTTTGGACCGCCAGGGACCTTTATTATGACAAGCTGAATATTGCGCCGCTGGAACCGGACGAGAGCAACTGGGTCGCCATGGAGATGGGAAATCTTCTGGAGGAGCTGGTCTCACGCATTTTTGCAAAAAAGACCGGTTATGAGATCTTTAAGGTCAAGAAGATGTTCTATCACCCGCAGTATCCGTTCATGCTGGCAGATGTGGATTATTTTGTGCGGCTCCCGGACGGCAGCATTGCCATTCTGGAGATAAAGACCACAAATTACAATGCCAGGGATAACTGGTGGAAGAACGGGCAGGAGAGTGTCCCTGTCTATTATGAATGCCAGGGCAGGCAGTACATGGCAGTGACAAATCTGGACAGGGTGTTTTTCTGCTGTCTGTATGGGAACAGCGAGGACGAGGTCATCATCCGGGAGATTAAGAGGGATTATGACTATGAGGAAGAAATGATTTTTCTGGAAACGGAGTTCTGGAATAGCCATGTGATGAAGAAGACACCGCCGCCTTATACGGAAGACGGCAATCTGATCCTGAAAAGTGTGCGGCAGCATACGGGAAAGGCAGATGAAAGCGCTGAAAAGGTTACCATGGACAACAGCACGGCAGCCGTATTATCGCGGTACATGGAGCTGCAGAAAGAAAAGGAAGCTTCCGAAACGCAGTTAAAAAAGCTGCAGAAGGAAATGGAGCGGCTGAAAGCGTTGCTGGTTGCGGAAATGGGGCAGAGGTGTACGGCGGTCTGCGAGACCAGCGGCGCCAATTATACAATTACCTATAACCCGATCCGGAAACCTGTCATAGAAAAGGATAACCTTCTGCGCCTGAAACTCCAGTACCCGAAATTATATGAGGAGTTTGTCACAATCTCAGAATACCGCAGATTTCAAGTAAAGGTCAGCGCCGCCCCGGCAGCCTGACGGAAAGGAAAAAGAATGAGCAGTTGTATAGGTACTTATGACGATACTATATTTTATAACCCGGCAAGCCGTTATTGTGTGTTCCGCATCAAGACCGCGGACCAGAGTATCCCGGAGGAGGCGCGCTCCACAAGAAGGTATCCGGACCACCTGATCCGGTTTACAGTGGTCGGCTATGACCTGCCCAGGACGGATGCAGTGGAACTGGAGCTGGAGGGCGAATGGGTCAAAGGAAAATACGGATACCAGATGCAGGTGGAACAGTGGAATGAAATTGTTCCCAAGACCAGGGACGGTGTAATGGGTTATCTTAGCTCCGGCCTGATTAAAGGGATAGGCGAAAAGACAGCCGCAGAGATCGTGGCGCGTTTTGGAATGGATACATTGGATATTCTGGAACGGCACCCGGAAAAACTGTTAGAGATAAGGGGTATCACGGAAAATAAGCTGGAGGATATTAAAACTTCTTATGCGGAAAACCGTATGCTGAAAGACCTGATGGCCCTGCTTGCGCCGTTTAAGCTGACACCTAAGACAGCATTAAAGATCTACCAGCACTTCGGGCCTTCGAGTCTGGATATTTTACGGAAAAATCCGTTTGAACTGTGCCAGATGTCAGGATTCGGGTTTAAGCGGGTAGATGCCATTGTCCGCAAGACCAACAGCAATCTCCATGATCCCATGCGTATCAAAGGGGCGGTTTACTGCACATTGGATGATGCCAGGGGGAAACAGGGGCATCTGTTCATGGAGAGGGAAAGCCTGTCCACCAGCGCAGTGAAATTATTGAATGATAAAGTCCCTGTGCCGGAACTCAGGGTAAAAAAAGAGGAGGTGGAAGAAGAAATACAGGATATGATCCTGAAAGGCGCAATTGTATGCGCAAAGGATGACATATACAAGCCAGCAGTATTTGAGCAGGAGGACGAAACGGCAAGGCAGATTGCCTTGCGCCTGTTGGAACAGCCTGTCACGGAAAATATCAGCACAGTGCTGGATAAGGTAAAAAACCAGCTTGGGATATCGCTTTCCGGGAAACAGGAGGCAGCGGTCAGGGAGGCATTCTGCCACAACCTGTCCATCATCACTGGTTCCCCCGGAACAGGTAAAACCACAGTTCTGAAAACGATTCTGGAGGTGTACCGCATACTTTACCCGAAAAACGGGATTATGCTGATGGCACCTACCGGAAGGGCAAGCCGCCGCATGGCGGAAAGCACGGGATTCCAGGATGCAAAGACCATGCACAGCGGGTTAGGGCTGTTCAGCGGAGAAGAAGATGCCGGGCAGAACACAAACGCTGGCGGGAGCCTTTCTGCAGACCTGGTGATCGTGGACGAATTTTCCATGGTGGATATGTGGCTGGCAAAGCAGTTCTTTACAAAAGCAAAGAGAGGCTGCAGGATTGTGCTGGTAGGGGATGCGGACCAGCTCCCCAGCGTAGGCGCAGGGAATGTGTTCAAGGATCTGATCCAGTGCGGGCTGATACCTGTCACGGTGCTGGACGAGATTTTCCGTCAGTCAAAGGACAGCCTGATTGCCTATAATGCAAAATTCATCAATGCGGGAAACACTAAGCTGTATTACGGGAATGATTTTATATTCCTGCCCAAGCAGTCCCAGGAAGAAGTGGCGGATGTTATCATTGAGCAGTACTGTAAGGAAATTGCAGAACACGGGATTGAAAATGTGCAGATTCTTTCCCCTTTCCGGGAGGAGGGCGCTGTCTCTGCCGACAAGCTGAATGCGTGTATCAGGGAAGTTGTCAACCCGTTCCAGTCAACGGAGGATGAGATTCATCTGGGAGCAAAGACATTCCGTGTCGGGGACCGCATCATGCAGACCAAGAACACAGACAAGGTATCCAACGGTGATCTGGGATTTATCTGCTATATTAAGGATACGCCGGAGGGCAGACGGATTGGTATGGATTTCGGAGAAAACAGAAAGATGGAGTACGGCATGGAGGATATGGTGAATCTGGATCTTGCTTATGCCGCCACCATCCACAAGGCGATGGGTTCCGAGTATGAGATTGTGCTGATGCCATTGGTTAAGGCTCATCTGATTATGATGTACCGGAATCTGCTCTACACGGGCATTACCAGGGCAAAAAGGAAAGTCATACTGGTGGGTGAAAAATCTGTGCTCTTTGCGGCAATCCACCGGAATGAGATCAGCCGGAGAAATACCAGACTTGGCGAGCGTATCTGTATGTATCACAAGGCGTTTTCCAAAAAGGCGGATATGCCGATACCAGTCCTGCCAGAGAACAAATTAAAGAATGCAGGTTAAAAATGGGATGCAGGGTGCAGAAAAAGCGCTTTGTATCTCTTATTTATTTTAACGAGAGGAGATTATCAATATGAGCGAAAACAAAAATCAGAGTCAGTGTATGTACCAGAGTGTGCCTGCGGCAGCAGCAATGAACAGGGTTCCGGGTTTTGAGCCTTTGAATTTCCTGCGCATGGCTGTATCCGAGGATACCAGGGAGAAAGTATGGAGGCTTGATCTGCGGTATATGAAAGCATGGTTCCGTATGGCGCGGCCCAACGGGAGGATGAAGCTGAAATCCCTCCGGATCACAGAGCAGATTGCCATTTTTGAGGCGCAGGTCTATATGGACCGGAGCGATGAGGAGCCTTTCAGTAATTATATCGCACAGTGTACGGCGGAGGAGGCAAAAAGCGGCGACTATATCAGGGATGCGCAGGATGCAGCTTTGGCGGTGGCGCTGAACAATGCCGGGTTTGGCATTCAATTTGCGGATCTGACCGGACTTGGGGTAAATGAGCAGTATGGAAGTGAGATTCCTGTATCAAAGAAACAGATGGGGACAACTGATGTTCCGGGAACAGCTCCGGCGCAGATGCCCATGCCAGCACAGCAGCCCGTTACCCAACAGCGCGTGGTACAGCCTGATGTGCAGTCAGCACAGAAAGCAGAGCCGAAAGCGCAGACCATGCCACAGGCAGCAGTACAGAGAATGGTTCAACCGGCACAGCAGGTCGTATCACAGACGGCGGCAGTACAGCAGAAAGCAGTCCAATCAGCACAACAGCCTGTATCGCAGGCAACGGTGCAGAAAACGGTACAGCCTAATCCGCAGCCGTCACCACAGGCAGCGGTACAGAGAACAGCTCAGTCAGCACAGCAGCCCGTTTCACAAGCGGCAGCAGTAGTACAGCAGAAAACAGCCCAGCCGTTACCACAGCCTATACCACAGGCTGCGGTACAGAAAGCAGTTCAGCCTAATCCGCAGCCGTCACTACAGACAGTAACAACTCAAAGAACCGTCCAAACGGTACAACAGTCCGTATCACAGACAGCGGCAGCGCAAGCAGTCCAGAGGGTACAGCAGCCCATGTCTCAGGCGGCAGTACAGCAGAGAGTGGCACAGCCACAGCCCGCACCTGTTTTGCAGGCGCAGGCAGTAAAACAACCGGCACAGCAGCCGTCACAACAGGCAGCCGTGGCACAGAATGTAGTGCAGATGCCACAGGCAGCAGCTGCGGCGGTACAACAGCATGCGGAAGAACATCTGCCGGTCATGCCGGAAGAAACCCGTCTGCCCGTAAGGGAACAGCCTGTATCCGTAACCGCACAGCCTTCCGAAGAAAGCATGCCGATAACAGCAGAGAGCATCCCTATAAAAGAGGATGTTCAGGAACAGGCGGCGGAGTCAGGCTATATGCCGGGTACGCCCGTAGAGGAAATCCTGAGCCGTATGACATTTGAGGAGGCGCAGAAAGTCGTGGTTGATGTAGGCGCCTGCAAGGGCTGGACAATGGCCGAGGTTGCAGACCGACGTCCGCCCAGCCTGAAATACTATGTTTACGGAGGCTATAAGGGGGATAACAATATTCTCCGGGCTGCAGCAAAGATTATGCTGGATTCCCTTGAGGCAAAAAAAGCAGGCTGATGGGAGGAGTCCTGAATATGGCAGGGGAAGGAGGTGCTGGTAGTGACCTCATATCCACAGGATTTTCCATTTGGGATCATGGATGTGGTGGAATTGCTGCATTTGAGGATACGGCGCCGGCAGGCGGGCAGTGTTTATACGGACTGCCCGTTCTGCGGGGACTGCCGGGGAAAGATGAATGTGAATTTTACAAAAAATGTCTGGAGATGCAACTACTGTGATGAACATGGCGGGATGCTGGCTTTGTATGCGAAATACCATAACACCACAAATTCCGATGCCTACCGGGAAATCTGTGATGCGCTGCAGGCAGGAGACACAGGCTGGGGATATGGGGAAAGCGAAAGGGCGCTGGCGGGCAGTTCTGCCGGTGCCGGCACCTATCCCCTGCAAACTGAACAAAGGGAAGTTGCACAATCCGAACGGGCAAGCGCACAGGATATTCACCAGACATTTTCCATGCTGTTCGGGATGCTGACCTTAAAGCCTGCGCACCGGGAACATCTGCGGTCAGACAAAAGAGGCCTGACGGATGAGCAGATTAGCCGTTTTGGATTTAAGAGTACGCCGCCATATTTTTTGTGCCGTTCCCTGACAGAACGGCTGATAAAGCAGGGTTGTGTGGTACAGGGAGTGCCAGGATTTTATCAGACAGACAATGGGAGCTGGACCGTAAAATTCAGCAGCAGGATGTCGGGCATCCTGATTCCGGCAGTCGGTGTTGACGGCTTGATTAAGGGAGCACAGATTATGCTGGACGTACCAATCAGGAATAAGGACGATCCCCCGGAAAAGCAGGGAACGAAATATCTGTGGCTGTCATCCTCCGGTAAACCAATGGGTGTGACATCCGGCAGTCCGGTGCATTTCGTGGGGAATCCGTTTTCGCGGACAATTTATGTAACGGAAGGGCTGCTGAAAGCCGATATTGCGAACTCGCTGATGAACCGCTCTTTTGCGGCGATTGCGGGGGCAAACAATGTACAGCAGCTTGATCCGCTGTTTGCATTGCTGGCACAGAATGGGACGGAGCTTATCATAGAGGCCCACGATATGGATAAGTACAGCAATGAGATGACGGAAAAAGGCAGTTCAAAAATATACCTGCTGGCAAAAAAGTATGGCATGGAATGCAGGCGGCTGACATGGAACCCCAATTATAAAGGGGTGGATGACTGGCAGCTCGCACTCCGGAAAACCGAGGAAAAAGAGGGTATGGATTTTAAGCAGGGTTACCTGAATGGGCTGTCTGATATGGAATCTGTCGATAACTGCATAGAGCAGTGGCATTCCGGCGGACAGCAGGAAGGGAACCCGTCAGAGTTTTTAGGGCTTACGGAAGACGAGTATCAGATATTCTGCAAAGACGGCAAGGCTGCGCTGAAAGCCCTGCTGGATGCACAGCGCAGGACACAGGGAGTCCGCATCTATCAGCTGGACTTCTCGGAGGAGGAAAGAACCATTGCTTTTGCGTTCAAAGGGATACAATGGATGTATAAAGCAGGGTTTGAACAGCCCCCGGCCGGGAAATACCGGCTGGTGTACGACGAAAAGATATTCTGTCCTGTCGTAATGACGGACAAAGAACTGTTAGGGCGGCTGTTTCGTGATTTCAGCAGCGAAAAGAATCTGCAGCACTATCAGGGGCGACCAATTTCCCCCTCTGATGTTATAGAGCTGTATGATGAGGAGAAAAGGGATTACTATTATGTGGATTCCCCTCAGTTTGTGCCGGTACGGTTTTCCCCGTTTCTGGCAAAACCAATGAAGAACAAGTAAACCTGCCGCTTTGATAAGATTACAGGGCGGCGCCAGAGCGGTAAATAAGGGCATGGTTCGGGAAAATATTCCGGTGCCGTGTCTTTTTTGCGCGGAAAGAGAGGAAATATGAGCGAAATGAATCAGAACAATATGACAGCCGGAGGATGGCAGTATGCTGTAATGGGAACCCCATTTGATAATCAGGCAGCAGTACAGGAGATGGATACCCTTCCGGTTCCGCCGGAACAGGTATATGCAATTCCTGCGGAGGCTGCAGGAGTGACAGAAGGAATGCCAGCGGAAGATGCCGTGTATGAAGAACCTGCGGCAGAAGAAACAGCCGGGTTTGCCGGGGGACCTGTGGCAGAAGATATGATTGCGCCGTCAGCGGAGCCTGTGGAGGAAGAAACAGCAGGGCCTGCGGCAGAGCCTGAAGGAGAGGATACTGCGGAAGACAACCATATGGAGGAACAGCCGCAGGAAGAGGACGAAGAAACTAGGCGGGCAAAGCACGAGGCGGCAGAGGCAGAGCGGAAAGCGCAGTGGGAGGCAAGGCAGCAGCAGAAAAAGGATGCCCTGCGGAAACAAAAAGAAGCGCTTGCTGGTATGAGCGAGGAAGAACTTGTGAAAAAGTCCATGGAGCGGATCAGCGCCGATACGGAAAAGCTCACGCGGCGCAATATGAAGGACTGTGTGGCGGAATATATCCAGACGCTCTGCCTGGAAGACCCCGAATTTGCCCGCATGGTGCTGGAACCCCGAAAAAGCATGGTTCATTGTTTTCAGTATATTAACCGGAAGGCATGGGATTATGTCCAGGATGAGATGAAAGCCAATGGTGTCAAACTCGGAACAGGGCAGCAGGGTTATGGGAGTGATATTCCTGACGGTCTGTGCTACCAGTGGGCGGAAGATTATTTCAGGAATCCCCTTGCCAAAGAGGACGAGGATGAAGAAGAAAAATTTGTCCCCAAGCCTTATGTGGGAAAAACAGGTTATAAGCCTGCGGTCAAAAAGAAAACAGAAAAGAAGGAGAAAAAAGCCAAGGTTCCTGAAAAGAAAACGGAGCAGGAGAAAAAGGCGGAGAATGTACAGGTGACAGGGCAGATATCCCTGATGGATATGATGTCGCAGGGAAATCAGGCAAGTTAAGGAGGGAAAAATGATTGCGTATAAGGCGTTTCAGCAGGGGCTTATCTGTCTGGAATACAAGTTCAAAATGGGTTTGAACCGCACAGACAAAGCAAACTGCAGACAGAACGGATTCCATTGTGCGGAAAATCCGTTGGACTGCCTTACCTATTATCCGGATATGGGGAGTTCAGAGTATTATATTGTCAGCGCAGGAGGGGATATTGACGAGGATGATGTTGACTCAAAAATTTCCTGTACGGAGCTGACTGTCTTGAAAAAATTAACCCGAAGGGAGTTTTTCCTGCATGGTCTGGCCTTTATGGCAGACCATCCCCTGCGGGAGTGGAGCAGTCATGTAAAGAAAGACCGGGCGGAGGCACACGGAGGATATGCAGTCGTAAGGGGCATGGATCCTGTGGCAAAGGGAAAGACTGGGGATATTCTGGCACTGGCCAGAGAAAATCCGGAAACAGGAATAGTGGAACAGGTTGCACTCACCTCCGTGGATGGCGCAAATATCATGCCGGGTAAATGGTATGATGTAAACTTAAAAGAAAGGCAGGTTATATTATTATGAAAAAAGGAGAGCTGTTAAAATTACGGACATTAAAGGCTACCCCCAAAATGATGCGGATGGCGGCAAATGATACCATAAAAAGGGAAGTGTCATATTACAATACGAGAGTAAGCTATACCTATGGGCTTTATATGCGCTGCCAGGTATTAAAAGGAATCCTGAAGGTGGCTTTCTTCCTGCCGGAATATATGCGGATGGAGTCAGTCATGCCTGCCTATGAATTATATATTAACAATCAGACAGGCGAATTCCTGACTTATGACAGACGGATGAAAAAGTGGCTGACGGCAAAGCTGGATATGATTCCGTGGCCGGGATATGTCACTTATTCCGGAAAGAAGTGGATTAATTCGGAGGGCGCCCGGACCATCAAGAGATACCTTGGTGTATCCAATGGGGGATACAAAGGTATTTTGGAGTACCAGCTTCAGATCAGGGCGGATGAACTGAAAAAGCGCCACAGACGGGAGACTGATCCGTGGGATTTGGATATGGAACAGACCCCGGAACTTCCCAAGGACTGGGAGAAATGGGTGTTAAAAGTCGGGATTCCGGAAAACTACATTTTTTACCGCTATGACCGCAGAGGGGTTACAGAGGGCTATTGTACCTATTGTGAAAAGCAGGTTCCGATTAAACATCCGAAACACAACAAAGAGGCAACCTGTCCCTGCTGCCGCCATAAGATTACCTATAAGTCTGAGGGCAAGGCTGCAGGCGTTGTGAGGACGGATACGGCACATATGTATCTGCTGCAGCGCTGTGAGGATGGCGTGATGATCCGCGGCTTTGAAGGGAGCAGGTTTTACAGACGGGAAGATTACCATAATACAGAGTGCCAGTTCTCAGAGGTCCGGCGTGTTATCTTGGACAAGGATGGGTATGAATTACGCGCTTATTCGTGGGGCGAGTATAAGAATACGGAAACAAGATGGATTAAAACCAGTCTTGGGCAGCGCTATACAAAATCATTCTATTACTATTATTACTATTCCCCGACTTATGAAGGGCGTATGTATGGGCGTACGCTGCCGGATCTTGCGAAAAAGGAACTGCGTAAGACCGGTCTGGTGGAAATGGCTTCCATGATGGAAAAAATAGACCCGGAAAAATATCTGGCGAAGTGGCAGAACATCCCGGAACTGGAACGTCTGGCAAAAGCGGGACTTGGCACTCTGGCAATGGAGTGTATGTACGGCAGGTGTTCCATTGAGGGCTGTTTTAAGAACCGTCTGTTTGGCGACTTAAAGAAACTGCTGGGCATAGATTCCCAGGAACTGGCAAGGCTGCGAAAGTGTAATGGCGGCAGTCAGTTCCTGAAATGGCTGCAGTATGAGAAAGCAACGGGAAAGCTGCTGCCCGACCATGTAATCAGCTGGTTTTGTCAGGAGGATATTGTAGCAGAAGATTTGAAATTTATCAGTAACCGTATGAGCATGGTGCAGATTTATAATTATGTAAGACGGCAGATGAAAGAGAACGGCATGAAAAGCAGGGAGGTTCTGACAACATGGAGCGACTATCTGGCAATGGCGGAGCGTTTCCACATGGATACGCAGGATGCCATTATTTACCGGGTAAACAAGCTGCGTAAGCGGCATGACGAGCTGGTAGAGAGATGCCACAGCAAATCACTGGTGATAAAGGCAGGTGAAATCCTGAAAAATTACCCCCATGTGGAGCAGATCTATGAATCCATCAAGGATATTTATGAGTACAGCGATAAAAATTATTTGGTGGTAAGCCCGCGCTGTATTGAAGACATACTGCAGGAAGGTGAGAACCTCCATCACTGTGTAGGGAGCAGCGACCGTTATTGGGAGCGTATCGAGCGCAGGGAAAGCTATGTCCTGTTTCTCCGCCGCAGCGTCAACCCGGAGAAAGCCTATTATACCCTGGAGATTGAGCCTGACGGGACAGTACGCCAAAAGCGCACCATGTACGACCGGCAGGAGGCGGACATTAAAGATGCCACAAAGTTCTTAAAAAAGTGGCAGAAAGAAGTGTCAAAGCGGATCACCAGCGAGGAAAAAGAGCTTGCAGAGATCAGCCACAGCCTGCGGGAGCAGGAATTTGCGGAAATGAGGGAAAAGCAGCTTGTCATCAATACCGGGGAGCTGGCAGGACGGCTGTTAGTGGATGTCCTGACAGAGGATCTGATGGAGGCGGCATAAGAAGAAAGGAGAGGACACATATGGGACGGATTATGATAAAAATTTCTGTGGACGGCGATTTCATTTCATTGAGAACCTTCTCAAGAAAATATGGGAGATCGAGGCAGTTTGTGATATGGCGCAGGGAGCTGGATGAACTGAAGGCAAAACAGAAACTTCTCAGTGCTGACGGCTACTCCTATTTGCGGATGTATCTGCATAAGAATCCGGAAGGAGAAGATGTCCTGCAAATCGAGGTTGCCTGGCTGAACAGCAGCGGAGATGAGCTGATAGGGCGTTTGGAGAGACTTTCTATCACCTATCAGGATTTCATGGATTGTGTTGATGAAAGTATCCGTGAGGATGGGAAAAGCTGCTGTCGGATTTCCCTCCCGGAACGCCGCAGGCCGGTCATAGAATTTGGCAGCAGGAGCAATCTGGAGAAGATAGCCCGGATAAAGGGACTTCGCAGAAAACTTGGGAAGTTTTTGGACCGTCATTTTCAGTGGCCGGATGCAGTGAAGATACGGATCGTGGATGACAGTTATGCTCCATACAGCTTTTTCTTTCGGGAAGAGCGTATCGGCGGAACCGGAATCTGCGGAGGGATCATCCTGTATGGGATGGAGGATATGCAAAAGGCATATTACGGTATGCATACCTAACAGGTAAGTTGTTTTAAGGAAAAGGGTCTGTCATTGCGGCAGGCTCTTTTTCTTTTGCATTGTTGAAAAATGCGTAATCCATGCGTAAAGGATATGTATAAAATCCAAAAAGGAGGCACAAAACTATGTTAATTGCAATCGACCACGGAAACAAGCAGATGAAAACCGCCTGCCGCCCGCCCTTTGTGTCAGGGCTGGCAGAGAGTACCACAAAACCTTTTGGCAGTGACATACTGATGTATCAGAACAGGTATTATGCACTGTCAAACCAGCGCATCCCGTATAAAAGGGATAAGACGGAGGATGACCGTTTCTTTATCCTCACCCTGTTTGGGATTGCGCAGGAACTTCAGGCTAAAGGAATATATGGAGAGAACACGCAGCGCATCCAGCTTGCGGTTGGTCTGCCGCCGGCACATTACGGGGCGCAGAACAAGGCATTTACCCGATACTTTTTGGATCGTGGTGTGGTAAAATTTACTTATAGGGACAGGACTCATGCTGTTTATATTGAGGATGTGCGCTGTTATCCACAGGCGTATGCTGCCGCAGCGACCATGATGGACAGGCTGATGGGCAGCCCCAAAGTATTGATTGTGGATATCGGAGGATTTACGGCGGATTATCTGATGATGCGGTCAGGACGGGGAGACCTGACAGTATGTGATTCCTTAGAAAATGGAGTGATTGTGCTTTATAATCAGGTACGCAAAAAAGCGAACTCGGAGTTTGACATCCTGTTGGATGAAACGGATATTGACAGTATCTTGGAAGGAAAGGCTGGCATATATTCTCCTGATGTGGTTTCCCTGGTGGAGCAGCTGGCACAGGATTTTGTCAATGACCTTGCAAACGGATTAAGGGAGCGTATGCTGGATTTATCCTCTGGTAAAGTGGTGTTCGTAGGCGGTGGAGCTATACGGCTGCGCAAACAGATTGAAAATTCAGGCAAGGTAAAGAACGCTTTGTTTGTGGAGGATATCAACGCCAATGCGAAAGGGTATGAGTTCCTCTATCAGATGGAAACCAGAAACAGGTGAGCCTATGGACGGAAAGAAGAACAGGGAGCGTTTCAGTATCAAGTTCAATGAAAATGATCCTGCCCATGCCGCGGTCATACGCCTGCTGGAAAGACAGGGAGCGCACAGAAAGGCGCAGTTTATTGTTAATGCTGTTCTCCATTATGTAAACTGCCCGGAGGCGCCGGATATTTCTTTGCCATTAACTGCAGACAGGGCAGCCATAGAAAAGATTGTATTGGAAATTCTGCATAATAGGGATAATGGAAAACAGAATACCGTAGATAGAACAGGTTACGGGAAATCAATAAGGGAAGAACAGCTAATCACTGAGTTATCGGAGCAGGGATATGATGTTGAACGGGAAGCAGGGCAAAATGAAATGGACGAGGGTACATGGGCCATGATCGCAGATACCATGTCGGCATTCAGGAACAGTTAGAAACCACAGGGGAGATTTTGTAATTATCTTCCCTGAGTGTTCTTTTCTCCAAGCGCAGCAAGGAAGCTGTTCACAATATCTTCCAGATGCCGATATTGTGCAGGGAAAAGGTCTGAAATTTTAGCAGACAGGACAGAATGGTCGTGGCCGTTCACTTTACCCAGGAGCAGGTAGTCAGTGCTGACTTCCAGTGCAGAACAGATACGGATGATATTTTCCGGGCGCAGTGCCTTTTTGCCTAGTTCAGCGGTTGAGACTGTCTGCGGTGTGATGCCTACTTTTTCGGCAAGTTCATCTTGTGTCATACGTAGCTGTTTCCTGCGGTCGTGAATTCCCGAAGTTAGTCCCGTATGCAAACATTACCTTTAAAAATGCCACAAATTTAAAATTTTATAGTGTACAGAACCAAATTCTATGTTAAAATAAATAATAGTAAATTTATGAATAACCTTAAAATCTGGGTATGCCCACCAGACCTCTCGAAATAAGTGTGGTAAAAAATAACTTCTACAGGCATGAGTGGCTTTTTATAGAAGTTACCCCGGCGGCGATGTAATTTATAAGTTTACGGGTTATTTTTCAGCAGCTTCGGGGACAGCACCACTTCATCGGGTGCAACATACTAGAGCTGCAATGCCTTGAGTGGTTCCAAATCATAAGTGTGGTTTGTCAGCTTATAGGGTGTGCGCCCGTTCAGCCTATTTCTGGGTTCGCTGTTGATGTGGTTTACACATCTTGCGCACATCTCCTAGGGTAAGATTTGTGAACATAGCGACATTGAAAAATGTTACCAGAAACATTCATAATATTATAATACATATTATCGCATTACTCATAAAGACTGAAAATATCATTTTATATATAAAGAGAAATATGATGATGTTTTTAAGGCGATAGGAGAGCAGGCTTATGCAAATCTGAATTCTTATAAACTGATCCAGGCGATAGAATCGCGGAAATACCATGTACGCGTTATTGACTGTTCTCTTGGTGGCAAGTTGCCGGTTATCGGAGTTCTAATTTTTGACCCTAGTATGACAAAGTATTATTTCAAACTGGGGGCTGATGCAAATGTGGACATCGCACTTCAGCGCTGTATAACGGAAGTATTTCAGGGACTGAGTTTTGATTTGAATTTCCGTTTGCGTATGAATGAGTGCTATGTTTCCGATACTGCGGTGAAAGGTTTTTGGTTTAGCGATGATAGAGCATACGATCATATCAGAGCGGAAATTGATGGCACCGGCAGACTTCCTCGAGGGTTCTTTAGAAGTATAGCAAACACAACAGATATCATATCCGGGTTTTGTGATAGCGTCATTACAAATGATGAGGCCGTCAAGTTTATGTTAGAAAGGTGCAAAACGATAGCGGACACAGTTGGTTTGATAAACTATACTAAATATGGCGTACCTTGTATCAGAATTGTCATGCCTGATGTATGTGCATCTTTGTATTATCCTACAGATAAGGAAATCGGTTTGTATAATACGCTGAAGTCAATTCGTAAGTTCCGTACGACAGTTGAGGCGGGCAAATATTTAACGAAGGATACCCTAAACTGTATTCTGAATATTCTTCAATACCCGGCATATACTTACGCATTCAGCATGACAAAACTTCTGGGAGTTATCACTACCCACATATCGGACGCACCTTACATTTATAGTCCATATCTGTTTGCAGCGTATCTTGCTTTGTACTTAAAAGAATATGATATTGCAGAGAAATACATTGATATCTATAATGTTGATGCAAGAGTGAATGAAGTAATAAGACAGGTGGATAAGGTGATTATTAAAGCATTTAAGGAGGAAGTTCGGGATGAGCAGATCATGGAATACTTCTGTGGATTTGGATCGAACGAAAAAATCATTGAAGAAGTAAATAACTTGATTAGAATCCACAAGAATGGTTTTAAGATACCGTCCTGTCCAAACTGTGAAACCTGCAATCTGAGAGGGAAATGCTGTTATGACACATGGGAAAAACTACAGACTTCTATGATACAGTCGGATCATAATTATATGAACGAAGATTTCAGAAAATTCATTGCATTATGTCGCGAAGCTGTTATGTGACAGGGCATAGGGAGAACATTTATTGAAAGAGAGGTAGTATGGTGAAGCATCACACAGTGCGAAAGGGAATGAAGTTCCTTTTTTCGAATATCCTGAGAGAAGAGCCGGTGCTCCTGGTCATGGTAGTGCTTTGCGTGCTGCTTACGCTCGCATCTTCTGTATTGATGGTATATATTCCTTCCTATGCTGTGGCGGTTGTCGGGAGCGATGCGGATTCACCGCAGTGGACCGGTGTCATACTGATCACGGTTGCGTATGTTGTTGTTTCCTGTGCTTGTTCGGGAGTGCAAGGCGGAAGAGGAATGCGACAGCTGTACATGGGACGGAATCTGCTTTACCGCCTGTTCTTAAGAAGATTGGATGCAAAATATGAATATACGGAAAGCGATGTCGGTCAAAAAGCATATGAGAAAGCTCGCCAGGTTTGTTTGTGGGGAGCGGATGTCAGGTTATTGCTTGAAGGGGTGATGAACCTAATCATCTGCGTCGCCAGTTTCGTAATCTATGCAGGAATGCTGAGCCGTCTGAGCCCGCTTTTGATCCTTGTGATGGCAGCACTGTCGGCTCTGAGTTATTTTACACTCAAACGCACGCAGAAAGCCAATGAGAAGCGGCAGGATGAACAGGCAGCTGAGATGAGAAAGTATTTTTATCTGATCAATGCTTTTCAGAATACGAAAATCGGGAAAGATATCCGCCTGTACAGAATGAGTGATTGGCTTTGTACGGTTATGGATAAAAGCCTGGGGAAACTTCGGGAGATCAACAATGAGTTTCAGCAGAGGATTCTGGGCAATAATGTTTTTTCTGCCGTCACTTCCTTTATGAGAGATGCGGTTGCTTATGGATATCTTGTTTATGAGGTATGTAACAACCACATAACGATCAGCGAATTTGTGCTGTATTTCGGCGTCATCGGACAGCTGACAGGGTTTGTAACCAACTTCATACAAAGCTACGGCACACTCTGTCTGGGATGTACGGGGATTGCTGCAGTCAGTTCCTATTTCAGCGCCACGGAGGAAACGGAACGAACCGGTGAAGAGACCATGCAGGCATCTGTTCCCAATGTAACTGTAGAACTTCGGGATGTTTGCTTTTCTTATGACGGTGCACATAATATACTGGACCATATCAACCTGAAGATTTCGGCAGGAGAAAAACTTGCTTTGGTGGGAGTAAACGGAGCCGGGAAAACAACCCTGGTAAAGCTTCTTTGCGGACTATATTCCCCTCAGTCCGGGCAGATTCTAATAAACGGAAGACCTGCAGAGCAGATGACATTTGAGCAGAGGGCGGATCAGATTGGGGCGGTTTTCCAGGACAGTCTCATTCTTCCGTACAGCATAGCGGAGAATATCTCCATGAAACCAATTGAAAAGACTGATATCGGGAGGGTGGAAGACTGTCTTAAACGTGTTGGACTTTATGAAACGGTTGAGAAGTGTTCTTCCGGTCTGAATACACAGATGACAAGGGCCGTGGATGAAAATGGGATTGAGCTTTCCGGCGGTCAGCAACAAAAACTGATGATGGCAAGAATGCTGTATCGATCCGGCGCAGCGCTGTGGATATTGGATGAACCTACAGCAGCTCTGGACGCTTTGGCGGAAAGTGAAACCTATTCATTCTTCCATGCCCTGTGCGGGATAAGAACCTGTATTTACATTTCTCACAGACTGGCAAGTACCCGTTTCCTTGATCGGATTATTTTGCTGGACAATGGGCATATTGAAGAGGATGGGACCCACGAAGAACTGCTTCGGCGTCATGGCAAATATGCACATCTTTTCGAGATACAAAGCAGATATTATCAGGAGGTAGATGCAAATGAAGCATAAATCCGACAGCACTGTCCGCAGATCTTTTGCATTGCTCCGTCGTATGGATTCCCGGTTTTTCCCGTATATCACGGCAAATGGGATCCTGCAGACCCTAGCAGGCTATCTTCCCGTGCTTGTCATGGCACAGGTGATCAACAGGATCGTTATTCAGAGGGATTTTAAAACAGTGATGCTTTTTGCACTGGCAGGCGCTCTGGTTACGATGATCGTCAATGTATTGAGATCATGGATGGAGAAAACCGTAAATGTCATGAGCCAGAACATCTCATACAGCTTTGAAACGCTGATTGCACGCACGACCATGACGATGGAGTATTCGCAGATGGACAGCGAAAAAACGCGACAGATGCAAAGCAGGATCAAGACCGATCGCAGCTGGGGCAGTGGCTTTTTCGGTGTAACAGCCAAGGTACAGCAGATCGTTCAACAGATAACAGGTATTGTTGTCTCTGTCATAATTCTTGTTCCGCTGTTGGTCCGGTCAATCGCAGATAAAAACGGATATCTTTTCGGAACAATCCTCATAATGCTGATACTTTCCGTGGCAAGCGCTCTTTTCTTTGACAGATACTACAGCAAACGCGAATCTGATGAAATGGGCAGAATGACGCAGACAGAGAGCAGGAGTCGTTTCCAAAGTATGACGGAGGGGAGCCAGGCAATCAGTTACCGTGGCATCAAGGATATCCTAATCTATGGAGCCTCTTCCCTCATTGAACCGAGTGTAAAGGAAGAAAATGAGAAGGTACATGAGCACGCGCTGAGACTGTCTGGGATCAATTTTGCAGGTGGAATGATCAAGGGTGGATCGAACAGCCTGCTAATCGGCTTATCTTATCTGATGGCCGCGTTCTGTGCCTACGTGGGACAGATTGCTATCGGATATGTCGTACAGTATGCGCAGGCTCTGTTTCAGTTATCAACCGGTCTTTCCTCGCTTCTGCAGACAAGGGCTGAACTTCAGGTGGATATGGACAGACTGGCCAGTACCCTGGATTATATTGAGATTGAGACGCCAAAGACTCGAGAAGGCATGGTCAAACCGAAAAGCATGAAGGAAATCGAATTCAGAAATGTCTCCTTTACCTATCCCGGTACGGATCAGCCGGCGATAGACGGGCTGAATGTCAAAATTGATGCCAGACATAAAACCGCAATTGTCGGTCTTAACGGTAGTGGTAAAACAACTTTGATCAAACTTTTATGCCGTCTGTATCGGCCGGATCATGGAAGCATTCTTTTGGATGGTGTGGATATATGGGATTTTGACGAAGACACCTATCGGAATCTTCTTGCCGTTGTATTTCAGGATTTTTCACTGTTTTCCTTTTTGTTAGGCAGTGTGGTCGCTTCCTCCGATACCTTTGACCCAGAGCGCGCAGAGGATGCTTTAAATCGAGCAGGAATGGGAGAATGGATGAAATCTCTGGAAAATGGATTGGATACGGTTCTTTACAGGGAATATGAAAAAGACGGCGTAGATATATCAGGAGGGGAAGCACAGAAGATCGCCATTGCGCGTGCAATTTATAAGGATGCATCGTTGGTGATCCTGGATGAGCCAACAGCTGCGCTGGATCCTCAGGCAGAATTCGACGTCTACACAAGACTTGCGGAACTGATCGGTTCCCGGGGAGTTATATACATATCTCATCGGCTGACATCCTGTAAGTTCTGCGACACGATCATTGTCATGGATAACGGGCAGGTGATCGAGCAGAGTACACATGAACAGCTTTTGAAGAGCGACGGGCGATATTCACAGATGTGGAACGCCCAGGCACAGTACTATGTTACAACCTAGATTCCTGAAAATGCCGTATCAAAGGGGCTGGCGTCAGCCCTTTTTTTCGTTTACGGATCGTGAGGCTCCGCATCAGCCTTGAAAGGAAAAAATAATTCGCACCAATTTTACAGAAAGCGAGCCTTTTTGCGAAAAAGATAGCACAATGAGAAACATGGTTCATCAGGGGCTTGTTTGAGTGTTTTTAGTGTGCTATGGGGAAGGATGCATGGCAGACATTGGGGAATAGTCGTAGGCCGGGCAGCGGCAGGGAAATTTCGTAAAAAAAGCATAGACTTTCACATGACAAGACTGCCTCCGTATGGTAGGGTGGTACGATGCTGTTTAGAGAGAAGTGGAAGTATTCAAAGAAAGGACGGTTATCCGGTATATGGATAATGGTTCTTTTTCTTATACGATAAAAAGCTATGTAAGGTTACACTGTCTACCCTGCGCTCGTTCACCTCCGGTTTCAGATTTTCAAAAAAATCTGAAATAAAGGAGGAAAAGCCATGTGGCAGAAAAATAATGGGAAGAGCGAAACAGAGATTCTCCAGAACCAATTTACGGCGTACCTGGCAACAGCAGTCCAACACCGTCGGGGTGAATACATACAACAGATAAGCAGGCAACAGCAGACAGAGTTTGTAACAGAAGTAATCGAAGACAGCCAAAAAGAGGATGTAGAAAAAGATATGCTGTCTGAGCTGCCTTTGTCTATGCAGTTGGAGGACAGTGCCCTGATTCATGCGCTGAAAGAGGTTAATGATCGGGAGCGTCATATCTTTTTTGCAAGGGTATTGGACGAGAGGAGCTTTGAATCGCTGGCAGAGGAAATGGGGCTGGGATATAAGGGTGTGGCAGCAATTTATTACCGGACGATCCAGAAGATTAAAAAGAAAATGAAGGAGATGAGTAAGTGAATTTTAAGGAAATATTATTGCAGGCAAAGGTCGGACAGGAATCGGCAGTCATTGCCCTTCTGGAGATGTACAAGCCTCTTTTGATAAAGGGGGCAATCATTGGAGGCAGGTTTGATGAAGACTTGTATCAGGAGCTTTGTATCACGCTCATCAAGAGTATCAGGATGTTTCGTTTCTAAAAAGCAGAAAAGCGCTGGGGTTGTGTGCCAGCGCTTTTCTTTTTTCACTAAAGCAATTCTTCTAAGCAGCAAGATCCGCCAGATATTTTTCATAGCCGTCCGTGTCGATTTCCGGGAGGGCAGTCTCGCGGAATCTATACTGTGGATAGGTACAGTAGCCGCTCCTGCCGGTTTTCCCTGTGGGAACAGCCAGCTTGTTGCGGATGATCCATGCGAGGATGGATTCGCCATTGTTGTTCGTGTCAATATAGGCAATATCTTTTTCCAGAGGAAAGCCAAGATTTACGGTAAGGATATTCCAGGGTTCCCAGCCATCCTCTGTATCAATGTGCATTGCGAGGGCAAGGTTGCCGTTGGAATAAGTCCTGACATCCAGTTTCATCTTGTAGGTATTGCCATTTGTCTCAAAATCAAATATCTTCATATAGGTATCCTCCTGATTATGCAACGGTCTGGCTGCGTTCTTTGATGTGCAGGGTGACAAAAGAATAGTTCCGTCCTGTCTCCAGGGGAATCCACTTCCCGTCCTGCATGACACAGCCGTTTACATGGTTATAAAGCAGCGGCGCCTGTGGGGTGGCGCTAAAGCATTTATCTGACAGATACAACCCCATGTGCTTTTCATAAAAGGGAATTAAAGCATCCTCTATCTGCTTTTTCAGTGTAAGGGCAAGCTGCTCGATCTCTTGAATGTCCTGCCTGCGGTAAGCTGCCGCAGAGATCTGCTTTAGTAATCCTGATGCCTGTATTGCATTGTTTATGACAGGCACAGCTTCCTGCAGATATTCTTTTCGGATGCGCAGGTCTGCCAGGGCAATCTCTTTTACATAGGCAGAGGCGGCAGCAGAGATATCATGCAGCAGGGCATAATAGGGCTTGCGGTAGCGGGTCCTTAATTCCTCCCTTGAAACTGCCGTCAGATTGCGGCGGAGCGTATCAAGATGGGTCATAAGGATATTGCGTAAATCATTTGTTTCCATAGGCACCTCCTAACCATGGTATTCTAAAACTGCGCCGATATGATAGGGCATACCGGGTGTTGCCGTTCTGATGAACCTGTCAAAAGGAACCGGGGGATTATCCGACTCCATGACATAGCAGCTGCGGTGGTCGGAAAAACTGGAAACCAGCTCCGAGAGCAGATTGTCCATATAATTATAATCACTGATATACAGGGATTCTGTCACTGCATCCAAAGCCTTCAGATTGTTCCTGAATTCCGGAAAGCGTCCAGCAAAGTAGTTTCTGCGGGCATCCGGGGCAAGGATAAAACTATCATGGGAAAAGGTACCCATATGGTGCTTCATGAACCACTGTTCAAACTGCCGCATAAAGGAGTCGCGGTTGTATATGGCTTTTACATGGCTGGCAATGGGAATCAGGTTGGAGAGGTTTATCAGGTCATCCTCCGCTGCCCATTCCTTTTTACTGTGAGGTTCTGTGTATACTTGTAAGATAGGACAGTACATAAACATTCTCCTTTCAAAAATTATGGTTTTCATGCTATTTTCTGTTCGCCCCAGCGAATGTGGAGCCTGCCTTCTTTGTCTTTTTCCTGCACCATCAGCAGGGAGAGCAGGTCATAATCAATGTCAAACCGCTCATAAACTTCATCCAGGTCTACATCCTGCCCCTTCATAAACAGGTTCAGCTTTTCCTTGGCAAGCACCATCTGCATCAGATTGGATTCAATACTGCCCGCATAGGTAAGGAAATAAATATCCTTATACTCTGTTGAGGTGTACCGGATGAACCGGAAATAAAACTGGCTCATGCCGGAATTGTTGTAGTGGAGTTCCGGGATGATGACTTTGTTGACATATTCAAAGTTGACGCTGGAGGGCAGGCTCTGCTGTGTGCAGAGCAGTATCCCGTTCCTGCTGTCTTTCAATGTCTGATGCAGCGCCCGCCGTTTGGCAAAGCTGGTGCTTTCGCCGGTAACGACAAACAGAGGGCGTTCCGGGAGGTATTGCCGCAGGGCTTTTTCATAAGATGCAAGGACTGCCTTGTGGCGTACCCCGATGGCGATGATCTCATCCGGCCATTCTGAAACCATTTCCACGGCAGTCATCACTTTAGCCGGGGTATCCCCCGCATATTCCTGTACCGTGTCAGGCGCCGCACTGATGCGCAGCAGCAGTACGATCTGCTGGATGAGGCGCATCATGGAGTCCTTTCTGGAATTGCCGGTAGAAGCAAAATAGTTGCTCCGCATCTGGTTAAATTCGTTCATGGCCTTCTGGTAGACTTCCCTTTCTTCCTCCGGGAACTGGAGCGGAATCTGGTGTATCCGCTTGATATCCTTGGCTGCCACCTCCTCAAAAGTTCTTGTGATAACGGTCTTCCCTAAAATGTCACTTAAAATATCCGCATTGTAGATGTCCTGTGTCCGTTTCTCCAGACCAAACACCGTAACTTTTTCTGGCAGGTGGGAGGCAGCGAACAGGGAGTAGCCCTTTTTGTAGGCGGGGATGGGTTCTCCGAAGTAGGGATTGACTTCGCAGCCCGGTTCGTCATCTGCATCAGCATCCCGGCTGTGGCGGTAGATGTACTGGTTCCATGAGATCATATTGATGGAATTGTTGTAGAGCAGCTCCAGCTGTGGCACAAACTCTGAGATGTTATTTCTTGTGCTGGTGCCCGTGGTGAGCAGTTTCATCCGGCAGCGGCGAAAGCAGGAGAGTACCGCCTGACAGCGGGCGCTGTTTGGATTGGAGATCTCGTCGCTTTCGTCCAGTATTAGCTGGATGTTTTGTCCGAGGCGTTTCAGGTATTTCCGCAGATGCTTTTTGTGGGCGCTGACCGTGTTCAAAGTGAGCAGGACAAAATCCCCCCGCCGGATACGCTGCAGGTCTGCAGGGCGTTTTACGAAAATGCAGGGCATGTCATAGAGTGGCAGCACCACATTCCAGTTGTTGCGGATGGAGATTGCGGAAGACACTACCCATGTGCTGTGTACGTTCTGGCACTGCATCCGGTAGAGCCCGGTTGCGATTCCGGCGAGCGTTTTGCCGCTGCCCTGCTCCCATTGCAGCAGCGCATAGCGTTTCTGCAGGGTGAGGTTGATGTCATGCCGCTGTACCTCGCTGAAGCGGATCATTTCCATGCGGGAAGGGTCCCACAGACTGAATTCCGACAGCCACTCCGCAATCCGCAGGTCTTCGTCCATTTCCGCAAATGGCTGGTTCTGGGTTTCATACTCCGAATGTTTCCTGCGGAGCAGACGTTCATAGCCGGGATATTTTTCCGGGGTGTTATTAAGTACCGCCTGATGGATGGGAACCGGGATGCGCATTGCCTCCGTGATGCGGCGTCTTGCGGCAGCGCTGTAGCCTTTGTAGGCAAATCCACCGTCCCGTTTGATAAGGGCGATTCTGTCTTCTTCCGGTGCGGCATTCTGCTTTTTCAATGCCCGCTGCAGATAGGCAAGCACCTTTTTCTCTGTAATCTTTGACGAACACCACTGTTCATAGCTCATGCCATCCGGCTGTTTCTGCGTGTAAAAGCGATACAGGTATTCACTGCACTTGGCATAAAGGGTATTGGTCGCCGGATGCACTTTGATATGGTACAGAAGTTTCCGGGTCTGATATTGAAATTCTTTGGATACGCTTTGGGACTTTGCCAGTTCCAGAAGTATGCTGTGTTGGTTGTTCTCCAATGCGGACTTGGCAAAGGCAATATATTTTTCATGGGTATACTGTGCCACTTTATGAAAGTCAGAGTCCGCAGATAAGTAAAAGTCGGGTTCCGTCCGGTAGGGCAGCGGTTTTCCTTGATTTGCATTTCCCTTTTTCTGCCAGAACTGCAGCTTGGTGGGGAAACTGCTGACGCCCAGGTGGGCAAAGGCATTTTCCGGGAGCACGACCTGCCCTAAGAAGCTGAAGCATCCCTCCATTTCCCTGATCTGCCCGCTGTCCGTAAAAGAGTCTGCGAGAAAGGACCTGGGTACAATCAGGGCAAGGATGCCCAACGGCTTTAAGAGCTGTGCCGATTTCAGGCAGTAATACAGCTGGGAGGATATTTCCCTGCCACTTTCCGTCCACCATTTCAGGTGAAAGGGCGGGTTGCCCACCACATAGTCAAACCGTACCTCCGGCTGGTAGCTGCGGATATCCCCGCACTCAATGGCAGCATCCGGATAAAGGAATCTTGCTACCCTGACAGCCTTTGCATCCAGCTCACAGCCGTAGAGATTTGTTTCCATTGGCATGAAGTTGAAGAAATTCCCCTTGCCGCAGGTCAGGTCTGCGATCAGGTCATGGCAGGACGGTTTCAGGCAGGCGGTAACAAATTCGCAGAGATGGGGCGGCGTAAAAAACTGGCCGTTCTCAAATTCTTTTTTTGCCTCGCTGAACTGGCGGTAATTGTCATAGTCGCCCCGATCCAGCCCGTGGAGTCCGCCGTCGCCTGTATAGGCATTGTAGATATCCTCATGGGTGATGCCATAGGTTTCCGGTATGCCATCGGCTATCAGGCTGAGGACCTTTTCATTCAGTTCTTTTCTCCGGTCAAAGGGAATCGCTTCCCCGTAATACGAATATTTCAATCGGAATCGCCTCCTAACATATGGTGCCCAGGTAGTCGTTTGTGAATTGCCGGGCATTTTCTTCCGTGGTGAATTTGATGTCTACACGGTGGTTTTTGTACATCTTCAGGGACAGGATTTTGTCACAGTCGTTGAATTCATGGAAATCCGAACGAAGATCATACGTCCCTATGATTCTGCTGATACTGTAGGGGGAGTATGAAAATCCGCCCGTTTCAAAATGGGAGATTCCCCGTAAAATATCTTTGGTGTCCTGGTCGAGTTCCCAATAGCCACCGCCGTAGAGGTCATGATAATTGCAGAAATAGCCGTTTAGCATCAGAGTACATTTTTTCAGTGTGAATCTTGCCTTTCCACTGGATATGTTCCATGCAGCCCCATGGCATTTTCCCTTCAGCTCATGGAGGGCCTGTTCGGACAGTTCCCGCCCGTCCGTGTAAAGGAATATCCGGTCTAAGATATCCGTGTAGCGGAGGGAGAGATCCTGCATGGTCTGGGTATATGTCTTTACCCTGTCCTCATAGTCATCCGTCCATCTGTCGCCAGGTTTCTGTGGGATTAGGTTGCTTTCTATATCCGTTATGGAGAGGGAAAGATGGTAGGTCTTGTTGAAAAATGATACCAGTTCCCCGACAAACAGGGAATGCAGCGAAGAAAGCTGTTCCCGGATATCCGCCTCGGAGAGTTTGATGCCGTCTCTGGATGCAAGGAAAAAGGTGGGAGAGGTGTCTGTGCCGGACAGCAGCTCTGCCTGCTGGTTCTGCATATCTTCCCAGAAACAGAGCAGTTCAGGAAGGGTACACCTGGCATTGTCATAAGCAGCCTGATGCGCCTTGCAGAAAGCGCGGTCAGTGTCTGAGATGCGGGTATCCGATGTCGCCGTGACCGCCTCAAATTTTTTTAATAATTCCATGGTAAACTCCTTTCTAAAGGGCAGTTTCCCTTTATGTTGAAAACAGGGCGGCATTTTTGTCTGCCGCCCTGTCATACTGTTAAGCAATTTCTATCTGTCCGGTGCTGCGCCGGTAGATATATACATTGTCGGAAAGAAAATCCTCAGGCTCAAGCATCTCTGTGTTTACGCTGTGGACCATCACCTTAAGTTCGTTTATGTCATCACCCTCTTTCATTGGAATGAGGATGACTTCATGGATCGAACTGGGCAGGATGATTACATCCCGGTTCTGTTTTTCGGAAAAGACTTTCAAGACATCGGGATAACACATGGTACCGGCACCGCTGGATTTCTGGATATTTGACATTACATATACGGGCATACACTCTTCAGGCATGGCTTCTGATAAATCCTCCTGTGATGCGCCCATTTCTGTTAAGATAGAATCCATACCGGAAATAAAAGATTTCATAAGGATGGGGGAGTTTGTATCAGCCACGGATTCCAATTCATCAGCGCTGATGCCCCAGTGTTCCAAGTGGGAATGGTAAATGGGAATGACTCCACTGCCGAGATCTTCATTCTGATACTGTATGCAGAAAACCTTTGCCAAATCCAAGAATCTGGTGTGGGGCATTTGCTCAAGCAGTTCCCGGTTTTTCTCATAGTTGATAAGGCGGTAGAAGACTTTCTCTTTTACTTGGCTGAAATCGAAAAAGATCTCTGTGTCCATAGGTTCGTCCAGCATATTGTTCTGATAAACCCTTATAATATCATTGATTACGCTATTCCAGTCCTGCGTATCCAGAAACATCCCATAAAAAGGTTCCAGATAGATTGTAGGGGAAATATTGATAACCGCATCAAAGATAATCAGACCGTAACGCTTTACGCCGTTGAGCTTAATCACTTCTTTCAGTTCGGTTTTTTTATTCAGAGCGGCAGCGACTTTTGTTTGTGCCATTACTGCAAATTCCTTTAACGTCATTTTTGTATGTACCTCGCTTTTTTGTTTGTTATAGTCCATTTATGCGCATGCGGCCAGTCTCACAGGGAGCGGACTCATGGCCGCCAGCGGAAAAGGGCTTGTGGATAAATGGTAATGGGTATTTACTGTTTCAAAATGGGTATTTTCTTCAGTCTGTTCATGCAATGCTACCACCCGGGAAGTATGGTAAACTTTTCCGCCGGATGCAAAGATGGCAGGCCTGCCTATGGTAATCGGGCACAGTAAGCTGCCACAAAGTTTGACTTCCTTTTTCTCTTTTTTCATTCTTTCTGACCCCCTTTGCGGTATAAAATGGTATGGCAGCTACTCACAGCTTAACTGGAGCAGTATGCTTCTGACTTCCTCTAAAATCGACTGAACCTGCTTGATGGTAGTTTTATGGCTGCGGGCAATATCCCGGACTCCGTAACCGCTGGTCTTTTGCCGAACCATATCTAACTGCTGTCTGGAAAGACGGGATGCAAGCTCATGCATCAATAAGTCTGATTCCAACTGGAGCATAAGTGTGTCTCTGGCAGGTATCATCTGCTCTAAAGGCAGACCGTCTTCATAGAGGCTGGCATGAATGCTGATGACCTCTGCGTTTCGCTTCTGGCGGCATTGAGCCTTATAGTGGTTGGAGAGGTAACAAGTCATTGCTTTCCAACAGATGGTTGCAAAAGAATACTTTCGCAGTTCCGAACGAGATAAATAATCTCGAACTGCTTTCAAATAGCCGAAGACTACAACATCATAGAATTCATCCTCGGGTAATTTGTGTTCATTGAGAAATTTGAATACAAGAGCATGGTTGTCAGCGGCAAATCGCTGTTGTTCATAAGTTAAAGGTACTTCACACATAATTTTTCCTCCTGAAAAGCAAGACAAGGAAGCCTTTCGGGATGAAAGCTTCCTTGTCTACATGGATGCGGCAAAGACCGCAAAGTATCAATTAACAGTTACATTCAGGCAGGCAGTGCCTCCCTGTCGCCGTCAATCGGCGGTGCGATACAGAACTGGCTGCCGGCATTGGCAGGCAGTACATCTGCTGCCTCGTAGTCACAGCCGGTATCCCGCTGCTCCAGAATGGCAGATGCCCGCTGCTGGAGCATCATCTTGATTTGTTCCTTAAAGCTGGTTGCGTAGGCGCGGGCCTGTGCCAGTTCCTCACCCTCCAAATCATACAGGCGCCGGAAAGTGGCAACGCTGTAATCATCCTTGCCGTTGTTCATTTTTTTCAGCCCGATCTGCACAACGCTTCCAAAGGTTGCACGTCTGCGGATCATAAAGGACTGGTTCATAAACTCCCGGAAAGGACTCAGGCTGGTGGGCGGCAGGGCAAGCTGTATCGGCATATATTCGCCGCTGCGGAGCAGATAGAGCATACGCATATTCTTGCAGGCTTTCCCGCGCCCTTCAGGTCCCGTCCCAAAGCGGTTGAGCGCGCAGGTAGCGCAGGTGCCGCCGGGCTCCCCGATCCCCTGCTTTCCGTCAGTGGAAGAACAAAGCGGGGCGGTGTTGTCATCATACTCGCTCCCTTCCGGCCAATAGGCATAGTTGTCATGGTTGCACAGGATGATGCCGGTCAGGTTCTTTTCATAATCCGGATTTTCGGGATCATCAGAAGGAATCTCGAACTGCAGCATACCCCCGGAGGGAATTTTTACCCTCGGAAAGCTTACCTGCAGACCATCCATATCCTCAGCCAGTTCATCCGATGTGAAATCGCATTCGGTGATGTTCATGCTGGGAAGTAAAAACTGTTCTCTCTCTGTTACTGCTACTGTGTTGTTCTGGGTATTCATTAGCAAATCCTCCTTAGATTGGTTGTACGGCGGTGATTTACGCCGCCATCTGATTGATTTTGTTCCATTGTCTTGCAGGCATGGAAAGTATGTTATAGCCGATACTTTCCAGCTTGGTAGCCCTGTCATAGCTCTCAATATCCTGACTGTGGCGGGTGACTGCATTGGAAAGACCGTACAGCGTTAAATCCTGACCTTCGATCAGATGCTGGAGCACCCCGTTGCTTTCGTCCTCCGTGATATTAAATTCCCTGCTGGCGAGCCGGACAATGCCGGGCACATTCTTTGTGTTGATGGGAGCCTGTTTAGCCCGCTGCATCATATCTACCACGCAGGAAAAGCGGGCCTCCTCCACAGCAGCCTTTACCGTATCCTGAATCTTCAGGACAAAAGCGTGATCGTCTGCGGCGAGGGTCTCTTCCGAAAAGAGAAGAAAGTTTTCATCTGCACTGTTGATACGTCCCAAATGGGTTTTCCTTGTCTGGGCATCATTGACAATCATGCCGTTGCTGCATACCAGCCGATAGACAAGGGGCTGGATGGATACAGAACCCTCACCCACTTCGCTGTTGCTGATGATGACACCGGCCTGTACAATATCTCCGGGGACGACCTCCGCTTCCAGCCTTGTGTTGACGACCTTCAGGTACATTCTGCTGTCGGTGATCTGGCAGCTCTCAAACCGGGCGCCTTCCATCTGTCCGATAATGGGAAGTACGATCTTGGCAATTTCAATGTTGTCAATGCGGCGGTAGCGGTTGCTTAGGAAAGCCCTGACGGTGCCGCCCATGGTGCGCAGCATTCTTGTTGCAGGTTCTTTTTGAAACCATGCGTTCACATTGTCTGCCAGAAGGGCAGGATGTTCGGTAAGCATCCTGTCATAGTAGGAGGCAGGAATCTTTAACCGGCTGCCGAGCTGTCTGTGGGCGACCTGATTGATTTCCATGGGTTCCACAGGCTCAGCGCCTTTTTCGTCATACATATGCAGATAAACCTGAGAATTATAAGGTTCCAGTTTCAGGCTGTCCGTGTTGACGAGATAATCCTCCTTGAGTTGATGCTGGCGTTCAATTTCCATAGCCATTTGCTGAAGGGAAAGACCTTCTTTCATTTTGGAATTCACTCCTTTCTTTGGGCAGGGTTACCAGGAGACCTGAATACCATCCGCCGTAATTTCCGCCGCAAGGCCGTTACGCTCAAAGACCTGTACCAGACGGGGCCAATAGAGCTTTTCCGGAAAGTTGGCAAGATGCTCTTTGGCAGCCTCCGCATCATTTTCCGTGGTGCAGATATCGCCGTCTTCGCGGAGCGTTAAGCTGCTGTGCCCTCTGGAGTTTAAGTCTGCAACCAGAGTTTCCAGAACCTTGCGCCCCTGCAGTTCATACCATATCTGCGGGTCAACGGGCTGTTTATTGGGGGGAAGGCTTTCTGGGCCGTCCGTACCGCCAAGGGCATTTGCCAGGGGAACAATGTGGATCATGCTGCAGGAAATGTTAGCCTGCTGGTCCACCGTGATATCCGCATGGTCGAAGTCGGCAGCACCAAATACTCTGATGCGTCCTACACCGCCCTGACGGATAATCTGCGCAGGATTTTTTTCACACCATTCCCATTTCACATCCGGATAAACTGCTTTCAGATAAGCGGAGATGCGGTGGTTGACATGGCGCAGCAGTATAAGCTCTACAGCTTCTGCGCCCTGATTCATGGAGGGCAGTGGATTGGCAGGAGAAATGCCTGCCGCCTGCAGGGTCTTTATCTGCCTGTCCCGCTGTATACGGCGTTTCGATTGGCGCATATAGGGCAGGAGCAGAAAACCGACTGTCCATAGTCCCCAGATACTGAATACTCCGATCAGGAGGGCGGTCTGCAGGGTACCCTTTACAAGTGCCAGAATTAGGATCACCACACCGATCAGAATACTGATGCTTCCCCCAAGGGTTTTGTCATGTTTCATTTGTTTTTCCATCCTTTCTGAAATATTTGCAATAAAAAATGCAAACAAAAAAAGAGGAACCGCAGGGATTTTCAGTGTCATTCTGAAAAACCATACGGTTCCTCTTATAAGCCGGAATAAGCTGTTTACTCCGGCAGAGCTTCCCGGTCTCCATCCAGCACCTCCGCAGAGGCAGGAATGGGTGGGGGTAACTCCGTTTCCTTTGAAATACTGTTCGTATCCGTTTTGCCTGTCACATAGGGAACAAAGCCCCAGTTAGAAAGATATACTTTCAAAAGCTTTGTTTTTTGGTTTCCCCGGTTTACAGTGCTGTCAACCAATTCCAGGGTGCCTGTCAGCCAGATTACACTGTTTTTGTGTACCTTTTGGCGGATCAGGCGCTGTGCGTTCTCGCTCCATGCCCATACCTGATAATACTGAACATGGTCTTTTCCTGTCCGTTCCCTGAGGGTAAAGCAGACATAGGTGGAATCGGTTTGGCTTTGCCTGGGGATAATATCCTCCGTAACATGGCCGAATACATAAATCTGTGCCATAACGCTCCTTTCTGCCGCAGCATTGATATCTATATAAAAAAGTGCCAGAGAATACCACGCAAAAAAGCGGAGTAATGCCACTGACACTTAAATTACAAACTTGACAACGTGTGCAATGCGAAAATATTCGCCATAAACGCACAAAAATCAATTACAAGAAAAGTATAGCACCATATCTTGTATGTGTCAATCATTATTAGACAATATATAGTATATTTTGGCGGCTTGGTTTATAAAATGATAAGTTTGCTATGGGATATCCCTTTGGGCAGATTCTTCAGGTAAAAAATTTTCTGTTTCCTCATAGCCTAAAAGGTTGTCTGTGGAGAGCAGCAGGTTCAGGGAGTCCTGTTTGAAACAGGAGCCTGCCGCTTTCCGGAAATAGAAACAGTATGGAACCTGCAGACGGAGCTGTGCGTGTCTGTCCAAGAGCAGGGAGATTTCCGTTCCATCCTCCCGCAAAAGAATGATCCGCTTATGTTTCCGGAAAGGCAGTTCCGTAATACCCGTACATATGCCGATAACGGTTTCATAGCTGCCGCAGGCAGCGGTGCGGTAGAGCTGCCATCCCTTATAAACGCTTGCGCCAAACAGCAGGACACTCAGACAGAGCAGTACCTGATCGTGGGAAAGCAGAAAAACCGCACCTGCAATCAGCAGAAAAGCAAAGCCCAGAATAAAGGTAAACAGTATCTTGCGCCTGAAAACAGGCGGAAAAGAGGATTGTGGGTTCATGAGTCTTATATCCTTTCAAAAATAATCTGCTGCCGCAGATAAAGGTTTGCTACGGCGAGAGTAACGGGCTTACTGCTGGAACTGTGCCTGACAAGGCTGTTGATGTTATCGCTGGTTGTATAGGCGTCATCGTAGAGCAGCTCAAGAATGCTTTCTTCATCAGGGAGACGGCGGATATCCTTCTCTATGCACTTGATGATCTCGGCGGTGGACAAAAGTGCCTGCCGCGCAAGGTTCATTACCTGCCGTTCCTGATCCGTGCGCCGGTCCCTTGCAAAGAGCCTCTTTGTCCTGGATATGGGGATATTGCGGAAAAGGGTGAGCTTGATAAAGGTCAGGGTTCTGAGGAAAAAGCTGCCGCCGGAGGGTATGACATAAATCGGGGAGAGCAGGTCATACAGCGCATCATATTCCGTATCCCCGTTTCCTGAAATGACAAGCCCCCTTACCAGTAAACGCTCCAGACATTCTTCCCAGGAGCGGCTGATGGGATATGAGGTGTCTGAAATAGTCCGGGAACATAATTCCGCAATATTTTCAGCTTTGGCGATACGCCAGTTCAGGCTTGTCCAGAGTACCATTTCCTGCATATCAACCATATGCTCTTTTCCACCCAGCAGAATGACGGGGCAGGAGCGGCCGCAGCCATTTGTCCTGCGTTCAAAGCGGCCTATCGCCGTATAAAGTGTTTTTGTTGCCATGTTTGATACCTTCCTTTCCTTAAAACTATAGGATGCCGGATAAAAAATCTTTATCCTTTTTCAGTTTCTGTGCGGAGCGGGAGATCCAGGCGCCTACATGAGAGGGCGGAACATCATAGAACTTCGCAATGTCGGATATGCTAAGTCCCTTAATCTGCAGTTCCAGTGCCTCAATACCAAGCCTTGCAACACCCTGATAGGATCGTTTGCTGGTTTCCAGGAGGTCCAGCGTTTCCAACAGACTGATCTGCCGTTCAACAGTATCCGTGACGGCTGACATAACAGGGGCATCCGGAATGTATTCCTCATATTCACTGAGGCTTAAATGGCTGGAGTGCTGCTCTTTTGCATAGAGCTGCCGGCAATAGGAGAAAAGCCCGTTGCGCACTACGGTTTTGGCGTAAGTGGAAAACAATGCGTATTTTTCCTCATATGTAACCGCTGCGTGACATAGCCAGATGCAGCCCTCCTGATAGAGATCATCATATCCTAAACCATAAATACTCTCATGGATATGAATATTCTGCAAAATAACCCAATGAACCACAGAAAGATTTTTTTCAACTAATTCTTTCTGAATGTTGGTAAGCACATATTTTTTCTTTTTCATAGGTCGCCTCCTTTCATGCTGCACTGCACTTCGCAGAGGAGAGGGACTGATGGCAGAGAGAAATTACCTGCTCACACATCTGCTCTGAGAACATTCCGATATGGGCCTGTGCTTCCGCCAATCCTAATTTCCCCTGCAGCCAGAGATAGACAGCCCATTTTTCCATGTGTTTTTGTATACGGTATTGTTCCAGTGCCTTGTGCGCAAGAATCCGTTTGCGGCGAAGGGTTTTGTTGGCAAGGGTTCCCATGGGCTGATGGCTTTTCTGATGAGCGCTTACATAGGAATCGCATTCGGGCCAGCGGCTGCATATGTACAAGTAGCTTTTTGCTTTATTTGTTTTTGTCCCATGTACCATATGCGCAGGACGTAAAACGGCAGGGGCATTACAATACGGGCAGTAGATAGTTTGTTTTTTCATCACATCACCTCCAGAAGTGTGCAGTTTAAAACAGGGTTACACATTCCGGAGCAGTCCGTTTCAACATGGATGGCCGCAGAACCCACAAAGCTGCAGCAGCGGGCAGAGGGAATCGTCCTGCGTATGCCATTCCAGATAAGAGGAATAGGCTGACATAAAAGCACGTTGATTCAGGATGCCCTGACAGCCCTCCGGCTCTATTTCCTCATGTGTTAGCCTGTGTAAAGTTTCTATATCCGCAAGAAGAGGAGTTCCGTCTGCATCTGCAATCAGCAGGAAACCTTTGCAGATGTCAGAATGCCCATAAGGACAGGTACTGTGGGTACATTTGACAAATAGGGCATTATGCCAGTTTCCACGGGCTGCTTTCAGGAATGGGTAAAGTTTACAATTATTTTGATTCAATGTTTTCACCTCCATTATGCTACATTTGAAAATCTAAAATTTAGGGAAGGGATGCATTCCCTCCTGCTCATATATTGGACATTAAAAAGGGATCAGATGCATTTTCTGCATCCGATCCCCCAAACCGTATCAACTGAAGAGATCATTGATTGCCTGTGTGATTTTCGGAATGACTGTGCCGTTGAAAATCAGGGTCAGAGCCGCCAGCAGCAGAGCGCCAAGAACAACGGCAATGATGATCTTTACTGCATCCGAGATGTAGAAATCTCCGCACTGGTTGGAGAGAGCCGCACGGGTGCGGTATACAAGGCGGTCAGCCTTACGGTGGATAAAGTTTGTAATCTTTTTCATGGAAACCTCCTAAAATAAATTTATTTTTGTATTCAGTTTTTGTCATCAGGAACAACGGGCGCCATGTTTACGGCAGCCGGCTGTAGAATTTGCATCCGTACATCTGGCGGGTGCGAAACATTTCAGGACATAGGCATCACCTCCATGCGGCAGGCAGGTTTATCCGAAAAAGGCGCCCAAAGACCCCATAACTTCGGTACAGAGGACGACCAGATAAATGATCATAATGCAAATGAGCATCATCATGGAGTAGCGCTGGATCTTTTTCGGGCGCTTTGCCGCTTCCTTCTTTAAGTTGTTCTGTTCGATCTGCCTCATGTCAAAGCAGATCATCTTGAAGTACATGCGCTGGTCGTCACCGCGGAGCACCCCGATAAGGCCGCGGATCACGTCAGAGAGCATGGGGCTTCCGATTCGGGTTTCAAAACGGATCAGGGCATTTTCATAATTACCGGTTTTCATATCCGCAATGGTCTGGACCAGCTCCGCCCCGAAATCCTTCCCTGCCACACGCCTGTAGGAAGTCAGGATCTTCAGTACGTCCCTGTCATTCTCCAGGTTCTGCCCTACCGTCAGGGCAAAACGGGGTATTTCCGTTTCAATCAGTCTGCGCCGCTTTTTCACAAAGTCGAAAACGGCATAGTAGGAAGAGAACCACAAGGCTACCGCAAGCCCCAGCATGATAAACACAAAGAGGGGCATGATGAAGACCATGGGGATGGCGCACAGGCAGACCCCTCCTGCAGTCACCCATGCCCTTGCGGTGTAGGTTTCCGGGGTAAAGGTCATCCCCGCAATGTTCAGAGCCGCCTGCAGCTTATTTCTCTTTAAGGCATCCAGATGAAAGAAAGGCGCGATCAGGGTGGATATTTTGGTTATATAGACATCCAAAAGGCTCTCTTTCTTCGTGCCCTGCTGTTTACGGGAGAGCATCATCATCCGAGAGGTCTTCCTGGTAGGAACGTCCACAAAAGCGCAGGTCAGGTTATAAACTGCAAAGCCAAAAAAGATAATGGCAATCAGGGCAAGCAGGGTCATGTGCTGTCACCTCCGTATTCGATGGGCTTGCTCAGTTTCATGATCTGTGTCAGCGAGAACAGGATGATTGCGGCACAGATTGCGAGGGCTATTTTGCCCGGTGTGGTAAAGAGCAGCGTGTGGAACCAGTCCTTGTTCAGGAAATAAAGCAGCGGTACATTCGCAATGACAAGGAACATCATTGTGATGGCTTCCCGCCTTGGTCCCTGCATCATGGCCTCCAGCTCGGACTGCACCACGCGCACATCAGAAAATTTCTGGGTAATGGTGGGCAGCGTGTTCTTCATGGAGCGGTCTGACTGGCATTGGATCAGTATGTTAGCCCACTCGTGGAAGACCCTGTTGGGAATCTTCATTTTGAGTGAGTTGATAGCGCTGGTGGTGTTGGCGTTTATCAGTTCGCTTTCATAGACAAACGCTTCAAAAGTAGCTTTTACTGGCTCGTTGATGTAGGGCAGGTTTTCCTTTACAGCGCGCAGCAGATCCTCCGTCCGCAGGTAGGAAGTCGTGATAATGGAAATGGCGGTCTCCAGCTCCTCGTTCAGATGCTTCTTGTAGCTGGCGGCAGTGCTGCGCAGGTACCAGATGGGGATAAGGGAAAAAGCAATCCCCATGATGGGAACCATGTAAACATTATTGATCAGCAGCGCCAGAACCGCCCCCACCGCAAACAGGATCAGGGTGAGGCGGGTGATGGACTCATAACTGCCGGCACGTCCGGTATCTTTCAATATCTGTTTGATCTCATAGTCCTGGTTAAAAAACCCCTTGGCGGGAGTACCCATCAGGACATTCAGTTCGTCCGTCAGTGTTGCTGTTTTCTGCTGTGACTTCAGGATGGCATCCATGAAATCCTTAGGTCTTACCCCAAACAGGGAGCATAATCCCACAGAAAGCAGCAGAAAGCAGATAATGTATATCCAGTGCATCAGTTCGCCTCCTTCGTTTTCGTAAATTCTTCCAGCTCCTTGTGGGAGATGCCGTTATCCAGCAGCCTTTTTCTCAGCGTGTCTGAGATATGCCCCATCTTGCGGTGGCGGCCTACCACGCGGGTATTCCCGTCCGTTTCTGTGATGTTGTCCACTACCTCATACTTGTAGAGGGAACGGTAAAGCAGGTGTCCATCCTGATAATCCTCGCCCTCAATGATCTCCATGATTTTACGGGAGCGGTCCTCCAGCTGCTTTGTAAATACCACCACAGGATAAGCCTCTACCATGATCTGCATCAGGATGGAATCGTCCATGTTATATTTTCTTTTGGCAAGGGTCATCATCCTGCGGTAAGTGCTTTCGCAGGAGTTACTGTGGATGGTGGTGCAGACCGTGTGCCCCGTGCGGGAGCTTTCAGCGGCGGACAGGCTCTCGGCGGCGGAACGCATCTCACCAATCCCGATCACGTCCGGGTGTTTACGGAGCACCCGCTCCAGAAGGAAGTCCTGGTTGATGTTCATAGAGGTGTTTTCATGGGGCCTTGTCAGGAGGTGGACGACAGAGTTTAAGATATTGCCGTTTTCATCCCTTTTTACAAGGTCAAATTCCCGGGAACCCTCCTCAATGGTAATCAGGCGCCGGTTGTTGGGGACATTGGACAAAAGCCATGCCATGACCGTGGTTTTTCCTGAGCCGGTAGAGCCCGCAATGCAGACGGACACGCCGTAGCGGATGCAGGCGGTCAGGAAATGGAGCATTTCTGCCGTGGCACTGCCGGATTCCAGCAGTTTTTCCTCGGAGACGGTCTGCTGGTTGACGATTCGGATGGAAACGTTTACCCCCACTTCAGGATCTACAATGGGCGTCTTGTCCACCGAGATACGGATATTTTTATCCAGAAAGCCCAGCACGGAAGGCATGGTATCGTCTATCACCATGCCGCAGGCGTTCAGCATACGCCGCACCACATCTATTGCGTGTTGGGGAGACGAAAACCTGTCGGGGATTTTGACGCTCCGCCCGCTGCTCATAATGACTTCAATGTCGTTGTAGGCATTGATATTGACCTCTTCCACGCCGGGTCTGTAGATCCATTTCTTCAGGAAAGAGTATCCTGCCATATCTTCATAAAGCTTGGCACACAGGTCCTCCGTGCTCATTCCGTCCAATGTATACTTGCGTTTTACGAGATACTGTATCATCAGCTCCTTCAACAGTGCGCTGGCGCGTTCCGAGTCGCTTTCCCCTGCGCTGGCAATGGTAGAGGCATAGTTTTCGGAAAAGTAGCGCTGGACATCCTCCAGAATCTGTTCGTAGGTTATCCCGTCATTGGAAACAGGTGTGAAGAAAATGTCATTCAAATTGTTCATGGGTAGCTGCCTCCTTATCGTCTTTTGCCTGTCCGGCAGGGATAAATTCCCCTGCTTCCTGTCCGGTGGGTTCCTGATCCAGCATATCCAGTACCTTGTTCAGAGCCAGGGTGTATTTGGGGTTGCAGTAGTTAAGCGCCCGGAACATCCCGCCCTCGGTTGCGCAGCGGTCAATCTCTTTTCCATAGGGCAGCAGCCCGTCAAAGCTGCCAATGATGTACCCCATTTCATCCAGCGCATGAAAAGGACGCGCCATGCCCGCAAAGGTCAGATGGTCGCTGTAATGGAAACGGGCATCCGTCAGCAGGGGCTGGTGGGCCTTCAGGTAATTTACGCCCTTCAGGTCAGGCGTCAGGATGCGGACCGTAATGTCGCCGGACTCGATGGCAGCAGGCGTAAATACATTTGTCATGCTGGAAGGGCAGTCCAGAATGACAAAATCCACCAGCTTTGCGGCGGATGCAATCAACTGGAGCATCATCTGATAGGAAATTTCCGGATAGCTGAGTGGGTTTTCACCTCCGCAGTATCCCATAAGCCCGATAAACGGGTAATTTTTCAAAACAGTCACATGGCTCGCGACCAGTGAGGTGTCAATCTCCACGCTGCTTAAGACCTGTCCCAGCGAGGCGCCTGTTTCAACGATCTGTTCCGGGAGCCACACGGGGAGCATGGGAATACTGTTGTCCCCATTGATGATAATGGCTTTCTTTTTATCCCTTGTCAGTGCTTTGGCAAGGATACAGCAGAACATGGACTTGCCGCTGCCGGGGCTGCCCCATACAGTAATGATTTTTGCCATGGGAAAATCCTCCTTTCAGTTATTCCCGCGTGCAATGAGCCAAGTGCCATGCTTGCATGAGCATTTGGCGAATGCCGCGAGGGTCAAATACCCCTCAGTTTTGCTGCGTGACAAGCTTGATGTCCCGTCAGCTTGCTGAGGGGTATTTGGCTGGCTGGAAACCGCAGAGGTATCAGCGGATTCGGATGTACCGGAGTCTGTGCTGTCTGCGGTGTGGTTCCCTGCGGATGCGGGGGTATCCGGATCGTCAGTTTCTGTGCCTTCGGTTAGTGTTTCAGGATAATAGAGTTCCTGGAGCGCCCGGTCCTGTTCATCCAAAAGATCCTCCGCCAGCTTGTCATTGCCCCGGGAGATCAGCGCCACATGGGCAACACCGTCATTCTCCAGGGCGGTGATGATCTTTGCCTGTTCAGGGCTTGCAAGCACCGTGATGGTGGCGGACTGCTGTTTTTCCTCGTCCTCCGCAAGTTCCCTTGTGTTATCCACATTGACGCCCTTGGAGTCGGTTACGGAAAGCACCCTGACAAAGCGCAGTTCCGGGACCTCGTTGGCAATGTCAAGAAAATGATAAATGCGGATAATGTCACCCGGCTGGAGCTTGTCAGACAGACCGGAGGCCAGTGTCTTTACGGTCAGGGAGATGGCAACCTTTCCGGAAGGTATCTGGTTCAGCGCTACATCCGAGGAAATGGGGACCATGCTGATCTTGGAAGTCAGGATATAGTCGCCTCGGGATAGATCAGCAGTGGCATACAGTCCCAGCACATCATCCAGGGAGCGGGCGATATTGTCAGGCAGGTTATAGCTGCCCACCTCTACAAGCTCCGTGTTTTCAGCAGTAATCTTCTCGCCCTTTAAGATGTCCTGACGGATGCGGACGATTTCTGTTTTCCCGTTGGTCTGCCGGGCAATGGTGGGCAGGGCAACAAAAGCGATAACGGCTGCCAGTATCAGGCTGAGCAGGCCGAAAAGAAAGCGGTTATTCAGTTTCATATCAAAATGTCTCCTTATCTAAAATAATGTGGCAGCCGTCACGATCAGGCTGCCGGTTGCCAGAAACGGAACGAATGGCAGGCAGAGCGGCAGATCCTTTTTCCTGCTCTGCAGGACAAGTGCAAAACAGCCTGCCCCAAATGCGGCAATCAAAAGGACTGCCATCAGACGGTAAGGACCGCAGGCAAAACCCATGAGCGCCGCCAGCTTAATATCCCCGCCGCCAATCCCTGCGCCATCATGGGAGATGAGGGCTGCGGCAAGGAGCACACAAAATCCTGCCGCCATGCCCGCAAGGGACAGTCCCAGCATGGGCAGAAGTGCCTGCGCAGAGAAAAGAAACCGGCAGTGAAACAGCGGGGCTGCCAGAAAGAGCGGGCAGAAGAAAACGAGCGCCCGGTCAGGCACCCGTTTCTTTTTCAGGTCATATGCCGCAAATCCGGCAACGCAGCATAAGACCGCAGGCTCATAGAAAAAGCATACCGTGTCATTCACGGTTGGTATACCAGTCGTCAAAAAGGCTGTCCTGAATGGATACATTGTCATGCAGGTTCACGGACAGCATCCCATCGGGAGTCCATGTATCCCATACCTGCGTGTAGACAACATAATCCGTGTTGTCGGGGAACCACACAGGGGTAAAATGGACGGAACGCCCGTAGGTGGAAAACTCATTTGCGCGGAAAGCAAATTTTGCGCTGCGCCCGCCGGAAGTGCGCTGCAGCAGTCTTAAATAGGTCTGGTAATGAAATTCCGGGAAGACACTAAAGGCTGTCTGCGGATTGGTGTAATGCCCGGAGGGAGCGCCGGTGGATAAAACGGCGGAAACTTCAGTTTTTACACCGTAGCCGCTTTTCATGTTTTTCCCTGATGCAGTGGGAACAATATCGTCCGGCATCAGAGTCATGAAACCGGAGAGGGATGCGGAATAACCGGTATAGTCATACTCCCAGTCCCCCTCATCCACCCATTTCCCATGGTCTTCCCAATGTCCGTGTCCGCCCGGGCAGTCAAGCGGGCAGCCGCTGCCGCAGTCATCGTCCTCCCATTTCCAGTCTTCATGCCATTTCCAGTCTGCTTTCCATCGGCAGCTCCATACACCCCAGGTTGCAGTCAGTTTTTGCGGATTTGCAGGGAGGGCGGGGATGCTGTAACCGGGATAGGTGTCGGTGGCAAGCGGATCAGGCGGTATCCGTTCGTTCAGGTCCACGATCTTAGCCACAAAGGTATCCTTGGCAGTAGAACCCGCACTTAGGGATACGGTAATGGTGATCGTCTGGGGTGTGGACGGGGTATGCCATTTCACCCATACAAGCTGGGAGTCGTCCTCCGGAATGACAATGTTATGCACCGTGTAATTTGTCCCGTTGATATGGAAGGTGACGGTGGCAGGGTTATCCGGCGTCAGGCGGTCGGTTGTCCTTAAAAGGATACTGGTGATGACATCCGTATCAACCCTGTATTCCACATCCGGCGCCTCAATTTCCGCGCTGGGAGGAACAGGGAGATCCGTAAACCAGACAATCCCCGCTCCCAGGGAATTGACAATATCCGTATTGTTCTGTTTCCCTGTCCTGCTGCCCGTCCATGCCGGGATCCCCAGGTCGCTGTATTCCAGAAAGATTGACAGGGGCAGGTTCTTGTGGGTCAGTGAGGTCATGGTCCTGCGCAGGGCGCCGCCGGCCAGCTGGTCATAGAGTCCTGCCTCCGTGGCGGTCATGCAGTAGTACATACCGTTATGCGTAAAGTAGGCGATAGGCTCGATCAGGAGCTTATATTCCCCAGCAAGCATACGGTCATAGTCCACGCCGGTGGCGTTGGCAACCATCTTACAGGCATATTCGCTGCAGAAATACCGTCGGATTGCTGTAATATTGGAACTTCCTGTGCTGCTGACAATGGTAGGCAGGGGATGGGTCGGGTTTATATAGTCGTAAGCGGAACCCGAACGCAGGGAAAGGGCGGTTCCTGACAGGTACTGCAGTTTATTTACCTTGCCGAAGTGCAGGACATTGCTCTGGGAGCGGTTGGTAAAGTCCATGGGGGAAGAGACGGCGGCGCCGGTTTCGGCATTGACAACCGTGATCCGCACACCGTCATTGCCGGGAGTCCATTTATTGGTTGAGGTTCCCTGCCCCATGCCGCCCCCGCCGCCATCCATGTTCCCGTTCCCGCTGGCAAATGCGGTGGCGGGGAACAGGGCAAGCAGCAGGATAAGGCTGCATACAAAAGTAAAAATGCGTTTCAAAGTGTGGCACACTCCTTTCTTGTAATAGGGCAGCAAAAAACCGCCACTTTAAAAGCGGCGGTCCTGCTATAAAATATTCAGTTTTTATTCTCCCATATTGCCGACCATTTTATCAATGTCGCCATCGCTGTCCCCGACGGATTGCTGCGCATCTCCGGGGACTACCCAGCCGAAAACGGGATCGTATACGGCGCCGTTCCCATTGCCGGCACCTGCCTCGGGGGTTGGGGGCGCCTGGGGTGCAGGGGCAGAAGGTTCCGGGGTGGTTTGTTCCGGTTCATAGGAGGGCGGCGCGGAAGGATCAGTATTGTCTTCCGGGGAAATGGGAGGGGCAGGCGGCTCCGTCTGCAGTTCCTCTGCATCAGGAGTAAAGTCAATCTCCACATCCGTATCATTTTCCGCCGTTACCTTGGGGTAGGCCTCCGGAGCGGCGGCTACCCCAGATGGCTGTCCTGTATTGCCGGGAACTGCCGTAGGGGAAGGGGTATCCTGCCATTCAGTAGCTGCGCTGCCGATGGCGGGTTCTTCCGGCTGGAAGCTGTCTGCAGGCTTGCGGCTCACAAACCAGCAGAGCAGCAGGATTGCCATAATAATAATGATAAAAACGGAAACAAGGAATCCTTTGGACTTCAGTAAGTTTTTCAGTTTCATATGATCACCTCTCTTTAATTATCTTTTACTACGATTGCGCCTCTTTTTCAACAGATGGATGCAGATTTCTGTTTTTTCCTGTGCCGTCTGATGAGGAACGGCAGGACACAGAGTACGGATAACAGTGCAAAAACAGCACATTTGGGAAAGAAAAGTTTTTTCATGGTACAGGTTTCTCCTTTCATAGGCTGACAAGGTATGTCAGAATTTTGTGTTATGGTAGCCGGTCAGCTCGATATGCCTTGTAATGGCGGGATAGGAGTGGCCGAACATATAAATATAGAACTCGGCATCACAGGAAAAGACATATTCCACCCTGTCGCCGTCCACATGGAAAGCGAGGCTGATGTTTCTGATCCCGTAATCCTCTGTCTGGAGCGGGACCTTGTTGGAAAGCCCGTCCGTAACTGCCTCCTCCAGCATCTGCACATAGTCGGAACTGGAGTAAAGCGTATTCAGGTATTCGCTGAAATTGGTTTCCCTCTGGGAGCGGTAGGTATCCGCATAAATACTGGCGCTTAAGTTATTCAGCTCCATCTTGGCGCCATTGCGGATGTTGATGCAGGTAATCCGGATGGAAGCGTAGAGCAGCAGGAAAGCCACCAGCATTACGATTCCCACCACAAAGAAACAGGCAAAAATAGAAATATCCCCGCGGTCATTCCGCAGTTTCCTGTTGATGCTGTTGATCAATCGTTTCATGTGTCCCTCCTATTTCCAATAATGCTCACTGACACCGGCGCCGCGGGATACTATGTTGATCCGCACGAGGTCGAAGTTCCAGAAGCCGCCCAGCTTTGCCTCCCCCGTGACCGTGATGTAGAAAGGGGTGCCAAGCTGGATGGCACCACGCATCCCGGAGGGAGTGGGTGACCTGTAGGTTGTATCAATGGAATAGGAGATGTTCTCCGCCCCATTGATCTGGGAACAGAGAAAGCGGAAAAGTTCCTCCGTTTCCGCATTGACACCGCCGGACAGTTGGATCTGTTTTACCATCTGGTCGGCACAGTGGTCCATTTCCTGTTTTGTGGAGATGATGGAAAACAGGTCAATGATAAAAGCCAGCAGCAGTACGGCGATAAAGATAAAAACAACGGTACTGAAATAGTTGGCGTCTCCCCTGTCATTGCCCAGGGCCTTTCGGAGTTTTCTGTGTAATATGATGCTCACCACCTTTACAACAAAAAGACCGCCCACAGATGAGGCGGCCTCTTCGCAAAATTTTGACTGTACCCATTATAGCAGATAGGGATTTACGGGAAAAGAGCAGAACTGTGCCAATGTTGTGCCAAATATTGCAAATTTATAAATTTGAAGGTGTGAAAAACAGAGTATATAAGAAACATATAATAAAATATGAATCTAACATTTTAGATAGAAAAATAGTATATTCTAAGAATATGTTGATTATACTTTAGAAATAAAATGCCCGGAAAATTAATAATCTATTCCGGGATTTTATCGTTAGCTAATATATTAAATATTTGTTTTTTGGGTGTCTAGCATAGCTTGAATTGTTGCTTTAGTCACTTGTTTATTCTTGCTGTCTAACATACGAATCATTAGAAAAAGTTGCTCGTCATCATCTTTGGCTGCAGAATTTTCGGGATAAACGATTGTGTCAGCTGATATGTGTAATGTACGAATTAATCTAAACCATACATCAAGCGCAGGACATTTTCCTTCATTTTCAATAGCCATTATGTACCGAGGAGTCACACCAATTCGTTCTGCAAGTTCATCTTGTGTTAACTTTGCTTCTAGCCTAGCAAGTTTTATTAATGGTCCCATAAATTTAAAGTTTATTTTTTCCACTGTCAATTCACCTCCAACATCATTGTATAGTTCGTGTGAGGGAACGTGAACGATATGATAGTTCGGCAAAAACAAGAACTAACAGAGCAAAAGCAGAATATTGAAAATAAAAATGAGAATTAGCAGATTAAGCATATTGTTCACATAAAACCCGAACAAGAGGAACGTTCTCAAGTGTTCAATTTGTACTATAATAAAAACTAAGAAAATATGTATCAGCTAAATGTGGATATAAAATTGTTGGAAGGCAAGAAAAATTTAAGAGGATTAGAACCTCGTGTATAAGGACAAGTGATAATATTATGGAGAGTATTCTTGGGAAAAAAAGAAGATTGGCAAGGTTGTTTCAAGATAAAAAGACAGTAATTGTTCCTGTTGATGATAGTCTTATTTTTGGACCTAAAGAGGGACTGTTTGAAATTGACACTACAATTGAAAAAATAGTAAAGAGCAAACCAAATGCTTTGCTGGGATTTCAAAGAGATTTGGAATTGGTTTCAAACCAAAATATGTTAATGCCATTTATCTTAAATTTAACAGCTAGCACAGTGTTGGGGCAACATACAAAGAAGACCATAGTATCTTCGGTAGAATTTGCGTTACAAAATGGAGTAGATTGTGTTGCATGTCATGTTAATTTCAGTAGCATATATGAAAATGAAATGATTCACAATTTTTCAATCATTTCACAGGAATGTGACAAATTAGGGATGCCATTGCTGGCAATTGCTTACCCTAGAAGGGAAAAAGATGGTCGAGATTATAACTATGAGGATTTAAAACAAAATGACCCGGATGCCTATGCGGACATTGTTGCTCATGCAGTTAGAATATCTGCGGAATTAGGTGCGGACATTATTAAGACTAATTATACAGGATCGATAGAGACTTTTCAAAAGGTTATTGTCGCTGCCAATAAAAAGCCAGTTATTATAGCTGGTGGAGCAAAATCTCTAGTTGAAAATTCACTCAAAAATGCCGAAGATGCTATGAAGGCGGGCGCAAGTGGAATAAGTTACGGTAGAAATGTTTTTAATGCTGAAAATATTGAACTGTATATGAATGCAATTAAGAGCATTGTTTTTCAAAATGAATGTTATAAAAACTGTCTAAAACAATTTTAGAAGAATGGAGAAGAAAAGGTGAAAAAGTTACTTAATAAAGTAGCGCTTATTACAGGATCATCTGTAGGAATAGGAAAAGCTATTGCAGAAGCTTTTGCGCGTGAGGGCGCAGAAGTAATTGTGGTTTCTCACAACTCGCAAGAACAGGGTCAAGCCACAGCAAGAAAAATTATAGATAATGGAGGAAAAGCTATATGCATTCAAGCAGATTTGTCTAGTCAAGAAGGCGTTGATTTACTTTTTGAAAAGATTTCGAAGCAATATTCCTCTATTGACATCCTTGTAAATAATGTAGGTCATGCATATTCTACACCATTTGATGAATTAACGGAAGAAACAATGCTTAGAGATATTAGAAGCAACCTTATGGCAACAGTTTTATGTTCAAAGAAAGTCCGGGATTTTATGATAGAGGGACATATAATAAATACAACGTCTATTAGGGGCATAGATTACTCTGGACGCACACATTTAATGGGATATTGCGCCGCTAAGGCAGCTGTAAATAGTTTTACTAAAAATTTAGCGTTACAGTATGCTCCAAATATTTTAGTAAACGCTGTTGCACCAGGCTTCGTTTGGACTGAAGCATTAAGTAAATCTGGAGACGATCTTCTTAGAAAGTGGAAAGAGAATATTCCCATTGGACGATTTATTAATACGGATGAACTTGCAGAAGTCTATGTCATGATCGCGTCAAGTAAAATATTTACGGGTTCAATTATAATTGCAGATGGAGGTTATAGCATGTTAGAAAAAAACTAACAGCAAAAATAAAAATAAAGCATTCCTATAGAGAATGAAATTTGAACTTTGACAAAATAAAATCTCCCCGTATGATGTATATGAGTTTCGTGACTTAATACATCAGAAAACAAAGGAGATTTTATAACAATGAAAGTAAAGTACGAAGATCGCCTAAAACAAAAATTACTCGCAATCACAACAGATACACTTGTGGTCGGCGTGGATATTGCCAAACACTACCAGTGGGCAAGGTTCGTTGATTTCAGGGGCATAGAACATGACCACGCCCTGAAATTCAAAAACAGCAAAGGCGGTTTTGAAACCATTTTAGCAAGGATCCGGGAAATATGCAAGGAGAAAAATTTTGCGAAGGTGGTTGTCGGGATGGAGCCGACGGGGCATTATTGGAAAGCGTTTGCGAACTGGCTTGAGAAACAGGAAGGGATAAAGGTAGTTTTGGTTAACCCCTATGCGACAAAGCAGGCCAAAGAATTGGATGACAACAGCCAGACGAAGTCCGACAAAAAGGATGCGCTGACGATTGCAAAACTGATAAAGGACGGGAGGTATTTTGAACTGTACCTGCCCCATGACGTCTATGCACAGCTTCGAGTGCTGTCCACCACCAGAACCGGGCTGAACAAGCGCAGGAAAGCATTAAAGAATACCATCACGGCGGTAATGGATGAGTATTTCCCGGAGTATGAAGAAGTGTTCAAATGTCCTCTTTCGGGGAAGGCATCCAGACATTTATTGGCAGTCTGCCCGTTTCCAAAGTTTATTCTTGAACTGGGGGAAGACGGGGTTACGGATGAGATAAAAAAGGCGGTAAAGAAAACTGTCGGAAGAAAGAAGGCAGCGCAGCTAGTGGAGGCGGCAAAGAGCTCCATCGGGGTGGATTATGGGGAAGAAGCGGCAAGGCTGAAACTGCGCTTGATGTTGGAAGAACTGGCGCTTTTGGAAAAGCAGACGGAAGAATTGGAGGTTCAGATGGCAGATACACTGCATCAGACGGACTATGCGGATTTCCTCTTAAGCATCAAGGGGATAGGTGTTGTGACACTGGCAGCCTGTCTTGGGGAGCTAGGCGACCCGGCAAGATTTGAAGATCCGCGGCAGATGAGCCGCATGGCAGGATATAACCTTGTGGAGGACAGTTCCGGCAAGAACAAGAGCGGGACAAAGATATCCAAAAGGGGAAGGAAGAACCTGCGGAGCGTACTGTATCAGATGGCACTTGTCATGGTTGCGACAAATGATGAGATGAAGCAGCTTTACCGTTACCTGAAAACAAGAGAGAAAGCTCCTCTGAGGAAGATGCAGGCACTGATCGTCATCAGCAAGAAGATACTGACGCTGATCCATACGCTTGCCAAAAAGAAAGAAAACTACGATCCGGGGAAAGTCTTCGGGCATGTACGCAGAGAGCAACTGAAAGCTGCAGCATGAGAATAGAATGAGCCGGTAATGGCGCGGGGACAAGGAGGAGTTCTCCATCAGCCCAATGAGGCAGCAATAAAGCACAAGTCTGCCCCGTGCCTTTATCCATAAAGCAGAATGAAGGAATGTGAGGGCATAGACCCAGCGAGAACTGATAGGGTAAGCAAATGGATATGGACCGGAAGAACAACATCACCAATCACTCCATCCATTTATGGATGATGATATAAAAATATATCGGGAGATATATTGACAAATTTCAAATATTGAGATAGGAGAAATAATTATGAGTAAAATTAAGATCACATTTGTTAAAACTGGCACAAGTGCAGTAGTTGAACTTAGGGATAAAAAGTGTCCTGTTGTTGTGGAAAGTTTATTGTCTATTCTTCCTATTGAATCCACGGCCTTTCACGCTAAATGGGGTGGAGGTGAAATATGGACTAAAATTCCTAATTTCCCTAAATACGCACACGAAAATGAAACGTGTCTTCCATCAGTAGGTGAAGTCATTATTATGCCACAAGACGGTAATGCGGTTGCATTTGATCTTTGGTATGATAGAGGTTGGTGTTTTGGTGCTAATGGTTTTATGAATGGAGCAGCAATTGGTATGATAACTGAGGGTTTGAATCAATTTGCTGATGAAGCGATTAAACTTTCTACAGAAGGCGCACAAATGATAAAAATTGAAAAAATATAATATGACCTTGACTAATAGATATACGAATTTTATAAAATAACCTTTTCAAGAAATTTAAAAATCTCATGTACATTTTGTGTATTATGGAGAATGGCTTGGAAAGGTTATTTTATAAAAAGCATTTAATACTTTTGCGGTATTAAATCGCATAATAACGTGGGCACACAAATATAAAATACAACTATTTAATTTTGAAAAGAAATTTTGGAAAGCGATATATTATGTTTAAGTATAATAATGCGGGAAAATTTGTTAATGAAAATGTTAATTATTTGTTTAATATCGAAAATAAAGAAGGTATTTTTATTGATGATTTTTGGAGAGAAATTAGTAAATTGATAAATCAAATTAATAACGAAGAATTAAGTAAAATTCGTTATATGTGGATTGACGCAGGAAATTATTGCCAAACAGAAATTTTTCTTAAAAATATTTTAGAGAAAAAACATGGAGAATATCCTGTTTTATATTTACATTGGATTGATTATATAAATAAAGGTAAAAGTGTGTATCATCAAATAAGTCAAGAACAGATCAATAATTCGTATTTTATAAATAACTCACTCAAACTTCCCACACTGTTTGGTGTGCTGAACCTTGAAAAATCAATACTTTAATCCATAAAAAAGGCATAAACCGCTTGCTTATGGTATAATTGAGTTGCGAAAAACAATCACACAGCAAGGAGATTTATGCCATGTCAAGTATACCACATTCTGAGGGAAACGGAAACGAGATTTCCAATTCAGTCACAAATTTTATGAATAAATTCCAAATTGGAAAGATTCTTTTCAAATGTAATGCCGGAAAAGCAAAAGGAATTCCAGTAATCGAAGTGTTTCGATACCTCTTTTGTCTCATTTTCTCGGAACGGAGCATGTATATGCAGCGGAAAACCGGCATATTTGACGGTTCATTCTGCAAAAACACCGTTTATCGTTTCCTCAATAATGCAAAGATTAACTGGTTTCGGTTCACAACCTTACTTTCAAGCCGGATCATTAACGATTTCATGAAGCCGCTTACAGATAAGAGCCGCAAAGATGTTTTCATTATTGATGACAGTCTGTTTGACCGCTCTCGTTCAAAGAAAACAGAACTTTTGGCGAAAGTCTTTGACCACTGCTCCATGAAGTACAAAAACGGTTACCGTATGCTGACGCTCGGATGGTCTGATGGGAACTCCTTTGTTCCAATCAACCATTGTCTTCTGTCGGCAGCCGATGATAAAAATCTGCTCTGCAAAGCTGCAGACTTTGATGGACGTACTCTTGCCGGAAAAAGGCGGAAACAATCCAGACGTAAAGCAACACAGGTCATGATTGACCTAATCAGGGCAGCACAATCATCCGGAATTTCTGCAAAATATGTGTTGTTTGACAGTTGGTTTTCATCACCGAAGACCATTACTGAACGTCCATTAAGCCCCCAGCAGAGCTGGGGAGAATAGAGTGAGCAGTAGCGATCCCTAAAGTACCAAAAATA
>ERZ808051.301-NODE-301-length-60814-cov-11.391425_pt1 | contig 60814 bp, 53 predicted proteins | sample MGYA00380199_ERZ808051 | MGnify/ENA primary metagenome ERZ808051 (study PRJEB31490, sample SAMN06133391) | mouse gut metagenome | isolation source: J11 | host: mice | place: China: Chengdu | collected 2015-05 ... | reverse complement strand
GCGAGGTCAAAGTGAATCCCTCACTTCCGCTAATGGACTTTCGTAGGTCTGTAACTCCTGTTTCATCTGGTCGAGTTCTACCATAGCGTTCACCACCTTTATTTATGAATCATACCTATCGTGAAGAATGGCTCTGCCATTCTTCTTAAAACGATTCGTTATTCTTGGCGTCTCGTCCAATGGCGAGACGTCTTTAGAATAACTTCGTTTTATTTTTATGCCTTGCGCCCGCAGCACTGTTTGTACTTCTTGCCGCTGCCGCACGGACACAGGTCATTCGGGTACACCTTCGCCTCCACGCGCGTCTTCGGTCCCTTCTGCAGCGTGTCATCCTTGTTTGTGCCCGTGACCTTCGCCACTTCCTCGCGCTCAATCTTCTGCTCTACCTTGACATGCAGCAGCATACGCACGGTATCCTGCTTGATGTTGGCTGTCATGGCGTCGAACATCTCATAGCCGTTCATTTTGTACTCCACAAGCGGATCTCTCTGTCCGTATGCCTGCAGACCCACGCCCTGCCGCAGCTGGTCCATGTCGTCTATGTGATCCATCCACTTGCGGTCGATCACTTTCAGCAGAATGACGCGCTCGATCTCGCGGATGTTCTCCGCCTCGGGGAACTCTGCCTCCTTGCTCTCATAGAGCCTGACAGCCTCCTCCTTGAGCTGGTGCTTCAAACCGTTCTTCGTCTTCTTGGACACGCGGTCGAGCACCACTGGATGCAGCGGCACGATCGGGAGCAGCAGTGTGTTCAGCTCTTTCAGATCCCACTCTTCCGGCTCGAGATCGTCATTGATCGCCGTGTCTACCGAGCTCTCGACGATGTCCGTGATCATCTTGTAGATCGTGTCGCGCATGCTCTCCCCGTCAAGAACGCGGCGGCGCTCCTCATAAATGATCTCGCGCTGCTCATTCATGACCTGGTCGTACTCCAGGAGGTTCTTTCTGATACCAAAGTTGTTGTTCTCGATCTTCTTCTGCGCATTCTCGATCGCACTCGTGAGCATTTTGTGCTCGATCTCCTGCCCCTCGGGAATGCCCAGCGTATTGAACATATTGATCAGACGCTCCGAGCCGAACAGACGCATGAGGTCATCCTCGAGCGAGATGTAGAACCGGGACATACCAGGATCCCCCTGACGGCCTGAACGCCCTCGCAGCTGGTTGTCGATACGCCGCGACTCATGGCGCTCCGTACCGATGATCATGAGTCCCCCTGCTGCCCTCGCCTCCTCGTCAAGTTTGATATCCGTACCGCGCCCTGCCATGTTCGTCGCAATCGTGACCGCGCCGTGCTGGCCTGCATCTGCGACGATCTCCGCCTCGAGCTCATGGAACTTCGCGTTCAACACCTTGTGCTGAATGCCGCGGCGCGTGAACATCTTGCTCAGCTCCTCGCTCGCCTCGATCGTGATCGTGCCGACAAGCACCGGCTGCCCTGTGGCGTGCGCCTGCTCCACGGTGTCGACGATCGCCTTGAGCTTCTCTTTTCTGGTCTTATACACGCTGTCCTGCCTGTCCTCGCGCACCACCGGGCGGTTTGTCGGCACGACGACCACGTCCATGCCGTAGATATCCCGGAACTCTTTCTCCTCGGTGAGCGCCGTACCGGTCATACCGCACTTTTTGTCAAACTTGTTGAAGAAATTCTGGAATGTGATCGTGGCGAGCGTCTTGCTCTCGCGCTTTACTTTGACGTGTTCCTTCGCCTCGATCGCCTGGTGCAGACCGTCGGAATAGCGGCGTCCCGGCATGATGCGTCCCGTAAATTCATCGACGATCAGAACCTCATCGTCCTTTACCACATAATCCTGATCGCGGAACATCAGATTGTGCGCCCGCAGCGCTAATATGATATTGTGCTGTATCTCGAGATTCTCGGGGTCGGCAAGATTTTCGATCTGAAAGAACTTCTCCACGCGCTCCACGCCCGCGGCGGTGAGGTTCACAACCTTGTCCTTCTCATTGACGATAAAGTCCCCTGTCTCCTCCTGCTCCGTGCCCATCACATAGTCCATCTTGGTCATCTCAGGAACATCCTCGCCGCGCTTCATCTGCCTTGCAAGGATATCGCACACCTCATAGAGTTTTGTGGATTTGCTGCTCTGTCCCGATATGATCAGCGGTGTCCTCGCCTCGTCGATCAGCACGGAGTCCACCTCGTCTACGATGGCGTAGTGCAGCTCCCGCAGGACAAGCTGCTCCTTGTAGAGCACCATGTTGTCCCTCAGATAGTCAAAGCCGAGTTCGTTGTTGGTCACATAGGTGATATCGCAGTTGTACGCCTCCCGCCGCTCATCAGGTTTCATGTCGTTGAGCACGACGCCGACTCTCAGCCCCAGGAATTCGTGCACCTGTCCCATCCACTCGGCGTCTCGCTTTGCCAGATAGTCGTTGACGGTGACGACATGCACGCCTCTTCCCTCCAGCGCATTCAGATATGCCGGCAGAAGCGCTGTCTGCGTCTTTCCCTCACCGGTCCTCATCTCCGCGATACGCCCCTGGTGCAGGACGATACCGCCGATCAGCTGCACTCTGTAATGCTCCTGGTTTAGTACACGCTTCGCGCCCTCGCGAACGACTGCATACGCCTCCGGCAGAATGTTGTCAAGGCTTTCGCCCTCCGCCACTCTCCGCTTGAACTCCGCGGTCCTGCCCCGAAGCTCCTCGTCGGTAAGCTTTCCCATCTCATCGCGATAACTCTCGATCTTTTTTACGATGGGCTCGATCCGCTTGAGTTCGCGGTCGCTGTGCGTACCGAATACTTTTTCTATAATACTCATATACGGCTCCAATCTACAAATCTTTGCCTGACCAGGCTGCCCTCCCGATCGACCGCAGGAAAACACATGGCAGGCATCGTTACAAATAACCCTTTCGCAGTGTATCTTGATTGACATAAAATGACCACTGCACAAACCAATGATTATTGTAGCAGATAATATGCCATAATTCAATGAATTTTAAATGAACTTTTTCAACTTTCATGCGAAAAGGACTGCTCAGCACATTCTGATCGCCCGTCCGGCCATATATTCCCCGCGCAGCAGTCGAAGCAATATCACATCATAATACCTGTCATCACAAAAATATCCCAGCTCCTGGACTCCTTCCAGTTTGTACCCAGCCTTTTTGAAGAAATGCAACACTCTAGTACTCCATCCGGAGATAGAACAGCTCGGAATACTTAACGACAAGTATTCCGAGCTGTCAATGAAATGATCAGAATGACTAACTCTGATTCTCTCTAGTACCAGCCATGATCACAACAACCTCGCATATTTCAATGTCATGCTCAAACAGGTTATCTCTGCTCTTGTGTCCAATCTTCGACTGCCAAGCCAACCACACGGCTAAATTCTCTTGTGTTGTTCGTCACAAGAATAAGTCCGCTTGACCTGGCATGCCCCGCTATCAATGTGTCCATCGGACCAATCGGTGTTCCTTTCTTTTCAAGTTCTGCCTTAATTCTCCCATATTCTTCTGCAGCCCTTTCGTCAAACTGCAAAATTGTGATCGGCGAGAGGAACAAAGACATTGCAACACGATTTTTCTCCACTGCCATGCTCTTCTCAACACCATGCATCAATTCCGCATAAGTAATTGCTGAAATGCATATTTCTTCTGGGTCATGTGAAAGAAATTTCTTTATCACAATATCTGGTTTATGCTTAATCGCATATATGCAGATGTTTGTATCTAACATATACTTCATAGCGCATCACGTTCCTGTTCCACAGACTGTTCACGTCCATCATTCATGAAATCCTCAGAAAAAAGGTTTAGGCTGCTTAAAAATCCTGCCCATTTGTTTTCCTTTGGCATCAACAGAACAACATCTCCGATTTTATTGATCGCCACTTCCTTATCACTAAACCGATACTCTTTTGGCAGTCTTACTGCCTGGCTTCTGCCATTTTCAAATACTTTTGCCATCATCATCTTTAAGCACCTCCCTATACCATAGTATATATCACAATATATATCACGTCAATACCATGAACCGACTTTCAGTATTGCTTTTACTATTTTAGGTGCTGTTTTTATCGATTCTGATGATGCAGCCTGCCGTATTGAACCAGTTCCTCAGTCAAAATCAAACTTCGTAAACCGCTTTGCCCTGTCGAGGTAGCGGAATCTCACCATCTCGTTTTTTGCAAGCACATCCTCCTCCGTCCCTCTGTACTGGCAGCGGATGCAGCTGTAGATGCCCGTGTCCTTATTGTAGAACATATCGATGTCGAGGTCTCGCATAAAGCAGGATGGACATCTGTAATTTAATTTGCCTTTTCCAAGTTGAGCCATGTTGCAAATACCTCCTTATCAGAAATAGTCTTCTTGTAGCCGAGCTTGAACATCGGGGAGAACGCATAGCCTTCCTCGATATAGCCGAGCGCCTTGTCGGACGCGGTGAGGGAGACCTTCGTCTCGATCGCGGGGATCACTGCGCTCACTGCGTCCGCGCCCTCAAGCTTCGCATCGCGGCATCTGTATTCATAGCTGATCGTCCTGCCGTTCTCACCCTCACATGCGAGCGTGATGCCTGTCATGTCCTCCGGGTACTCCGTCGTGCCGTAGCATGCCGTGATGTACTCGTCGAGCGTGATCTCTGCGGCAGGGTCGCTGATCTCGAGAATATTTCTCTCGATCCTGATGTTGGATGCGCCCTCCTCAAAATACTCCTTCGTCTGCAGCTTCACTGTGACACCGCTGAACTGGATCTCAACCGGATCAAGTGTCAGGATCCTGGTCTTTTTGCCGTCGATCACTTCCTCCGAGAAATGGCAGTGTGTCGGGCAGAGGCAGAGATCGACCTCCTCACCCTTGTATGAAAGCTTCGCGCTCCTCACCGTGCCTGCGCCCGCGTAGTGCGTAAAGTACCCTGCGCGGTACTTCTCCTGGATCAGGAACGGATAGGAGGCATCCTGCACATGCGGCGTGCCGATGCCGACAGGCCAGTTTAGTTTTGCCACATAAGGGCGGAGGTCGACGATCGCGCCGCCCTGGTCCATGTTCACGCAGGCTCTCATGTACGGATCGCAGTACCAGAACAGCTGCTTGTCGGAACCGTAGAGGATATCCCGCCACGGCGCACACTCCGGCTCATTGTAGTTGCCTGCGTTGACGCCCTTCTTTTCTCTGTAGTAATCGGCAAACTCTGCCATCGTCATATCGATGAGTTTGCCTTCCTTCTTCAGATCGCCGTAGTACTTGCAGCCGTCGCTGTAGGACTTGTACAGAAGCTCGTACGGCTGCTCCCAGCGCCCCATCTTGTTCATCCAGCCCGGTCCCACGAACATCATGTTGTAGGAGTAGCCGTTGTTGTACTTTGCAAGATCGCGGTACTGGTCGATCAGGTTGTAGAGATACGGGTACTCCCATGTCCTGGTATCGTAGATCATGCCGCGGAGCACGTTCTGCGGATGCGTGCCGAAGTTTGACCCGTTTCCGTCGTAGCACGCGATCAGATCCCTCGACAGATGCGGGATCGCAACGATACCGGAGTCCTCCGCCGCGTTCGCCGCCGGCGCGTGGGTATTCTGCTTTGAGGGAATCCACGGAGCCCACGGACCGCCGTCAAAGAGTGTGTACCACGAGTTGTTGCAGGTGTGGTACGCCTTCGGTCCCTCCTCCCAGCATGTCGCGACCGCGCACTTCACCGTCGGATATTTCTCCTTGATATAGTTTGTCAGCTCGGCATCCATGTAGTAGGAGCCTGTCGATTCCGGATAAAAGCCAAACCTGTCATGGAACTTCTCGAAGACATCGTTCACGATCGCCTTCTTGTCCTCCATCGAGAACATCCAGATGCAGAAGTCCTTTGTCCTGTACTTCTCGCGGAACTCCTCGCAGGGAAGACCGAGCAGGGAGAGCGCGATCTCATCGCCAAACTCCTCGTGGTCATGCTTTGCGATCTCCACCGCCTCATCGTTGAACAGTGATGCGTATGTCATCTGGATCGTCACCTTGAGCCCGTTCTCATGTGCCAGTCTCTGTTGTGTCTTGAAGATATCAAGGGATTCTGTCAGGAGCGCCTTGTCTCCGATATCCTCCTCCTTGCCCTGTCCTGTGACAGTCGCAGAATACTCCGGAACCATCTCCGGACGATGGATAATGTTCACTACAAATTTATCCACTTTCACTCCTCCTTATCCGGGATCTCTATATCCCTTTGAAATCAAATGTCAGAACTAACTTATGCGCCGCATCCAGCAGATACTCGTCATGGGTCCTCGCACCCCAGCTGTCATCCCCGGCGATCCCCATCTGTCCGAGTGCGATGCGCGCCACCGTGTAATAGACCGGCGGCAGTTCATAGACATGCATCGCATTTTCCAGCTCGTGCGGCGTGTACGGCAGCACGTTCACGCTCAGATCCTTTCCGGTGAACAGGATGCCCCTTCCCTTGTTGTCCGTGATGCGTGCGCTGCGCACGCCCGTGTGGTTGCCGCACTCCTGCGGAACCAGGTACTCCGCCAGATTTTCCGTGACCTTTTTATGGTAAATGCCAAGCTTGCCGCCCTTCTCGCGGTCGCAGTAGGTTTCTTCCGGTCCATATCCGTACCATGTCAGGTTTTCCAGATCCGCATCAAACCTGAACAGCATGCCAAACTCCGGGATGTCCGTGACACCCTCCGGCGCCTCGTACTCCAACGTGGTGCTGACGGTCCCGTCGCCTGTGACTTTATAAGTCACGAAACACTCGGACACCGGCGCTGTCGGCAGTGTATAGCTGAAACGTATTGTGACATCCGTGTCATTTTTTGTGACAACGGCAGGCTTGATCTGCTGGTACAGACTCGCCGTCTTCCACTGTGCATACCGGAATGGCATCTGGTTTCCACAGTCATTGTCCGTCGGCGCGCGCCAGAAATTCGGCCTGGGAATGGCCTTGATCAGTTCCCTGCCCGCATACACGTAGGAGACCAGACCTTTGCCGCCCTTGTCAAACAGCGCCTCAAAGTGCATGCCGCGCACACCGATATTGAATGTGCCGTCAGCGACCTCAAACATCGGGGCCTCATCCACGGAAAGATCCTTTGCTCCGGCACCGTCCGTCTCACCCGCAACCTCGATCGCATACACGCCCTGCCCGAATGCGACCTCATGACCGCGCTCCGCCCATTTCGTGTCACAGGACAGCACAAAGCGCACTGTCGCTACATACTCGCCGCCCCGGACCGCTCTCCATGGCTCCTCGTCACGCCACGGCGTCATGTGCCCAAATACTGGCAGCTGGTACACTTTCGAGGAAAGCGGTTCCACCTCCGTGTCAACCGTCGCCCTCGCGATCTCAACACCGTTCAGCGCCAGCGCGACGACGCACTGGTATTCGGATGTGCTGGTGAACAGATTTTTGTTGATGACTTCAAAGCTGCCGCCGTCCACCCGGATCTGTATATTCTGGTAATTGAACTTCACTTCCTGCATCTTCGGCGACGGGTTTCTGCTGCCGCCGTAGGCAATGCCGTTTCCGCTGAAATTGTAGTCGCACGGTCTGTCGTCAAAATCGCCGCCGTAGCCGAGCACTTCGTTGCCATATCGATCCTTGTGATAGATCGACTGGTCTATATAGTCCCAGATGAACCCGCCCTGGAAAAGCGGTTCCTCGTCCGTCAGATCCGTGTACTTGTGCATCGCCCCGCAGGAGTTTCCCATCGCGTGGGTGTACTCGCACAGCAGCATCGGCTTCTCCCTGTGCTCCGCCAGAAATGCCTTGACGGCTGCCGCACTCGGGTACATCTGGCTCTCCATGTCCGAGGTGTCATTGTAGCGCCTGTCATGGAAGACCCCCTCGTAATGGACAAGTCTCGTGTCGTCAAGCGCGTGCAGTTTCCGGGACATCGCGTGGATCACCGAACCGCCGAACGACTCGTTTCCGCAAGACCAGATGAGGATCGACGGGTGGTTCTTGTCGCGCTGGTACATGGAATTCACCCTGTCAAGCAGCAGCGGCTCCCACTCCTTCCGGTCTCCCGGAATCACGCTCTCCAGCACATGCTCACCGCCCGCAGCCCACGTGCCGTGTGTTTCCATATTGCACTCGTCGATCAGATACAGCCCGTACTCGTCGCAGAGCTCATACAGCCTGGAATCATTCGGATAATGGCTCGTGCGTATGGCGTTGATATTGTGGCGCTTCATCGTAACGATGTCCTGCAGCATCTCCTCCTCGTTGGGAACCCTGCCAAAACGCCCGCTAAACTCATGCCTGTCGGCGCCCTTGAACACGATGCGCTTTCCGTTTATGGTCATAATGCCGTTGTCGATCGCAAACCGCCGGAACCCGACTTTCTGCGGGATCAGCTCCGCGACTTTCCCGTCCGCGCCGTACACCGTGATCGTCAGCTCATACAGGAACGGCTTCTCCGCACTCCAGAGCCTCGGCGCGTCGACCGCCATGTGCACCGGCTGGTTTTCCCCCTCCGTGAGCACAGTCTCAACCTCCGCGATCGCTGCTGCACCGTCCGTGAGCACCAGTCTTGCCCTTGCAGACGACACAGCCGTGGCTTTGTTCATCAACCCGGTCAGTGTAACCACCAGATCCGCCCTGGAATACTCCCCGTTCAGATCCGTGCGGATCCTGACATCGCTGATGTGTGTGTCCGGCACCGCATACAGATAGACGCTCCTAAAGATCCCCGAAAACCGGAAGAAATCCTGATCCTCGCACCAGCTTCCGCTCGTCCACTTGTACACCTGCACCGCCAGCTTGTTCTCGCCAGCCTGCAGCACGTCTGTCAGCTCAAACTCCGACGGCGTGAAGCTGTCCTCGCTGTAGCCGATATAACTGCCGTTGCACCAGAGCGCAAATCCGCTCTCGACGCCCTGAAAGGAGACAAACACCCGCTTTCCCTCAAACTGCGCCGGCACTGTGAAATATTTCACATAGCTCGCCGTCGGATTGAAGCGCACGGGCACCCCGCCTGGTCCTACAGCCTCATGCCCGTCCCACGGATACTGCACGTTGGCATACTGCGGTCTGTCGTACCCCTCGAGCTGTATGTGCGCCGGAACCCGTATATCCTCCCAGCTTCTGCAGTCGGCATCGCTTTTGTAAAAATCTTTTGGCGCATCGTCCATGTTCTTTGCATACCGGAACTTCCATATGCCGTCCAGAGACCGTCTCAGGCTCTGCACCTCCTGCACCAGCTCCGCCTCGCTCCCGTAATATCTGTGGTCGGAGTGTGCCGCCACCCTGTTCTCCTCATAAAACAGAGGATTTTTTATCTTGTCCTGCATGTTCATTATAGCATCCACTCTTTCTTTTATGTTTTTATAATCTTCTCTATTTAGCGCAATTTCGTTTTCTATTTTATTTCCCTTACCAAAATGCTTCCGAAAATCTACCAGCCCTTCAAAGCTGATATCTTGTAGTCCAGCAGCCTGCCTTCGTGATTGTCCGGCCGTTTCTTCCACTGGTAAGGCGATGTCCCGATGATGCGCCGGAAATTCCTGTTGAACGTGGACGGCGTGACGAACCCGACTTTCTCCGCCACATCCTCCATGCTGATGTCCGTCTTGTCGATCAGCTCGCACGCTTTGCGCACGCGCACGAAATTCACATACTCGACGGGTGTCATGTTCATCTTCTCCTGAAAGATGCGCCGGAAGTGCGTCTCGCTCATATGGCACTCGTTTGCCAGATCCGAGATCTTGAAATTGTTCGGATAATTTTTGTCCACATACTCGATCGCGCTCCCAAGCTGCAGGCTGATGCTCTTTCCGGCGGACTGCTCTTCTCCCATGTCGTTGAACCGCGCTATCTCAAACAGCAGCGCATACGCCATCCCTCTGACACACTCCCGGTAGTGGGCGCTCCTGTGCTGCATCTCGACGAAGATCGCGCGGATCAGCGCCGCGATGGCAGGGCACTCCTCGACCTTGACAAAAAAAGATTTCCTGCCGACCGCATCCATGATCTGCCTGGTCTCCTGCGTTGATTTCCCCCACTGTCTTACTATGTCCTCCGGACTGATATATATGTATTCCCAAAATGCCCTGACATTCGCGTCACTCCTGGTGACATGCAGGTAGTTTGCCGGGATGCAGGAGATCATCCCGGCGTCGAAACGATACGTATCATCCTCTATGACCAGATCCCCATCCCCGTAATGACAGTAACCGATCTCAAGCAGATTGTGAAAGTGCATATTGTGAATGTTCTCACCGTAGACCTGTATCCATTTGCTGCCCGTCAGCGCCAGCACGGACTCATCCTGCGGGATCTCATAAAAGCGGAACTCCGCAGGTTTCTTTTTTTTCTTAGGCATACTGTTCTCCCCCTTCAGGCTTTCATCATGAAATCAGGCAGCGCAATGCCATGCGCCGCTTCAGCGGCATATTTGCTCTGTGCGGGGCTGTGCGAAAATCGTGGACTCCCTGACGGCAAGCTCGTAGCCGAGCAGCGACCTTCTCTCCACATCTTCCCCGCGGATACAGCGAAGAAGTGTCCTGCAGGTGAGGGCTCCGAGCGCCTTGTCGTCAAACAACAGTGATGTGACTGCCGGCTTATTGTTTTTCAACAGTGTGCTGTCATAAAACGATGCAGCCTGGATCTGCTGTGGCACAGAGATGTTTTTCTCTGCCAGGATCCGCAGCACAACAGAGCATACCACGTCGTCCATGCAGACAATACCCTGCACTTTTTCCCGGATCAGCGCATTCACCGCGGACTCTATCCGGTCCGGTCTGTCACAATCCTCGAAGATCAGCTGCGCTTCCATCTGCACTCCTGCGTTTTTGAAGGCATCTTCGTACCCCTGCCGCCTTGTCCGGTTCACGATATAATTTTTGCTGCCGCCGATCAGTCCCACTCTCGTAGTCCCCCCGCCGAGCATACGCCCCACCAGCTCGCTGCAGCCCGCCCTGTGGTCGTTGTCCACCTGCAGAATCTTTGCGTCCCTCGATGTCCCCATCAGCACGAAAGGAGTGCGCTGCGATCTGAGCAGCGCGACATTCCTGTCCCGCACCAGAGAACGGCTCAGTATGACACCGTCCACCTTGTTGTTTGCGATCGTGCGCTCCAGATTGGCACAGGAGCTGGCTGTCGTCGTCACGAGCATGACATCATAGTCGTTTGCGGAAGCCTCCTCGCAGATTCCCTGCATGCTGTTCTGGAAGAAGGGCATATCCACAAGATTGCAGTCCCCGGGGATCACCAGCGCGATATTGTACGTCTTCTTCTGCGCAAGCCCCTTTGCGATCACGTTGGGTTTGTAGTCGTTCGCCTCGATGTAGGCAAGAACCCGCTGCCTGGTGTCCTCGCTGATGCGCCCCTTTCCGGAGAACGCCCGCGAGACGGTCGTCTTGGAAACATGGAGCGCGTCTGCCACATCTGAAATTGTCAGTTTTTTATGGTCACTGCGAAATGTCTCCATCCTCTTGCTCCTTAGTCCCCCCTCACGGCTGAAAATGTATCTAAATACTGTCTATAAACCGCTGGAACGCCGCCTTTCCTGCCTCGTCCCTCTTGTACACACCCGCGTGCTCAAGCACCTTGCCGAACACGATCCCGGTCTCCTTTTTGATGATATCCATCACATTTTCCCTCGTGACCGTATCGTATTTCGGAAGGAATTCATCCACCCAGTCGGCATGCTTCTCCAGCACTTCATTCCTGCGGATATCCTCCTTGGCGGCGATCGCGTCCGCAAGCTGCTCCAGCTCTGATTTCAGCCGTGACGGCAGCACCGCAAGCCCCATCACCTCGATCAGACCGATGTTTTCTTTCTTGATGTGATGCAGCTCCGCGTGCGGGTGGTACACACCGAGCGGGTGTTCCTCTGTCGTGATGTTGTTGCGCAGTACCAGATCCAGCTCGTACCTGGATCCGCGCTTCCTGGCGATCGGCGTGATCGTATTGTGCGGCTCCCCGTCCGTCTCCGCGAAGATAAATGCAGCCTCGTCCGTGTAGCCGCGCCACTTTGCCAGGATCACATCGGCAAGCTCGATGACCCTGTTGTAATCCTCATGGGACAGTCTGATGACGGACATCGGCCACTTGACGATACCCGCGTCAATATCCTCAAAACCCTTGATCCGAAACGCCTTCTCGATCGGTGCTTTCGCCATCGCAAACTCGTAATTGCCGCCCTGGAAATGGTCGTGGCTCAGGATAGAACCGCCCACGATCGGCAGATCCGCGTTGGAACCCACGAAGTAGTGCGGGAACTGCTCCACAAAATGAAAGAGCTTGACAAACGTGTCGTGCTCGATCTTCATGGGAATGTGCCGGCTGTTGAACACGATGCAGTGCTCGTTGTAATATACATACGGCGAGTACTGGAATCCCCACTTGTTCCCCTGGATCGTGACCGGAATGATCCTGTGGTTCTGTCTCGCCGGGTGGTTCACCCTTCCGGCATAGCCCTCGTTCTCCATGCAGAGCTGGCACTTCGGATAACCGCTCTGCTTTGCGTTCTTTGCCGCCGCGATCGCCTTGGGATCCTTCTCCGGCTTCGAGAGGTTGATCGTGATATCCATCTCCCCGTACTCGGTGTCCGCCTTCCACTTCATGTCGCGCGCGATGCGGTAACGTCTGATGTAGTCCGTATTCTGGCTGAATGTGTAGTACCAGTCTGTCGCCGCTTTTGCCCCCTCCCTGTCGCAGAGGCTGCGGAAAGTGCGCGCCACATCGGACGGGCGCGGAACCAGCAGTCCCATGATCTTTGTGTCAAACAGATCCCTGTACACAACGCTGTCGTCGGGGAGAAGCCCCTTCTCCGCGGCATAGTCGAGCATCTGCTTCAAGAGTCCCTCCAGGTCAAACGTTGCCGGATCCCCGATCACTGCCGGATCCGCCGGCTCCTCGTACTCGTCCAGTCCGAACAGATCCAGAAGTGCGTTCGTCGTGCAGATCCTGTCCGCGTCGTCGAGAAGTCCCGCCGCGATGCCATAGTTTACAAGTGTCGAAATGTTTTCTGTGATCATTGCAATACCCCCATATTTTTATTTTCAATAGTAAACCGATCCCGGTCTATTTCGGCTGATAATCCCTGATGACCGCCAATGCCGGAAGCGCGTTCCCGTCATAGTCAAACAGTGCCTGGTTTGCCCACTCGTTCCCTCCCGGACCTGCCTCCCTGATGTAGTCGAGCGCTGCTTCTGTCGCCCAGCCGCTCCCGGCAACCGGAAGCCAGCCCGCCTCCCAGTAGAAGAAACCTCTGCCCTTATTTTCCGGCACTTTCTCAAGCACCTCCAAAAACGCCTTCATGAAATCACACTGCCCCTCCCGCGTCATCGGAAATGGCACTTTCTCACACAGCGCAGGTCTTGTCGCCATGCCTTTTCTGTTTTCCGGCGCAAGCTTTTCATAGTCGATATAATCGTCTGTCGTGTGCCCCATCGACACCTCCGCGACGACAAGTTCCTTTCCGTAGCGAACCGCGATGTCATTCATGTTGGCGGACAGATCCCCGAGCGTGCCGTGCCAGAACGGATAGTAGGAGAGTCCGATGACGTCAAAATCCTCGCCGTGATTGACATTGACGTACTGGTCGAACCACTCCCTGTACAGCGCGTTGTTGCCGCCGTTGTCGAGATGGATCATGATCTTTGCCGTCGGACAGGTCTCCTTCACAGCCCTGATGCCTGCACTGACAAAGCGTGCGATATTGCCGTAGCCCGGAACCTGTCCCTCCGGCCAGAGCAGTCCGTTTGACAGCTCGTTTCCCACCTGTACCATATCGGGCGCCACACCTTCCTTTATAAATCCGCTCATCATTTCCTTCGTAAAGTCATACACAGCCTGCTCCAGCCGGTCTGCATCGTAGTCTGCCCACGCCTTTGGCTTCCTCTGCTTGCCGGGATCCGCCCAGAAATCGCTGTAATGAAAATCGAGCAGGAATCCAAGCCCTGCCTCCTTTGCGCGCTTTGCCATGCGAAGTGTCGTCTCATAGTCCGTGCCGCCCGCTCCGTACGGCTTTCCGTCAGGAGATTTGGGATCATTCCATAGTCTCAGCCGGATGTAATTGGTACCATACCTTTTCAGTATCTGGATCAATCCGTCCTCTCTCCCGTGATCGTAAAATTTTGCCCCGAGCTTCTCGATCTCATCCAGCGATGAAATGTCCATTCCCTTGATATAATTCAGCATAGTCATTCTCCGTCTTCTTCCTTTTTCCTCAAAACAATCTGTTCCCCGCTTTTTGCGCAACCGTTTGCGCAGCTGTTTTTATCATAGCAAGGACGGCTTTATAAGTCAATATACCCGACCACAATCCATGTGTGAGAAAATAGCATCTGATTTTTGGCATTTTTTCACAAAAGCGCCTTACGGCTTAGTTCCTCTGTACGGGGTGCCCGTGTACAAAAAAACAGCAGATTTTTCGTCTGCTGTTTTTCTACTCTTCCTTTACATAAAAATCGATCCGATCTGCACTGTCGATACTTATGACCGGCTCTCCCGCACCAGACTTGCCTTTATCCCCTGCGAGAAAACCGGATGGATCATTTATTGCATTTTGTGAGATATCGTTCAATTCTATCCTGACATTTTCCGGCACTTGATCAAAATAAACCATAACCCTGCCAAATGAACTCGATTCCGAGCCAGCCAGCGTGATATTGTGATCCAGTTCGTCTGTCATCAGATTCATGATCACGGATGCGTCATTTGCATGGATAACTACATCTGAATTTAACGTGTAAAAAGAGAGCTGTCTATATTCTCCGTCAACCTCTATACATTCAAATTCTTTTTGGGGGATCAAAACAACGACGGAGCCAAGAATGTCGTTTCCTGCCGCAGCATTTTCCATCGTGACAAGAATGTCAAGGTCACTGCCGTCCTCGTCATAAGCAACTTCAACTTCATATTGATTGCCCTCGTCCAGATCGGCATTATAGAATTCAAAGTGATCCGTCACCCCCTGTTTTATAACGATGGATCTGGCATTGCTGCTTATATTGACATTTTTTATGTTGCCTGCCGGTATATCATCATGGATCTTTTCATTTTTATCATTGCTTACATATCCGCAGGCTGTGCATGTAAACATATATGTAATACATAAGCATAATAAACAGACTCTTTTTAACTGTCTCACGCTGTGCTCCTCCAGACTATATTTTCACTCCGCATGCATTCATCCCGCACACAGATATGTTTATTCCACATGCAACTGCGACACAGATCACATTTACTGCACAAAGATTTGTATTGCAGATTCAAACTTCCGGTTTTCTCCGGCTTTCTTCTGATACGCTCATTTCTATCACCACCAAAAATCAGACAAAATCAGATGCACGGAAAGCTACAAGTTGATAACACAGGCTAGTCTTGTACATACGGAACCACAGGTATTCACCGGGTGTTCTGCCTTCTTTGGTTTCCTCCAAAGTCTTGTACAATCCAAACCACAGACATTGATCGCGCAACCTGCTCTCTTTGATTTGAAAATCTGGGAACTGACCAGTACCTTCATAGGCTCATCTCCTTTCTCATTTATAGGAATCTATATCGATAACACAATCAGTACAACGCAATAGTTTTTCATCATGTGTGACGACAATGATTATTTTGTCTTTTTTAATCTGTTCAAGAACATCTGTCAAAGTATTTGCGCTCTGTATATCCAAGGCTGATGTCGGCTCGTCTAAAATGACCAGAGGCGCATTCTTCAAAAAAGCCCTGATCAACGAGATTTTCTGTTTTTCTCCTCCCGACAGATTCAATGACATTTCCGCAGTATCTGCCTGGGAGGAATGATCCAATGAGACAATCTTGCTGCAAATCCCAAACCGTTTACACCAGTGATCAACATCCGCATCCTCTATATCGGGACGGTCCAAGATCAGGTTCCCGATGATAGAGGAATTTAATAATTGTGGCTCCTGATCCGAGATCGCGATTTTGTTTTTTCTGATGCGGTACATATCCAACTCATGGATATTGATATTGTCATAGAAAATGTCACCTGTATAATCATCTTGATATAATCCAATCAGTACATTGACAAACGTGGATTTACCTGTTCCATTGCTGCCCTTAATACCATAAATCTTTCCTTTGTCTAACTGGATCGATAAATTTTTAAATAACGGTAACCCACTATCATATGCAAATGTCACGGATCTCATGACAATTTGATTTATTTCTTTTAGATCCACGGATCCATTATGCTCTGTCTCGATATCGACCAGTTCCATCAATCTGTTTCTGGAGGCGTTCATTTCCTGATACGCGCTCCCCAAAGCCATAAAAAAGGTTATGGCAGCAACGATATTGGAAAAATAGGTACTGATTATCGTGAAACTGCCTATGGTCATGTTCCCCTCAATGATCTGCGATCCGGCATAAAAGATGATAAAAATGTTGATCATCAGTGTGATGATCATATTAAAATTATTTAAAATATATGTCGCCTTAAAATTTTTGATCATTTCATCAAACAATAGTTTAAATGATCTTTTAAGCCTCTGAGAGAAAAAGTCAGACAAACCATGTGTTTTTAAATACTTGATTTGCAAAAATTGCTCCGTCATCGCTGAAAAGTACTTATTTTGTGATTCTTTGAAAGCGTAGCTTGAATCATAAACCCGATTTTTAAATTTCAGATAGACAAATATATATACTGGAACAACACAGACCACTACCATACTGAAAAGAGGACTGATCCTGTAGACGATATATGTACCTAAAACAAATGTCAGCGATTCAGATAGTATAGAGATCATATTGGATAAAATGAACTCTACTATCACATTCGAATCATCATTTATTTTGCTGACCAAATATACCGGATCAACATCTTTGTAGTAAGATAATGGGACTCTTTTCAACGATTCATATACTTCACAGCTGATCTCAAAAGCCATTTTCGTATGCAGTTTCGCGCCGATCAGATTCTGGAAATAACTGCCCGCTATGCTGAAAACATTTACTGCCAACACGATCCCGGTAAAGAAATAGATCGTATCTTTTGAGCTGCTGTAAATCAGGCGATCGATATATCTCCCTGTTATATAGGGTACTATGAATGCGATAAACCATACGGCAAGACCAAGAATCGCATAAACTGTAACCTTGAATCCGTTTTTCGCAAAACAGCGACGAATAAAATGCCTGTCCATTACACGTTCCTCTCATCGACTGCCATGGAGAGGGATTGAAAAATAACTTTTATGGGAATTGCGACTCCGTGCCCATCAATGCTGTGGCGCATTCTTTCAGATATTCCTCCATGATATACTTCTTGTCTACGCATCTATTTCCGTTTTCTCTTCTCTTGAAGGGGCATCCACCCATGCAGATGGGCAGAAACTTGCAGTCTCTGCATTCCGCATCCTCCGTTGCATCGTATAGCATATAATCATAGTAAAGCGAATCATTATATCGCCTGGTGTCCTCCGCATCCTGTGGCGCTATCGATCCGACTGCTCTCTCTGCAATACCGACATCATTCCAACATTTGTACAACAGACCAGCCGGATCAACGACAAATGAATTCCTTAAGTCTGCACCACAAAAATTGGCAACCAGTTCAGGGTACGCATTCATCAAATGAATCCCATTCTCTTTCATAAACTCAAGATGCTTATGGGAGAACGCTTCGGCTGTCAAACACTTTTCATCCAGATAACAGCCATTATGTGATTCCACAAGTCCCAGATAAAAGGAAACACTTTCGCTGTCAACCCCCATCTCCTTGATGTCCCTGATCAGTTTATTTGTCTCATTCACATTTTCTTGATCTGTATTGATCCGAATGCAAATATGATCAATGAGTCCCTTGCAATCCTTTACATTTTCCAGTATCTTCTTGAACGTACCCTGTCCTCCTGCCAATGGTCTCCTTATATTATGTATCTCTTCAGGTCCGTCTATTGTAATCTGCATATTCGTCACTTTGCAGGCAGCTAGTCTCTTTGCTGTTTCTATACTGAATAAATAACCGTTTGTTACAATTCCGGCAGTATAGGTTACGCCCTTTTCTTCACACAACCTTATCAATCTATTTGACATATCTTCAATACTATCCATGACCAGCAACGGTTCGCCGCCATACCAGTTTATCGAGAGCTGTTCGATCGTATCCAGCTGTTCCTCAACAAATTTTAGTAAATTTTCTTTTGTCTCGTCCGTCATTTTTGATCCTGCCTTCATATTGCTCTTCTCATAACAATAGATACAGCGGAAATTGCAGTCTGATGTTACGGCAATGGTAAGTGCTAAGACCTTCGTGTTGAATCGACTGCTGAGCAGCTGATACTTTATGATCGATAATTCATTGACATCATCCTCTACAACAAATCCTTCATCCACCAACGACTTTAGAAATGCTTCATCCGTGATTTCACTTTTGTCATGAACAAACGCATTGAACATTTGAGTATGTTCCGCCTCCATGACCGCAAGTGCATTTGTTCTCGAATTATAGATCAGTACACTGTTTTCTTCCGGTTCGAATTCATACAAAAAATTGTAATAGGATTCTTTCATAAAATGACAGTACCCCTTTTTCTAAACGAAATCCTTCTCGTTGTTATTAAATTGTATTAGATTTTCCATTCTAATAACAATATACACCCATACACAAAACTTGTCAATTTTCATTTTTTAGTCATTTGAGTCGGATCATTTGAGTCATCGAAACAGGTTGATCCAATCGAGCAGGGAAGAACCATCTTCCACTACTCGCCGCGCCGGGCACCCGTCAGCCTTTGCTGACATGCTTCCTCGGGGTGCCCGTGCGCAAAAAAACAGCAGATTCTTTCGTCTGCTGTTTTTTCTACCACATAGCATTTTCGTTCTGTCCCGATCACCGGTTCATCTCAAGCTGCGGCCCGGTGGCGTGGTGATTCGTGATGATACTGTCGATCTCTCTTAAGTCCGACGAGGGCAGGTCGCCCGGTATCGTGTTCTTGACTGCCGCTGTCGCATTGCCGTACTCCATCGCCCTGGTGCAGTCCATGTTGTGCGCGAGCAGACCGTACAGCGCTCCCGATATATACGCGTCCCCGCTTCCGATCCGGTCCACCACGTCGATATTTTCATATGCAGGCTCCTGCACATAGCGGTCATTGATCGCGTCGTAGATGCAGGATCCGAAAGAGTGGGTCTTTGGCGAATGCACAACGCGCTGTGTCGACGCCACCACACTGATATTGTAGTCTTTCGTGAAGCTGCGCATCATCTCCTGCACCGTGCCTTCCTTCTTGAAAGTCAGCCTTGCCGTGTCCTCGGAGCAGAAGAACACGTCCACGTACGGAAGGATCTGCTCGATGCACGCTCTCGCCTCCTCGCCAGTCCACAGATTTCCCCTGAAATTCACGTCAAACGAGATGAGCGTTCCGTTTTCCTTAAAACGCCTGATCATCTCGATCGCAGTTTCCCTTGTCTTCTGTCCGAGTGCAAGCGTGATGCCCGTCGTGTGGAAACAGCGCGCCGACGTGAACATCTCCTCCGGGAAATCATCGATCGATATCTCGGTGAACGCTGTGTTTTTTCTGTCGTAGACAACATTCGGCTTTCTGGGATGCGCGCCATACTCGTAATAGTAGATGCCAAGTCTCGCATCCCTGGACTTGTCGTACACCAGATAGTCGTCGCTGACCCCGCAGAAGCGCACCCTGTTCTGGATGTATCTGCCGAGATCACTGGCGGGAACCCTCGAGATGATACCTGTCCTCAGCCCCAGAAGTGATGCGCCGGAGACGACGTTGAGCTCTGCGCCCCCAGCCTGTTTCTGAAACGCGTCGCCTCTGGTAAGCCGCTCGTTTACCGGCGGTGACAGGCGGAGTAATATCTCTCCAAGTGCCAGCAGATCAAACCCTCTTCTCCTGAAATTTTCCTTGTTTGTACCCATGTTTTCATCTCCTTGTTCTTAACTCCTTGCAGGTGAATGGTTATATCTTTTGATCGCTCAGGACAGATAGAACGCTTTGTACCACTGCGCAAAACACCGCAGTCCTGCCCTCAAGTCTGTCGACGGCTTAAATCCGAAATCGCGCTCGAGCTCACTCACGTCCGCGTACGTGACCTCCACGTCTCCCGGCTGCATGCCGACAAGTTCCTTGTGCGCCTCAAAGTCGTAATCAGCCGGCAGGATCTGCGCGCGCTTTAGCTCATCCTGCAGGATCTCCACGAAATCAAGCAGATTCTCAGGCTGATTGTTTCCGATATTGTAGATCCTGTACTTCACCCCGTCCCCGTTCGGAAGCGGCGCGCACCGCATGACAGCCTGCACGCCCGTCACTATGTCATCGATGTACGTGAAGTCGCGCCGGCAGTTCCCGTAATTGAATATTTTGATCGTCTCGTTTTTGACAAGTTTGTCCGTAAAACCAAAGTACGCCATGTCCGGGCGCCCCGCAGGACCGTACACGGTAAAAAAGCGCAGCCCGGTCGACGGGATCCCATAGAGCTTGGCGTAGGCGTGCGCCAGCAGCTCATCTGATTTCTTGGTCGCCGCGTAGAGGGATACCGGGTTGTCAACCTTGTCCTCCGTCGCGTAGGGGATTTTCCTGTTGCTCCCATATACAGATGAGGAGCTTGCATACACCAGGTGCTCCACCCCGGTTGCGCCGTTGTCGTAACTGTGGCGGCATGCTTCCAGTATGTTGTAGAATCCGATCAGATTGGACTCGATATAGGCGTCCGGGTTCTCGATGCTGTAGCGCACACCCGCCTGCGCCGCGAGATTGACCACCACATGCGGTCTGTACTGTCCGAAGATCTCACGAACCACATCCCTGTCGGCGATACTTCCCTTCACGAAGACAAACGCCCCCGACACAGCGTCCGCCAGCTCCCTGATCTGTCCCAGTCGAAATTCCTTGAGGGACACGTCGTAGTAGTCGTTCATGTTGTCGATCCCCACGATGCGCACCCGCTCCACTGTCCTCAAAAGCTGCAGGATCAGGTTTGCACCGATAAACCCTGCCGCGCCCGTCACGAGTATTGTCTTATCCTCCAAATTTACATTTTGTTCCAGCATTACGATTCACTCTGTCCTTTCTTCTGTTTTCCAAAGATCAGTGCGGCAAACAGCGCATTCATGTCATCCGGCTCCTGCCCTACCCACTCCTCGCTGTACCTGTTTGCCGCCTCGTACATTCCGAGGCGTTCCATGGCGTTGACCACGCGCATCCTGATCTGCACCGACGACTGCTTCTGCCACTGGAAGGCGTCGATCAGCCGCAGACCGTCCTTGTAGATCCTGTCGTAATCATTCAGCGAACTCAGCTTCTTAAAATAATCGTCCACCCAGCCCTGCACATTGTATTTGTTTTCTGTCTTCTGGTCGATGTCTGCCAGCTCTCCGAAAAAGTCGGGATTCTTTACCCGCTCCTCCTCCATGATCTCAAGGAGCGTGTCAAACGCGCTGTACCAGCACTCATTCATGACATCGCCGTTGTCCAGCGTCTTGTAACATTTGGCAGTCAGATCTTCAAATGTATGCCACTTCATATTTTTTTCCATACTATCATATACCTTTCTCCATTTAACAGTCTTACGCTTTCATAATCCTATTATACCATTATTTATTTTTTCCCACAACCAAACATTTGCCTAACATGATTTTTTGAGCAGCCGCATATCATAAATAATAATACAGCATGATGCGGCGGTTTTGTGTATGAAACATTATGATCCTATTTTCAATATATTGTATGTCATCTGTGTGTGCCTGACTTTGACAGCCATCGCAAGACCTTTTCTGACCCAGCGGGCGATCCCTGCCATCGCTTCCTCACATTTTCATCCCTCCGGTCTGCCTGTCGCGTCCATCGATCCTGTCCCCTCTGGCCTTGCACCGGCTGACATACGGCGCACCGCACTCACCTTTGACGACGGACCGCACCCTGTCTATACAGAGCAGCTGCTCGACGGTCTGAAAGAGCGCGGTGTACACGCCACCTTCTTCGTCACGGGGGAACACGCGGAACTCCACCCCGACATCATCAGGAGAATGCACGACGAGGGGCATCTCATCGGAAACCACACTTACAGCCATATCCAGCTGACTGCGTCAAACCGCGATCAGTTCAAGAACGAACTGATCCAGACCAACGAGATCCTGTATGAGATCACCGGGGAGGAGATCCAGTATGTACGCCCGCCCTACGGCTCCTGGGATAAACAGCTCGAGACGGATCTGAATATGTTTCCCGTGCTCTGGAATGTCGATCCGCTCGACTGGCGCACCGCCAACGCAAACCGCGTGGCAAAAGCTGTCATCAGCAAAGTGTCCGAAAACGACATCATACTAATGCACGACTATTACGACACATCTGTGGAAGCCGCCCTCATGATCGTCGACGAGCTGATGCTGCAGGGCTATGAATTTGTGACAGTCGACAAAATATTGTTTGATTAAACGCCGAAAATGTGCCATTATTATACTGGCGGTCGAAAAGACTGACCGCTCAGTATAAAGTTATACTCACGGCAGATTTCATCTGTCGTGAGTATCATATGGCAAAAACGGCATCAGGCGATGCGTTTTCCAACAGATAAAACACGATAACGGAGAGTGTGCACCATGCGAAAGAAAATATTGTTCCTTGTCCTGCTGCTGATCCTGTGTATCTTTGCAGGCATCCTTTTGGGGAGCGTACCGCTCTCCCCCGCCAGTGTCCTGCGGTGTCTGACAGGGCTTGAGCGGAATTCAACCGCCTATATACTCGTCACCACCGTGCGCCTGCCGCGCGCGGCAGGTGCCTGTCTCGCCGGCATGGGGCTTGCCGCCGCCGGCGTTATCCTGCAGACCGTCATGAACAATTCCCTCGCAAGCCCGAACACGATCGGCGTCAACTCCGGCGCCGGATTTGCCGTGATGCTCACGCTGATGCTCGGCGGAAGCTACACATCGGCAGTCCCCGCCGCTGCCTTTGCGGGCGCGCTCGCCACCACGCTTGTCATCTTCCTGCTCGCGTACCTCGCCGACAGCTCGCGCACGACCATCATCCTTGCAGGCATTACCGTGTCAAGCTTTCTGGGCGCGGGCATCAACACCATCAAGCTCCTTGACACGGATATCGCTGTCAATCTCACAACCTTTATGATCGGCTCCCTGTCCGGGATCACCTTCGATCAGCTGAAATTCCCCGCCGCCGCTCTGAGCACGGCGCTTTTGCTGTGCCTGTTCCTCACAAGACCGCTCAACGTGCTCAGTCTCGGCGACGATATCGCGCGCTCGCTCGGTCTGAATGTCACCCCTGTGCGGCTGGCGCTGCTCGTTCTGTCGAGTGTCCTGTCAGGCTGTGTGGTCAGCTACGCCGGGCTGCTGAGCTTTGTGGGGCTGATCGTTCCCCATATCTGCCGCAGGCTCTTCGGAAATGATGCCCGGTATTTACTGCCGTGCTCCGCCCTGCTCGGCGCCAGCTTCGTGCTCCTGTGCGATATCTTAGGGCGCGTGCTGTTTGCCCCCTTTGAGCTTCCTGCCGGTGTCCTGATGTCCTTCATCGGCGGACCGTTTTTCCTGTATCTGCTGTTCAAAAAGAAAGGAGGGCGCAGAGTCAATGCTTGAATTCAGTCATGTAGACATCAGCTGCGGGCTTGTCCCGATACTGGACGATATCAGCGTGACATTCCAGTCAGGCAGGATCACGTCCGTCATCGGTCCAAACGGCTGCGGCAAGACAACTCTGCTCCAGTGTCTCAACGGCTCCTCGAAAGTCACGTCGGGCAGGATCACGCTGGACGGCGCGGACTATCTGGCCATGCCATTGAAGGAGCGCGCGCGCAGACTCTCCTTTCTGCCGCAGGTGCGCACCATCATCCCCTCGCTGCCTGTCAGGACGCTCGTCGAGCACGGCAGATTTCCGCATCTGAGTTTTTCACGCAGGAAGAGCGCCAAAGACATTGCGGTCGTGGAGAGCGCCATGGACTTCGCACACGTCAGTCCCTATGCTGGACAGGGTGCGGACACCCTGTCCGGCGGGATCCGCCAGCGCGCCTTTTTCGCCATGACGCTTGCGCAGGACTGTGATCACATCGTACTCGACGAGCCTACCACATACCTTGACCTGGGCGGACAGCGCGAGTTCATGAAGATGATCCTGCAGTTGAAAAACCAGGGCAGGACCGTCATCCTCGTCCTGCATGATATCGGGCAGGCGCTTGCCATCTCCGACTCGCTCGTCATCATGCAGGACAGAAAAATAGCTGCCGCAGCAACCCCGAAAGAGTGTCTGCAGCAGCATATCATCGAAGATGTCTTTGATGTCCGCATCAAGACGTTTTGTGACGCCGAGGGAACGTATTACTTTTTCTGCTGAGGGTCATCTGCCGCTTTGCCGTACAGGATGTCCGCAAGCTTCTGGTACGCCTCCCCCCACCTCGCGTTTGGCTTGAGATTGTACAGCTCCTTCTCAAGCAGGAAATATCTGCCGTTTTTCACTGCGGAGAGCGCGTTCCACGCAGGGTTATCTAACAGCGTCTCCTCGATGTTCTGCCGCACTGCATCAGCATCCTTTCCCTGTGTCGTCACGAATATAAAGTCCGGATCGGCAGCAATGACCGCCTCCATGCTGAGGTCGTCGAGCAGGCTGTCGTCGTCATCCGCGATATTGATGCAGCCCAGATCGGCAAGCATCTCCCCGCCGACATTCCCATAGCTTCCCTTCGCCCTGACACTCGATGCGCTGGCACGCAGGAACACGATCCTGGGTGCCTCCTTTCCCTCGAGGTTTCGCTGATTGACGCGCTTTCGCGCCGCCTCAACCTGCTCCTGCACCGCTGTGCCGTTCTGGGCATAAAGGTCTTTGCGCCCGGTGATGTCCGTGCAGATCTCCAGCATGTTCAGATATTCATTGAAGTTGGACACTGAGAAGTATGCCACTGTGATGCCTGAATCCGCGAGCAGTTTTTCCATCTTGATATCCGCGTCCGTGTTCGCGCTCGCGATGACCAGATCCGGTTCCGCGGCAATAATCTTCTCGATATCCGGCTCCACATGGGAACCGATATTTATGACATCGGCGCCCAGATCCAGGTCAAAGCTGTCCCACGAATCGTTGGCAGCCCCCACCACCTCACCGCCGGCGAGCAGCCATATGTCCGTAAAGCTGCCGATCATGGTGACTACCCTGTCATGACGCTCCACCGTGACAGTCCTGCCGATATCGTCTGTAAATGTGACTCCGCCACCCGGATCCTGACAAGTCCCATCCGCCTCCTGCGCTTCCCTCTCCATCTTTTCATCCAGTATCGTACTCCTTGCGCCCTCCTCACTGTGTCCCTCCACAGCACCTGCCGCCGCACGAATGTCAGTCCCGGCATCTGCAGCCGCGCACCCCTGCAGCAGCAGCACTGCCGCCAATAGGGGAATCATCCTTCCTCTCATGCTATTTCTTTTCATCTCCTCACTGCCTCCGCTCTCAATGTCATACCTCACACAAACTGATTTTTTTCTCTGTCGTAATGGTAGTCGATCTGGCTCAGTTTATCCACGATCTGATCCATATCCTCACCCGTGTCCTCACAGAACGCCGGGAGACTCGGATAAAAGTCCCTGAGCTTGAGATTCATGTAGCTCAACAGCATCACCGGATCCTTTGGCATCATATTTTCCCCTCCTTCTTATCCCTGCTATAATCACCTGCCTGCGCGAAATCCCCGATCACGCGATACCGCATCAGCACTGTGCTCTCAGGCCTATTGTGCACTCAGGCTTACTATGATAAGCTCAACGCTGAGCATGTCGGACATGCGCCCTGTCTTGATGTTTTCCTCCGCCTCCACGCAGGTCCGGAGGGCAGCCTCAAGCTGCGGCAGCTTGAACTGTGCCGCCTGCGGGATATACTTCTTTTTCAGGAAATAGGGGTTGAGCCCTGTCTGTCTGGCGATATCGCTCTCCTGGTATCCCCTTGACTTCATCTCCTTTACCTGCAGCAGCATATGAAACTGCCGTGCGGTCAGCGCCAGTATCTTCATGGGTGCTTCCTTCAGGGCAAGCAGGTTGTAATACAGCCCCAACGCCTGTTTCTGCTTTTTCTGTGCGACTGCCTCCACCATGTCAAAGATCTGGTTCTGTATCTGGACGATACACAGTTCCTCCACATCGGCGGCTGTGATCCCGTCCTCATAGTACCTGTAGCAGACGAGCTTCTCCACCTCCCGCCTGATGTTCTCCATGTTCGTGCCGGTCTTGTCCAGCAGGAGATTGAGCGCGTCGGGTGTGATCGTCTTGTTCTCCTTTTTCAGCAGTCCCATCACCCATTTTCTGAGTGTCGCCTCGTCCTGCATCTCACAGAGCGCCGCGCAGCCGTTCGCCGTGACTGCCTTGAAGAGCTTGCCGCGCTTGTCGACCTCCGCCTCCACAAAGATCATGCAGGTGGTGTCCGGAAGCGATTTGACGAGTGCTGCGATCTGGTCATTTCCGCTCTTGAACCAGCCGCTGTTCTCGACGATGACCACCCTGCGCTCCGCAAAAAAGGGCATCGTTCCCGCCAGGTCAACGACTTCATTCGCGTTGATGTCCTTGCCGGAGTACACGCTGCAGTTCATGGCGTCCTCCTGCGGAACCAGCGCCGCTTTCAGTTTGTCGCGGTACTGCCTGCGCAGATATGCCTCCTCCCCGTACAACAGGTAGAGATTGCCCAGCTGACCGTTCCTGATGTCCTGTGCTATCCTTTTCATTCCGCTATCCCTTACTTCCACTAAATCCTATAACAGTGACCGAATCCGTACTTATGTTTCCTCTTCATCTGATATAATTTTCCACCTCGTATTTTCCGTTTTTTATTTTTATCATAATGGCTCCTGTGTCCTGTGTCATCCTGATGTCACTCCCCATCTGTCTGAATATTTCGAGCGTCTCCGCGTGCGGGTGCCCATAACGGTTGTCCCGCCCGCACGATATGACAGCAAGCTTTGGCTCCGCCAGCGCTATCAGCTCTTCCGTGTTAGAGTACCTCGAACCATGATGCGCCGCCTTGTAAATGTCGACACCTGCAAAATCAGTCGTCCCGCAGAGCCTTCCCGCCGCAGCACGCTCCCCGTCGGACTCGACATCACCTGTCAGCAGCGCCGTGACATGGTCGCTGGTCTCAAGCTTCATGACAAGGGAGTACGCATTGCGGGAATCCGCGTCGTAATCTTCCTGCGGGTGGAGTACCTCGAACGCAAGTCCGTCTGCCTCGATCCTGTCGCCAGCCCGCAGACGGTAGATCGGTATCCCTCTCATCCCGCACAATGCTGCCAGTTTCCCGTACGCCTCATCCTCGATGACCGCCCCGGATATGCAGATCCGGCTGATGCCGATCTCCATGCCTGCGCCGCCGCTCTCGAGCAGCTCCATCACCCCGGATGTATGATCGCTGTCAAGGTGTGTCAGAAACACCGCATCCAGTCTCGAAACGCCCATATATTTCAGGTACGGGACGATCGTATACGCTCCGGTCTTACTCTCAGATGTGCTCCCTCCGTCCACCAGAAAGTACTCTCCCCCCGCGCTCCCGATCCAGATGCAGTCCCCCTGCCCCACATCCAGAAAGGTCATCGCCACGCCGTCAACCGGCGAACTGCTGATCAGAAGGATCGCTGCGAGCACCGTCATATAGCGCAGGGGCAGCGGCAATCCCACGTCGATCCCCCGCCTGCCGCACGCCGCCCCCTTTGACAGGTGTTTACCGTAGTGATGTGCCGCATACAGAAACAGGATCACCGCGCCGTACGCGTATATCCTCCAGTCCTTCGGCCTTCCCACAATCCAGTTCGCAAACGGCAGTTTCAGCGACATCGCACACAGCCATTCAAACGCCGAGAGCAGCGCATGGCACACGCACCCCATCCCCCTGGCCACGCCAAATCCCAGCGCCGCCGGCAGACTTCCCGCGCCGAGGCACAAAAGCCCCGCTGCCATCAGAAAGGACATGGCAGGTATGACCACCAGATTCAGCAGGAACGAGTACACCGGAAATTCATAATACACGCACAGCATGATCGGAAAATGCACCAGAAAGATGCTGAGACTCCCGCACAGCGACAGTGCCGCCCTCTGTGTCAGGTGCTTCCCGCGCCCGCACGTTTGAGGCTTCACAACATCCGACAGACACCCTGCACCGAGAATCGCCCCGAAGGAGAGCAAAAATCCGGCATGATACAAATACAGCGGCTGCTCGAGCAGGATCAGCATCGCCGCAAGCGCAAGTGCAGTGAGCATGTCGTACGTCCGGCGCAGCATCTGTGCCGCAAGCTGCATGCCGAACATGAACACCGCCCTGTACGCCGAACTGCTCATGCCGACCATATCCCCGTAAGCGATCATCAGCCCGACGGACACGACCGCACAGACTGCCTGCGGAATGCCCGATCTGCCCAGCAGTTTATAGAGCCCCATGCCCAGCATCGTGATATGGAGACCCGAGATCGCCAGGATATGTGCTATGCCGCTTTTCTGAAAAAGCTGCCTGCTCTGTGCGTCAAGCTCCGACTTGCTGCCAAGGAGGACCGCCTTCATGATCGATGCGTCCTTCGGCGCGAGCACCCTGTCAAATATTTCCTCAAAGTGGCGCCTGAGCTGATACAGGCTCTCGTGATACACGGAATACCTGCTGCTCTGCGTGCGTATTTCTGCCTTGTAAAGCCTGAAATCCACGCCGAGGATCCGATAATACGCCTGTGCGTCAAAAGCGCCCGGATTACGCGCCTCGCCAAAATAAGACACCTCGCCCTCCACAGCGATCGAGCTCCCGGCTTTGGGCTCGACCAGATCCGTGTCCACACCGACGTAACAGATCACATCCCCCCTCACCGCCTGCTGCCCGTCCTGCCCCATGCCAGGGCACCATCTCTGGACATTCTCCAGCCGGATCACCAGCGTTTTCCCCTGATAACCACTCTGGTATTCCTTTTTGCACACTTCCCCAAACAGGGTGATCCGCTCACCTTCCGTGCAGTCCTGCACCACTCCCGGCAGCGGGTTGCATTGTAGATACAAGAACACAGTCGCCACAAATGCCACGCAGACGCAGCACAGTGGTCTTCTCATTAATCATTTTCCTTCCTGCCCAGGTCAGTTGACGAGCGACAGATTGCGCTCAAACACAGTGGAAGCCTCATATTTATCCCGAAACTTCCCGTCCTTGTTTCCGTCGATGGATATCTGTACTTTGTTGATGTTGCTCAGCTCCACGAGGGAGTTGACGATCGAGTAGATCGTCACATCCGTCGTCACATTGTTGACCGCCGTGAGTATCGCGCTATCAAAGGTCAGATAACAGATATTGTCCCTGACCGTGATGTTGACAAGCTTCGTGTCCGGACTGATCGTCGGCCAGGTCTCTCCGTTCACAGGTCCGCTGATCAGCTGCTCCACCACCAGTTTTTCCATCGGCACGTTGGACACATCCGCATTGTGCGCAAGCTCCCTGTTGACTGCCACCAGCCCGCTGCCCTCCTCGTTAGCAAAATACAGCCGCAGCGTCACTGTGCTGTCCACCGTCTCCACCTGCGCGCCGGCATTGTTCACAAACATATCCGACGTCATGATCCCGATGGCATTTCCCGACATATCTGTCAGCGACTCCCCGTTTACCGTGAGCATCACATAGTTGACCTCCGGTATGTTCGTGAGGCTCCTGACGAGCGCCGCCCGCGTCAACACCTCCGTCGTCCGCGAAAGCTCCCTGTATTTCTCCCCGAGCGAAACGATCACCTGCTCCCCGTCGTAGGAATAGGTGATAACGTTGATCCCGCTTGTGAGTGTCGCCTTCAATTCCTTGTTGTCCGGCACCGAGCACAGCAGCGTCAGCACCTCCACGATCATATCCTTCGTATCCGTGCTTGTGAGGTAGTGCGTCTCCGTCACAAGCTTTGTCTCATTTTTATTCAGATAAGAGATGTCGATCGGTGTTCCCTGCGGCTCCTCACTGCTGCACCCTGCCAGCAGGACAGCCAGAAGCTGCATCAGCCCCAACAGGAACAGCACCTTGTGACATCTTTTTAAAGGCTTTTGATTCATATATACGCCTTTCCTTCTATTGATTCATTTTACGTTCGGACAAGTCCGCACGGTCCTTACGCGATGTAGGTGAGCGGTATCTTGACTGTAAAGACAGTCCCCACCCCCTCCTCACTGTTCACCGTGATCGATCCGCGGTGTCTGAGTATCGCGCTCCTTGTGATCGCAAGCCCCAGCCCGGTCCCTCCGATCTCTTTTGAGTGGGATTTGTCCACCCTGTAGAAGCGCTCATAGATGTGTTCGATCGACTCCTGCGGAATCCCTGCCCCGGAGTCGGACACCTCCACCGTAAAATACTGATGATCCGCGTCCAGGATCACTTTCACCCAGCCGCCTCTGTTGTTGTATTTGATGCCGTTTTCGACCAGGTTTGACAGTGCCAGTGTCAGCTTGACCTCATCCACCTCCGCGCTCACCGGTCTGCGGCTCTCGAAGATCAGCTTGACCTCCGCGCGCGATGCGATGGGTCCCAGCCGCTTTAGCAGGAGCTCGAGGACCGCGTTGATGTCCACCTCCTCGACATTGATGTCTGTCGACGTCCTCGTCATCTTCACAAGCGACAGCAGATCCGTGATGATCTTGTTCTCCCGGTCGATCTCCTCCGCAATGTCCGTCATAAACTCGCGGTACAGCTCCGCCGGGACATCCCGCTGCGTGAGCAGGGAATCCGCCAGCACCTTCATCGAGGCAAGCGGTGTCTTCAGCTCATGGGACACATTGGACACAAATTCCTGCCTGGAATCATCGAGCACTTTCATCCTGCCCATCATCTGGTTGAAGGCATCCCCGATATGTTCTGTCTCCACGTAGTCCGTGACACTGATCTCCTCATCGGTAAATCCATTCTTCACATCGTTGATCGCATCCGTGATCTTCTCAAAGGGTTTGAGCATCTTGCGGCTCACCAGGAGGGCAAAGCCGAATATGACCACCATCGCAACGATCTCCAGCAAAATAGCCCGGCTCTGTATATACTCGTAACCGTTGATGATACTGTCCGCCGACACGCTGGTGAGCATCGCCCCGACAACGCGCGGCTTGTCCTCACGCTTCTCCTCTATGGGAACGATGATCTCGATATAGCCCGCATCCTTGAGACTGTTGGAGGCGCCCTCACCCTTGAGGCACCTGATGATCGCCTCGGAGATCAGCGTCTTTCCCTCGCTGACTGCGTAGGTGTCCTTGATGATCTTGAGACCGCCGTCAATGATCAGCACGCGCCCGTCATAAAGGTTTGACAGCTGCAACAGCTCCGCGTTGACCACATCGTTGCTGTTGTCGAACATGTAATTGTACGTGATCAGATGATCCGCGATGATCCGCACCTGCGTCTGCACCTCCGTCGTCCTCGTCGCGATCGTGTTGTCCAGATACCGCTCCAGTATGCCGACATGGAGCACGACGCAGGGAACGATCCCCGCCGCCATGATGATACAGAATATCCTCGTCTTTAAGCTCCTGAAACTCGTGACTATTTTTCCGTTTTTGATCTTTCCCCAAAGTTTTGCCACTTTTATCTCCTACTAACCATAAAGACACTGCCGTCTCTTTACAGCTCCCACATCTATTTATAATAGTACCCTACGCCCCACTTGGTGTGGACGTATTTGGGTTCACTTGGGTTTGGTTCGATCTTTTCGCGCAGTCTCCTGATATGCACGTCCACTGTCCTGACATCGCCCGGATAATCCTCTCCCCACACAAGCTTTAGCAGGTTCTCCCTGCCGTAGACTTTGTTCGGGTTGAGCACGAGAAGTTCGAGGACGTCAAATTCCTTGGCTGTGAGGTTGACCTCCCTCCCGCTGACGTGGAGACGCCTCCCCTCACAGTCGAGCCGCAGATCTCCGGCCTCTATGACCTGCGCCTTTTTCTCAGCCGGTTCCTTTACCTTTGAACCTGTTCTGCGCATGATCGCCTTGATCCTCGCCTTGACCTCGAGAATGTTGAACGGTTTGGTGATGTAGTCGTCTGCCCCGTACTCCAGCCCGAGTATCTTGTCCATATCCTCGCCCTTTGCGGTGAGCATGATGACCGGTACATCCGAAAATTCCCTGATCTGCTGGCACACCTCCAGCCCTGTCAGTTTGGGAAGCATGATATCCAGCAAAATGATGTCATACTTCTTGTTCTTTGCCATCTCGAGCGCCTCCTCACCGTCGTAAGCGCACTCGACCTCCATGTCATCCTGTTCCAGACTAAAGCGCAGTCCCTTCACGATCAGCTTCTCATCGTCTACCACCAAAACCTTTTTTCCCATTACTCCTGATCTCCCAACTCACATATGGTTCTTCCATATTTTATTTGAATCTATATCGTTATCTTGTCTTTTATCTTTGAAAAAAGCCCGTCCTTGATGCCATCCACCTTCTTGATATCGTCGATACTGCCAAAGCTGCCGTTGCGCTCCCTGTAGTCGACGATCGCCTGTGCCCTGCTCGCGCCGATACCTGACACGGTTGTCAGTTCTGTGACGGTGGCAGTGTTGATGTTGACCAGACCGGGATCCTGTGCAGACACGCCCTGCGCGGCATCTCCCGGCGGATAGGCATACGCCCCTGCTTCCCTGAGCGCCGACGCCTCCTCCTGCGTCAGGATCACAACCTGCTCCCCGTCCGCGATCTGCCTTGCCATATTGAGGCAGTTCTCGTCGGCGTCCGCCGTCAGTCCGCCCGCAAGCTCCACCGCCTCGTACAGACGGCTTCCCTGCCGCAGACTGTACACGCCGGGAAGTTCGACCGCCCCGCACACATAGACGTACACCTGCGGCTCTGCATCCCCGTCTGCCGGGGAGATCTCCCCGGCAGAAAATGACACTTCTGTCATATCTGCACCCGCCGCTTCATCTCCCGGCGGATCCTGCACGGCGGCCCCCCCGCTGCCGAGCGCCATCACGACCTCATCCCGCGCCGACGCGCAGCCGCATAGCAGCACCGGCTCGAACAGCGCACATGCAGCTATGAACAGCGCACATACGAGCTTTTTATGCTGTTTTTTTGCCGTATTCTCTTTTGTGTTTTCTTTTTTCTTCTCTGTTTTGTTTTGTATCATGGATATCACATACTCCTTCTCCGAGCCCCTCTATGCATATCCACTCATTATTTTATGCTAAAACAACATTTATTACAAGTGTGAATTTTGACATTTCATGCTGTGCCGGTACGCCCTGTCCGCAATATCCTGATTCTGCGCAAAGAGGCGGATCGCCGCCCGCAGCGCAAGCTCTGACGTCCACGACGGCAGACTGCCGTCTGTCTGACGGATGCTTTTTCCTTCTATCGTTCTGACATACTCGGTCTTTGCTGTCTGCCGCCGCGCCTCCTGCTCTGTCAGCACCGCCCTCACCGCCCCGGCGGCAAAGCTGTTCAGGCTTCTGAAATGGCTGATGATCTCCGGGTAGCCGTTGATCCGGCTCAGGAAACATTCCCCGTACTCCGCCAGTTCCAGATTTGCCGTCGACACCGCCTGCAGGCAGAGCTTGCACTCCCCGTTGATGTCTGACGCCTCCATCAGGATGTCCGGCCGCTCCTGCAAAACCGCTTCAAAGTATGCCTTTGCCCCCGCTGCATCCCGCTCCCGGAAAAATTCTGTCATCCGGGTCATGACTTCGTTCGTCTCCTTCTTTTCCCCGATCACCGCGACCCTGCACTCGAATGCGCGCAGATGGTTTGCCGTCACCCACACGTACAGCAGGAATTCGGAGATAAATCCGAACACCCGCATGTGATAAGCGTCCTCAAAGGTGAGGTCGATGCGTTTCTGCAGCTCGAAAAAGATCGCAAAGAGCCATTCGCAGTACGCGTCGTACACTCCCTTTTTTGCCACCATGATATTGCCAAAATACGTTCTGTTCTGATGCACCAGCCTGACAAACGTGTCATGATATTCGGGGTAGAGCTCCCCGATGATGCGCCCTGTCTCGTCGAGCGTGTCCACCTTGTGGTGCGCGCCAAATCCTTCCCTGTAGGAACCCGGTAGCTCGAGCTGCTTTGTCGTGACAATGTCATGATCCGCCAGAATGCGCTCGTACGCCGCCTCCGAGAAGACATAGCCCTCCTCGCTCGTGAGAAACCGCCTGTAGTGGCATACCCCCACGCAGTCCGCGTCCCTATAATTTTTCCACACCCAGTAGACACCGGAAAGCTCCGCGTAGTAGCAGTTCAGGTCCGATATGTTGTCGCCGGTATCATCTCCCGGATACCCGAAGTCCTCCGCCGCATTTTTATGTCCGACATGGAGCGGTATGTACATGGCATCGCCGGGAACATCAAATTTTTTATGTGTCATTGCAAAGATCTTAACTGACATGATCGTCGTCTCCTATTCAAAAAACTCACATTTTCTGCACTGCACGTCTGTTTTGTCATGCAGCGTCATATTTTATTATATAATCATAATGGGTTTAATACAATGAAAAAGACAAAATAAAGAATTTCGAAAAAAAGGAGACATTATGGATTTATTGAGCAGATTTGGTTCTACGATTTCCAACAAAAGCAAAGATGTCGCAAGGAAGGCAAAAGAACTCGCCGAGATCTCAAACCTCAACAGCCAGATCAGCACCCAGGAGGAGATCATCGACAAGCTCTGTCTCGAGATCGGAAAGGTGGTCTACGACAAGCGGGAAACATTCCCGGACGACGAACTCACGGAAAAATACACCGCGGTGACGAATGCCTACGCCGAGGTCGCGCGGCTCAATTCCGCGATCATCACGGCAAAGGGCGCAAAACAGTGCCCCGGCTGCGGCATCGAAGTCGCCCTGGAGAACACTTTCTGCCCCAGTTGCGGGACTGCCGTGCCTACGCCGGAGGCGGCGCCCTATGTGGAAAATATCGTGATCCCTCCCGACAGTGTCATCTATTATCCCGGCGAGGACTCCGACACACCGTGAATCGGGCAGGGGAACGACCTTCTCCACTACTCGCCTTGCGGCTTAGTTCCTCTGCCCGGGGCTGCGCATATGCGGGGGAGCAGGAAAATCTCCTGCTCCCCCAGTATAACACGTCCCCCTTCACGGAGTCCGCCGTCGATCACTTTTCATGTCTTATGCCCGGCCTGTCATGTGACAGTCCGTCTCACGATAGCACCACCGCCTTCGCATACATGCCCACCACGATATTTGCCTGCGCAAGGCTCTCTGCGCGCACACCGTCACGGAAAAAAGATCTGATCTCTATCTTTTCCACATGATTCTGCTCGTCATGACCGCAGATGCAGGAGGGCTCTTCCCCCCGCCCGGACATCACGTGAATCTGCTCCAGCCGTATGTCCGAGATCAGTCTGCCCGGTGCCGGGTTGTAATCCTTATTCCATTTGACCTGGAAATCCAGCACTTTCCCATGAGCAAACGGCTCGATCCTGATATTGCGGTACGTCACATTGCGCACAACATTTTTGTCTCCGGCATTGATCGCCATCGCTCCGAGATAGCCAGCCTGATATTCGTGATGCTCCAGAATGTCGATATTCTCAAAAAGGATATCCTCGATCACATCCCCCTCCTCCTCGTGTGCACCGTGTGTGCCGATCATCAGAGGGTGCGCCACATCCGCCCACACACTCAAATTTCTGATCGCAATGTTCCTGCTGTCGCCGCGATTGTCCCAGCGGCTTGCATAAATGGCAATACAATCGTCCGAAGTGCGCAGAAAACCGCCGTCCACAAGGACATTCCGGCAACTCATCATATCGATCCCATCGCTCCATCCCTCGCAGCTGAAGGATTTCACATTCCGGATCGTCACATCCTCACTGTCCCCCAAATAGATGGTATAATGGGGCGGATTGACAAACATCAGGTTCTCCACCGTCACATTGCAGCTGTGGCTCAGGCGCAGCCCGTTCACACCGCCAAAACGTTCAAAGTTTGCCAGTTCGATCATTCCCCATGCCTCCGGTTCGTTTCCGTGATCTTCCTCTCCGCGATCAGTTTATCAAAAATATGATTAAAGATCACGACCTGAAAATATCCTGTGATACCCATGATGAACAAGAGCGGAAAATACAGGAAAAACCAGCACACAGCGGCCGTCAAAAGCTGCACGGACAGGATCACGGCTGTCCAACCCGGATTGCGCACGGCGAGTACTGCCGCCATGCGCAAGGTTCCCGCCGTGGTGTTCTCAAAGCGCGCCAGCACCGGAAACACATAGCCTGCCAGCGTCACTGTCAGCAGCCAGAGCACTGCAAAGACCACGCGCTGCACCGCAAACTGACTGCTGCCAAACACTGCATAATAAAACAGATTCACCCCAAAAACGACCTTTGCCGCAAGCAGCAGGATCCAGACGAGCGTTGCACTCTTTATATTATCCCGGAATGCGCGCAGAAAGGATACACCGACATACCCCTCCTGATCCTTTTCCATTTTCAGCAGTACTTCGTACAAAGCTGTCGTCGCCGCTCCGGCTGTCACGACAGGAATACTGCAGACAAACCACAAAATCCTGGCCCAGATCATCTGCACCAGCTTGTTTATTGCCGACGCGAACGGACTGCTGATACCAAACAAATTCCCCATAACACTCCTCTCCCGCTTCGGCGGGCACTCCCTTTTGATGCCTGTGTGAACAAACGGCGGCGGGAATCCCCACCGCCGCTAAACGATATATCACGCCTTACTTACTGTGCGTTCTTCGCGTCCAGAAATGCCTGCAGCTGTGTGATGAGCTCCTGACGAACCGTCTCCAGCCCTACATCTGTCGCATCGGCGTGCCATGTCGCCAGCTTCTCCTCTGCCTCGTCCGCCTCGTACAGGGAAATATTGAGCTGCAGCTCATTCGACAGCGCTGAGATATTGGCAACCTCTGTCTCCACATTTGCCGCGTCAAACGAGAACCCTGCCAGCGGACTGAGCCTGTAGGTCGCCTTGTCGTAAATATAGTCGAAATCCGCTTTCAGTTCTGCGTTGTCGAGCACAAACTCGCTGTATCGGATATACGTCGGGTTTAATGTGAAAGAGTAATTTGGCATGGTATATTTTAAATCCTCGGAGATATCAAGCTGCTTGTAGCCCTCCTCACCGACAGACTCCCAGTCCTCGCCCTCGATCCCGTACTGGAACAGGTCGTGCGTCTCCTGCGTGCCAAACATCCAGTCAAGGAAATACATCACAGCATCCACTTTGTCTGACCACTCCGGAACAACCAGCCAGTTGTTCGTCACCATATCGCAGATGACCGCGCCCTTTTCCTTGCTGCGCTGCGCATCCTCATACACATAATACCCATACTCAGAACCCGGAATGCGCTCCTGGGCCTCCTTCACCTTGCTCTCAAACTCAGACAGCGGGCAGTATGCGATCGCCGCCTCCTTCTCGACCGTATCTGTGCCGCCGCGGTTTGGATTCAGGTACGGATTCCACTCGGTGCGCTTCACTGCATATTCCGTGATAAAATCATACTGGTAGCCTTCCGGCATCTTATCCCACTCTTCCTGCGCATCCCCCGGCACAACCGCATTCAATACAGTCTTTCCGTCCTCGCTGAGTCCCACAAAGACACGTGTCTGGTCGCCAAAGATATTGGTGCTGTCCTGGCTGTACACGCCGTCGTGCTTGCCGGAATAGACAGGGGTATCCATGTAGAACAGGTTCCATACGCTCGCACCGATCATGTCCGGCTCATTGGCAGTGACTGTCTCCATGTACGCGAACAGGCTGTCCCTGTCTGTGATCGGATCGCAGTTGTATTTCTGGCGCAGGTCCTCGCGATACATAAATCCGCGGCTGTCCTCATAGAAGGAAGCCAGATTGATACCGTAGATCCCCTTCTTATAAGAACCGTCCTCCTGCCGTATGTAGGATGTCATCGCATCGACAAAGTTCTCCGAAAATGCAGCTTTCAGGCCAGGAAAATCATCATTATTAAAGTAGGCAGACAGATCCGCAAAATTTGCCTGCTGCGCAAAGGTATTCAATCCGTGCCATGCACCACAGAACATCAGATCGAAATCCTCCTGTGCCGCCAGGGACATGGTGAGCTTATCCTTGTAATCTCCACCTGCCACCCACTGGAAATCCAGATGGATCCTGCTCATAACGGGATCGTCCTTTGTCATCTCCTCGTACTTTGCAACCACCTTATCCAGATTCTTGAACTCGTTCATCACACGGATACTGATCGTTGTGTCCTCCATCTCCACAGGCGCTGCTGCAGTGTCGGCATTTGCAGCCGAATCCGAATCTGTCTCTGCAGCCACATACACGATCGTGCCGTAACCGGCTCCCTGCCAGATCTTGAGCAGCACCAGTATCAGCGGCCACCAGCCCGCGGCGCTGTAAAACTGCGGATCTTCCCCGCCGTGCGACAGGATCCACTGCGTCAGCGTACCGCTTCCCCCGATGATACCGCTCAGAAACATCGCCACGACCGTCCATGACACAAAGTGCGGAAAGATCGCGATCGTCTGCACCACCTTGTTGTAGATCTTGTTTTTGATCTCAACAAAGACCAGTGCGAGCCCGATAGAACAGATCGTTCCCGTCGCGATAAACAGCAGGTTTAAGAAGATCGTATTGAAAAAGATCTGCCCTACGCCCTTGTAATGAAACAAAAACTCAAAATTTTTCAGCCCTACCCACGGACTTCCCCAGATGCCTTCCTTGTAGCTGAACTTCTTGAATGCGATCAGCACGCCGTACATTGGCACATAACAGAAAATGATCACCCATATGATGGTCGGCACCGTCATGAGATAGAGCATCTTGTTCTTCCACAACTCGTGAACCCCTTCCGTGAAGGTCATTCTGACGTTCTTTTTGGGTCTGCCCTTCATGTTTCCCCCTCCTTTTCCGAATATAGCCTCCCGGAGTCTTTCTGTGCGCTCCTGTATTTTATTTTAAAATGTACGAATCATGAAAAATATATGAAAAAAACTTGAAACAGGGTAATTTAGGAATCCGGCATCGTTTCTGTACAATCGAGCAGGGGAATGACATGCTTCCCCGGGGTGCCCGTGTGCATAAAAAAAGCGCATAGCCTGATTGCTACACGCTCTGGTACGCTTTATTTCATTGCATCGATCTGTCATCGTTTTCTCTGCTGCCGTAATACACTGTCAGCTGCCGCTCTATCTCCTCCATATAGTTCACCAGCCCCGCCTCCTCCAGCTGCCGGACTGCGTCCTCCAGATCCTTTGGACCGTCATAGTAGCCGCAAACCAACGGCTGGAAATCCTGCAGTCTGGCTGTCTCAAGCCGATGAAGCTCCCGCTCAAGCCCGCCTGCCGCAAACTCGTAATCGTCCAGCGGATTCCGCTTCGCCCTGGCAGCTACCTCCTCTCTCCACACGTCTATCTGTTCCCGGACTTCCTCCCACCGGTCGTCCGCTTCCAGATACCTTCTGCCAAGCAAACTGTCATTTGCTACAGTCATTCCGTATTTGTTCGCTGGTGAGATCCCTTGATAGCTGACAGCCCCGTCGATATTATGGTAGTGGATCCCGTCCACACCGTACAGAAACAGATCATAATACCGCTGGTCCGTGTGGATCTTTTCCAGCAGCCTCACTGCCGTCTCCGGGTACTTTGTCCGGGAGGATACATACAGCGCGCTTCCCACTGCCGTCTCATTTCTGTAAAAGTTCTGATTCGCCGAGAGATACAGAAAAAAGCCATACGTCCATTCGGGGTGCGCCGTCGCCAGACTTTGTATGTAGGATGCGGACACCGACCAGATCGGCACATTCGTCTCACAGGGCTTACGCTCCGCCAGCATCAGTTCCAGACCGCGCTCACCCTCATTGTCCGACAGTGCGAGCATGTCCGCCTCCAATATCCCATCCTGCTTCCATTTTTTGAGATACTCGAGAACTTCCTGAAATTCCGGCGTCTCCAGACGGTTCAGCACAACAGACGGATCGTCTGCCGGAACCACCACAAACGGCGTCTCCTGCATGCTGCTGACCTCCCAATATCGGTCTCCCGCCAGCAGGATCCACAGTGACTGCCAGATTCGGTTATCGGTGATCAGCGCCTCATCCTGAAACTGCGGATCCTCCTTGGCGGCATACAGATACTGCTCCATCGTCTCCAGGCTGTCAATCTCCGGGCATCCTCACCGCAGGCGCAGATCCTCCCGATAGAAAAATCCCTCATTGTCATACTGCAGCTCTTCGGCGCCAAACTGCGGAATGCCGTACAGCCCTCCATCCGACTCCCACCGTTCCAGATAGCCGTCGGAATAGCAATTGTAGTGTTCCACCAGATCAGGAACCAGGTACAGGTAATCTTTCAGATTTAAGAACGCATTTCTTGATATCTGAATCTGATAATCCGAGAAGACGCCTCCCGGAATAATATCATACTCGCCGGACGCCACTGCGATATTGAGCTGTTTGCGCTCATTTCCCCACGGCACAAAGGTAAAGCGCACACGACAGTTCAACTCGGGAACCGTCAGTGCATCGAGTGCCCCGTACAGTTCCTTCATCCCGTCCCGGGGCTCATTGCCCATGACGATCACGCGCAGGTTCTCCACCGCCGCAGATTCCTGTATCTCCTGCACAGGATCTGTTTTCCGGCATCCTGTCAGCATCATTGCGAGCAGGAGTACACCGAACGCCAGACGCACATCACGCTTTCCCACAAACCATCTTTCCTTTCTAAAATATGTCAGGATCACCCGACTCTCCGAACCGGAACACTGATGATAACGCATGTTCCCATGCCAGGAGAACTCTCGATCTGTATCGGAATCTCCTCCCCGTAGTACAGCGACAGCCGTTTTTCGATATTCTTCATCCCGTAATGACTCCCCGCTGTGGATTTCTTCCTGTCATCCATCGAAATGCCCCGCCCGTCATCCGTCACGCTCAGCGTAATCCGCCCATCTTCCATCCAGCCGTTCAAAATGACAACGCCGCGCGCATCGTCCTTTTCATGGATACCGTGCACGATCGCATTTTCCAGAAAAGGCTGCAGCGTGATCTTGGGAATCAGGCAGTCTAATATCTCCCTGTCCACATCTGCCTCATACAGAATCCGTCCCCTGTATCTGCGCTTCTGGATCTCTATATATGCCTCACACATCCGCACCTCGTCACCGATCGGCACAATATCCTGTCCCCGGCTCAGCGTCAGCCTGTAAAAGCCGGACATCGACTGCACCACGCTCCGAATGTTGTCCGTCTCATTCTTCTGTGCCATCCAGTTGATCATATCGAGGGTGTTGTATAGAAAATGAGGGTTGAAATCGTCTGAAAACATGAATTTATTAATCATTATATTGATTTCTGATAGCATGTAAAGGGTAAAAAAACTGGAAAAAGGGTAAAAGTACTCAATATTTTTCGAGTGTCCTGCGCACGGCTCCCACGCCTGCGCTCAGCTCCTTAAAATAGCCGCACACCCTGTCAGCCAGGCCGGCTGCATACAGATCCACACCGAATATGCCGGCGTTTTCCATGATCGGCCGCAGGACTGCCTCCACGTCGGTATCGCCCAGCCGCAGCTTTGCCATCTGCGGCAGCAGCGTCGCAAGCAGCGGATCGGGACTTGGCTCAAACGATTTCCCGCTGTCGTCCACCGCCATCAGATACCGCAGCCAGCCCGCGAGGACGAGCGGTATCATCTGCAGATCCTCCACACTGCGGTTTGCGTCCGCCTGGTAAGCCTTGATCGTCTCGCCGAAGCGGATGGCAAGCTTCTGTGAGGTGTCCGTGGCGATCCGCTGGGGCGTGTCCGGCATAAACGGATTGGTGACGCGCACCCGCAGCACCGTGTCGATGAATTCCTTCGGATCCAGGACACCCGGGTTTACGACCACAGGAAGCCCCTCCTGATATCCCACACGCTCCACCAGCCGCACAAGCGCCTGATCCTGCATCTCGTCCGAGATCTTTTGATAGCCGAGCAGACAGCCGAAAATGGCAAGGCAGGTGTGCAGCGGGTTTAGGCAGGTGCACACCTTCATCTTCTCCACCTTATCGACGGTAGCCCTGTCTGTGAACAGGATCCCGCCCTCCTCCAGACCGGGGCGCCCGTTCGGGAAATCGTCCTCGATCACCAGGTACTCCGTCTCCTCCGCGTTGACAAACGGCGCGATGTATGTGTTTTTGGAAGTGATGACTGGTTCGAGTCCCTCCACGCCGTCCTCCAGCAGGATCTTCTCCACGGACGCATCCGGTCTCGGCGTGATCTTGTCGATCATGCTCCATGGAAATGAGACTTTCTCCGAATCAACGTACGCCGCAAAACCCGCGTCCGCCTTCTTGTTTTCCACCCACGCTCCGGCAAACGCCGACACCGCCGCATACAGCTTGTCCCCGTTGTGGGAGCAGTTGTCCGTGCTGACCATGGCAACGGGCTTTTCCCCCGCAAGGTATCTCGCGTACAGCAGAGCCGATACCTTGCCCATATAGCTCGCGGGTTTTTCGGGCCCCGCTGCAAAATCCGCCGCCACGTCCGGCAGCAGCGCCCCCTTTGCGTCCGTCAGGCAATACCCCTTCTCCGTGATCGTGAAAGTCGCCATCTGCAGGGAATCGTTTGCAAAGATACCTTTTAGCCGCGCAAATGCCAGTCTGTCCGCGGAATCCAGCGGCAGCGCCTCCGCGACACTCCCGATCACCCGTTTGTCAATGGTCCCGTCCGACCGCAGTGTCACAGCGATGCCGAGGTTGTCGTGCGGCGCATACATTTTCTCTATGATCTCATAGTCAAATCCCTCCGCGACGAGGATGCCCCTGTCCAGTTTTCCGGCATTTAAGAGATTCTGTGCGACCGCCGCGTGAAAGGCGCGGAACAGATTGCCCGCCCCAAAATGAATCCAGAACGGATTCTCCTTCGTCGCCCTTGCCACCTGCGCGATGTCATACTGCGGCAGGGAATACCCCTTTTCCTCCCACTGCTTCCGATCGCCGCTGTCCGCGACACCCTGCAAACTTATTTTCATGATGATGCTCTCCTTTCTCCAACAATCCAATAAACTGACATGCTACAGATCAAAGATCTCCGCCAGCGTCATCTCCACATGAGGAAAACAGCGCAGGCTGATCCTGGTATCTGCATTGTAGGTCTCCTCCTCCTTGTCATCATCGTACATATAACTCTGTTCCAACACATAGCTGCCGCTTTTCAGATAATAGATCTCCAGCGTGCACCCGTTTGGATCCACAAGCCAGTACTCCTCCACGCCGCACTTCTGGTAGATCTCTTTCTTCACGGTTTTGTCCCTGTGCCCTGTCGACGGGCTCAGCGTCTCCACGACAAACCGCGGGGTGCCGTGATAGCGCTTCTCGTCCTTCCCCCAGTCGCAGACTATGGCAATGTCCGGTATGATGTAGTCACTTTTGTCCTCCTGGTAATGAAAATAAAAGTCAAGCTGCTCCATAAAGATCTCGCACCTGCTGTCCTTAAATCTGTTCTTGAGTCTGCCAAAGATATTTCCGTCAACTAGCGCATGCCTTCGGTTTGGCGACGGCGACATGTCGTACACCACGCCATAGATCACTTCCTGTTTCCTCGGATCCCGCAATCCCATATCGATCCCTCCGAACTCTATGCCCTCAAAAACGCACTGTAACCGCGCACTGCCTCGTACACATCCGCCTTGCTCACAACCTCGTACGGCGCGTGCATGCTCATCACGGCAACACCGCTGTCGATCACGTCCATCCCGTACTCCGCCATGAGATGCGCTATGGTTCCGCCGCCGCCCGCATCGACTTTCCCCAGTTCCGAGAACTGGTACATCACATCCGCGTCGTCCATGATCCGCCTGATCCGCGCCACATACTCCGCATTGGCGTCGCTCGCGCCCCGCTTTCCCCTCGATCCGGTATATTTGTTGAAGGTGAGTCCCTTTGCCAGAAACGCGGTGTTATTCTTCTCAAAAACACTGGCGTACAGCGGGTCATAGCCTGCGCTGACATCCGAGGAGAGCATCCTGGAGTTTGCCAGGGTGCGGCGCACCAGAAGCTGGGAATCCCCCTCTGCCGCAGCGACAAGCTCCGCCACTGCGTTCTCAAAAAAGCGGGAAGCCATCCCGGTAGCGCCTACATTTCCGATCTCCTCCTTGTCGACCAGCAGGCAGCAGAGTGTCGCGTCCGTGATCTCATCCGCCATGTCGAGCATCGCAAAGAGGGACGTGAAGGCACACACTCTGTCGTCATGCCCGTACCCGAGGATCATGCTCCTGTCAAAGCCCAGATCCCGAGCCCTTCCCGCAGGAACGATCTCGAGCTCCGCCGAGAGCAGGTCATCCTCCTCAACGCCGTAGGCGTCCGCCAGGATCTTCAAAATATTTGCCTTGACCGCGTTCTGCTCTTCCTTTTCAAGTTCCGCGCACTGTTCGATCGGACAGTTTCCGATCAGCAGATCCAAATTCTCGCCCGCGACAACCTCCGCCGCTTTCTTTCCCATCTGCTCTTCCGCCAGGTGCACCAGCAGATCCGTGATCACAAACACCGGATCCTCATCCTTCTCGCCGATGCTGACATTGACGACGGTGCCATCCTTTTTGGCGATCACGCCGTGGATCGCCATGGGGATCGCGGTCCACTGGTATTTCTTGATCCCGCCGTAATAGTGTGTGTCAAAATACGCAAACCCGTCCTTCTCGTACAGCGGGCTGGGCTTGACATCGATCCTCGGCGAGTCGATATGTGCCCCGAGAATGTTCATCCCATCAGACAACGGTTTGCGTCCGATCTGAAAAAATACGGCGCTCTTGCCCATCTGTACCGCATAAAATCTGTCACCAGCCCGGACAGCACCGCCCGCACGCAGCACACTGTCCAGATCCCGATAGCCCCTCTCCTCTGCCATCTGCACGGCGAGCGCCACGCACTCGCGCTCCGTCTTGCCCTGGTCGAGACAGCTCTTGTAGCGCTCACAGACTTCCTCCGCTTTCTTTTTGTCCTCCTGCGTGTAACTAAGCCATAGATTGTCCTTTTTCATATACTCCCGTTTCTTCCTTTCCCGGAAAATTATTTCCGATACATTTTGTCACAGGCTGAACTTGTGCGCCTGCTCCATCAGTTCCTCCGCGACCGACGACAGGTTCTGCGTCATGCCTGTGATGTCTGTGATGACGCTGTCCTGCGTCTCCACTGCCGCCAGCACCTCCTCGCTCCCCGCCGCATTCTCCTGCGATGCCGCCGAGATCCCTTCGATCATTTCCACGATGATCTCCTTGCTGCCTGTCATGCTGCTGCTGGACTCATAGAGCGTATGGACGCTCGCCTGCACGCTCTCAAGGCACTGCTCGATCTGTATAAAATTCTTCTTTGTCTCCCCGACGCTGCGCTCCTGCTCCTCGAAGATCTTTTCCATGCTCTCCATATTCTGTGTCGCATCCGCAGTCTTCTCAAGAAGTCCCTGGATGATGGAGCCGATCTCGTTCGTCAGGCTGTTGGTCTCCTCCGCAAGTCCCCGGATCTCCTCCGCGACGACTGCGAAGCCTCTTCCCGCGTCCCCTGCCCTCGCCGCCTCGATCGCCGCATTGAGCGACAGCAGGTTTGTCTGGTCCGCGATGTCGTTGATCTTCTGGCTCGTCGCCTCGATCTTCTGCGCCTGCTCGTTGTTCTGCTGCATCGCTTCCCGCACAACGGCGATGCTCTCCCGGCTCCTTGCCGTCTTCTCGATCAGATCCTTTATCGCTGCAAGACCGTTGTTCTTCACTTGATCCATCTCATCCGCGTTGCTCCTGAGATTCTCGGTATCACCGATGTTGCGCACGATCAGTCCGTCGAGCACGGCAACCTCGTTGGCGCTGGTCGTCGTGTCCCCCGCCTGTGACATCGCCGCGTTGCTGAGATCGTTCATCGTCGTGCTGATCTCATCGGAAGAACGTTTTAACTGCCTTGTCTGGTCTGCAAGTGCAGCTGCATTGTCCGAAACCGTAGTCGACGACTGCTCGATCTGCCGCACGATACTGCGCAGGTTGTCAAACATCAGGACAATATTCCTGCTGATGCTCCCGATCTCATCCTTTCTCGCCGTCATGGAGCGCACATTTGCCATGTCCCCCTCCGTCAGGTCATAGCGCGCGATCCGGTCTATCTCCGCGACGGTCTTCTTGAGCGGCCTGACCACGAGGAAATTCATGAGCAGCGCCAGCAGGATCAGCGCGATGATCCCTACTGTGAGGCTCACGATCGTCACTGTCTTGACCGTCCCCATGATCTGTGTCCGCGCCTCCTCCATGGTGATGCCGGCGACTCTCACAACCTCTTCCTCCATCATTTTGCAGGATATGACATTGTTGATCGAAAATGCGATCGTCAGAATCATAAACATGAAAATATTGATGGTCACGATAATGGAAACTTTCCTGTAAGTTTTGTTTTCCATATATACCTGTCCCCCTAATAGTTTGTGATTTTTGCATGGCTTGATGCATCTCAGCCACGATGCTTTCTCACGGACTTCGCAGCGTAGGGCTGAACTGTTACTTTTACATACTATTCAGTATAGAGGATTTTTCTGTTTATTTCAAGATTATTTCAAGTCTCTTTTGCGGGCAGCTGCACGAGGATGATCGCCGCAAAAGCAAGGGCGCACCCCGACAACTCCCGCACAGTCAGCGTCTGGTGCAAGAGCAGCCAGCCAGCCAGGACGGAGATCACCGATTCCAGGCTCAGGATCAGGGAAGCCGCCGTGGGGTTCATGCCCTTCTGGCCGATGATCTGGAAGGTGTAGCCCACACCGCTCGAGAGCGCGCCCGCGTACAGGATCGGGAGCCACGCAGCCGACACGTCCGCAATGCCTGGCTTCTCGAACAGGAGCATCATGACCGTACCCAGCACTGCATTCGTCACAAACTGCACGCAGGAGAGCTTCACGCCGTCCACCAGCGGCGAGAAGTGATCCACGACCAGTATGTGCAGGGCAAACACTGCCGCACAGCCAAGTATGTAGATGTCGCCCCGCTGCAGATCAAAATCTCCCTTAGTGATGCACAGCAGATAGAGCCCTGCCGACGCGACCGCCACGGCGATCCATACCCTGACGCCGGTCTTCTTTTTCAGAAATATGCCGAATATCGGCACGAGCACCAGATACATCGCGGTGATGAATCCCGCCTTTCCCACTGTCGTGTACTTCATGCCAAACTGCTGGAGCGTGCTCGCAGCAAAAAGACATATGCCGCAGCATATGCCACCCGTCAGCAGTGATCTGTGATCCTCCTTCTGCCGTCCCTGTTCGCCCTTTTTCCTGCGGTTCCTGTCCGTGAGTACCACCCACGGCAGCAAAACCAGCAGTGCGATCACATTGCGCGCCGCGATAAACGTGTATGGTCCCACATAGTCCATCCCCACACTCTGCGCGACGAACGCAACTCCCCATATCGCGGCAGCCATGAACAAGATCATGGACTGCCGCAGTGTGTATTTGTTCATACGAATCCTTTTCTCCCCCTCCTCATAATATAACCGCCTGTCCCGTCTCCTCCAAGAGACGTCCCCCTACTGTCGCGTGCGCCTCTGACAGTGCTCGCAGAAATAGATCGTCCCGCCCATATAGTTCGCCTTGTGGATCTCGTACCCGCACCGGATGCACGGCTCGTTCAACGAGTTCTTGCTCAGCTGCGTGACGTAGTTCCCCTTCTGCCCGAAGAGATCCCTCTCCGTGTCACGGCCGCCCTTTGCCGTCATCTCCTTTATGATCTTATTGACGGATCCATACAAAATACGAAAATCCTCCTCCGACGCGTCCTGCATCGGAAAGCGCGGATCGATGCCTGCATCCCACAGAATGTCCTGCAGCACACCGTTTCCAAGCCCGGGGATGCGCTGCTGCGTCGCGAGAAACGCCTTTGCCGACAGCTTTTTGCCTGCCCCCGGGTACAGTGAGCGGAAATAGGCGTACGTGAATCCCTCCGTGAGCGGATTGGGCTTTGTGCTCGAGGAGAGGTAGTAGCTTTCCGTGCAGTTTCCTTTTGGGGCTACGGTGATCCCCCCGTACATCTGGATCGACACGAAGATCCCGGTCCCGTCGTCAAAAAAGACCGCAAACTGGTGCTTTTTCGGAAACTTTTTCGCATCGTCATAATAGCGCGGATATGCCCCGTCATTCAGAGCGATCATGCTGTCCTGCGTGTCGATCTGCACCATACCGCCCTGGGCGACTGCCCCGGTTATGGTCTGTCCCTCGAGATATTCCGCAAACTTGTCCTGCTCCCCGTAAAAAAAGGCAAACCGGTGCGGCGTCTGCAGGATCTTGATCCCGCTGATGATCTTTCCTGTCAGATGGTCGTTTATCTGTCTTGCGATCGCAGTGCTTTCCGGCAATTCCAACATAATGATCTCCCCTCTCTGTCTGTCGCGTGCGCGTCACTTCTCGTAGTTTCCCGTGATCTCGATCGTGTTGCCGTCGGGATCCTTGAGACAGAAATAATAATAGGGGCTTCCTGCGTTGATGTAGCGGATCGCTGTCAGGTTCGCTGCTACGCCAAGCGACCTGATCCGCTCATATTCCGCCCTCAGATCGTCCACGCTGAGATTCACGACCACTTTTCCGCAGTTTGGCGCCTCCACGATCGCCGTGAAGTCATCGTACAGCGCACAGTGCTCCCCTTCTGTATGCACCTCGTCCGGATGCTCCCTGTCAAATTTTCCATTCATGATGGACAGCGTAAGTCCGTTTATGTCAAATACCGCAAAACGGTTCTTGTTCTGGTTCAGGACATCCTTCTCAAACAGCGCCCTGTAAAATGAGATACTCTGCTCAAAATCCTCTGCGATCAGATAAATGCTCCCGTATGTGATCATGTTCTTTCCCTCCTGGCTCCTGCGCCCTGAAACAGCCCTGCGCAGTGACAATATTTTTTATTAGTGACATCAACATGATACCACACAGAATATGACAGCAGGGTGTCATATTCTAGAGCGTGTTTGAAAAATATTACCTGTCAGATCTTGCTTTTCACAAATAAGGTATCTTTCATCATTTTTTCGACTTTGTCAATATTTCCTTTTGTCAGATAATTCGGATTGAGCTTCCGCTTGCTATAGGCATATATCGTATCTTTTGTCAGGCGTTCGAGAAGATGATTAAAATACCTCTCCCACGAACTATATTCACCGCTTTCAACAAATGCTCCTGGCTGTTCCAATATCTCCCTCAATCCCTCCGCCTGAACAATATTCGACCGCAAAATCAAATATTCAAAAGATTCAGGCGCCCATAAAAAACTTTTCTGATTTACTTCCAATGCATGCATCGCGCTTTGCATATCAGCGCCAAATGCTGCGCCGTCAACGATTGCCAGGATCCGGTCTTCTTTGTGGGCGAGCATGTATTTTCCCACATTCGATTTGCCTCTGGCAGAATCGCAGACCATCTGCATATTCCGGCTGACAGCTTCAAACATCTCAAAACCAGCATTGGAATCCTCCGTGAGCACAACGGATAGTTCGATCCCCTCTGCCGCCCTCGCTTCCGGATATACCTGATGCATGGAATTATATACCTGTCTGGTGTTTTGATAATACCCGCTGTTTTTCAGGTAATAGATCTCATTAACACTGTATGGCAGCATATTCAGACTATCTCTTGTGATAAATACAAAATAGCAGTCCGATTCCAACACCGCTTTCGCAAACGGTTTTGAGTACAGAAAGCGCTCCTGTTCGTCCACAAACACGACTGAATTCTTCTGCATACCCAACTTCGCTAACGCACTTTCATCGTCACCTGATAACACAACACATTTCCGGTCACACACTACTTTTGTTCCCGGTCCGGCTTTTCCTGCCAGATAGTCACTTATGATCTGGATCATGGTTGTCTTTCCGCTGGCGCTGTCTCCCTGGATGATCGTAATGTTCCTGCGCAGTTCCAGTTCATAGCGCAGTCTCTTGGTGGATATCAAAATATTTATACTACCCTTCAAAGATCTCCACCTCCTGGAATTCCCACAGAAATTCGGCATATGTGTGGATCACGCTGCCGCTGTTTTCAATACATATCTCAAAAGGCTCCTCAAACCGCATCTCGTACCCGAGTCTGACTGTGATATCCTGTCTCTTTCCTATTTCCAATATCCATTTGGCACAATTGTCCCCACATGCAGATGCATTGACAATGAGTTCCGGTTCCATATACATGATTATCAGCGCTTTCACACCGCCTGACAACCGCTCCGGCGCAATGATCCCGAGAACCGGACTGTCAATGGAATGTGCTGACAATACCGTAGATCCATCTACATCATGAACCATCTCTTTCACCAGCTCATCCTCAAACCACGCATCCTCATAGTTATATTTGAAATAAGTATCCGGACTGAACACATAATTTTCATCCTCGATATCCTTCACACCTCTGTTAATGATGATGTTCAGCATGATCTCCCTCCACAATTTCCCTCCCCGCCGTCACTGTCCCGCCGGGTATATATAATGAATGTCGTTGCGCCTGCAATGTTTTTCGGCATAGCTCTTAGGCGCCACTGTCACTGTCACATCTGCCTTCCTGCCGAAAATCGTCTCCGGCTCATAGCCCTTTCGCGTGTAGTTTTTGATCTTTTGTACTGACGCGGGCAGGACAACCGATCTCAGACTTGTGCAGCCGACAAAAACCTGCTGCCTGATCTCGATCACGCCTTCCGGGATCACTGCGCTTTCCAGCGCCGAACAATTGCGAAATGCATGCCCGCCGATCACCTCGACAGTTTTGGGGATCACCACATGTTTCAGGCTCCGGCAGTGTTATCCGGGTGATCGCTCTGCGCAGCGCGGACTGTTCCTTTCTCATATCCCCAGATTTTCTTTACTTCGGTGACGGAATTGGGATTGGCGTTCAGCTCCCGCATCATTCTCTTCTCCGCCCTGTCGCGCTCCGCGGCAAAATCGGCGATGCGGTTTTTGAATTCGAGCAGCCACGCCGAGCATTCCGTCTGTTCATCTCCAACGGTGCCAGCCAATAGTATATCGTGTAGTAACCGCCCTCGTCCTCGGGGCGCTTATACGCAAATCCGCACCTCCCTCGACCAGCGCCTTCACGTATGAAAGACCTCGGAAACGGCAGGCAAGCCCCAGCGCCCGCGCAGAATTTTCAACATGCCCGAGCTGTCGGCACAGCGCCGCGATCTCCTCCGGCGATTTTGTGAGTGCGGCATGCTCCAGAACCGCCCTCTTATCTCTCTGTGAAGTATTTTCATAATTATTATTATAATTCATAGTCTTCTCTCCGCTTTACACCGGTTCCCTCATACCGCTCTGCCATATCCAGAATGCGCTGTCTGACCTCCTGCCGGATCTCCTCCGGCGCAAGCACCTCCGCGGAGGACCCGAAACTCAGTATAACGCCGTACACCCAGTCGTCCACGTCCGCATGCATGTGCACCAAAAAGTCTCCCTCCGGCAGCGCTTCGATCTCTTCCTCCTCGAACCGGTCGTAGATCCTGTAAGCTTCCTTCCTGTCGATCCGAATGTCGATCACTGCAGAAGAGAGAGCCTGCTCCTTCTGATCCTCTGCGCCGGCTCCTGCCTCCCCGTCAGATCCGTCCCTCGGCACAAACACCTCGCTCAGTACCTCAAGCCTCTTCATGCGGAATAGCTTGAAGATCCGCCACGCGTTCCGCTCCCTGCAGAACGCCCTGAGATACCATGTGTACTCTTTGAAGAGCAGCTGTACCGGCTCGACCGTGCGCCGGCTCATCTCCCCCATCTTCCCATAGTAGTCAAACCGCACCAGCCGCCGCTCCAACACCGCATGCTTGATATCCTCATAGAGCTGTTTTCTGCTCCCGCTCCAGTCGGACAGATCGATGGCGAGCCAGTCGACGGGATCTGTCTTGAAAAATTCCCCGAGCTTCTGCAGGATATTTTTCTCCCCGTCCGCCCGGGTCTCCCTGAGCGATATCAGCCCCGACAAGATCTCCTGCTGTTCCTCCTTTGTGATCAGCATCTTGTCCAGCACAAACTGCTCTGTCAGGCAGATCCCGCCGTTCTTCCCTCTCCTGGCATAGATCGGTATGCCGGCGGCACTCAGCGTGTCCATGTCGCGGTAGATCGTCCTCACAGAGACCTCAAAGCGCTCCGACAGCTCCGCGGCGGTCACGGTTCCCTGTTTCATCAATATGTATATCATTCCCAACAGCCGATTGATCATAATCTCCTCTCAAACAGGGCACTGACCTCCATCCTGTCACTATACAAAGTGCCGTACGAGTCGTTTTCAGCCATACCTTACCTCCGCGCGGCGCTCTGCGCTCACGTCACTCCGTGTCCAGAATCTCCCCGGTGATATCATTGAGCAGGATCTCTTTTCGTTCATCTTCCTCATTCATATAAAGAATATGATACAGCGTCCCGTCGCGCTCTCTTTTTATTTTATCGTAATAGATGTAATCCGTATCTGACAACACATAGTAATAGTCCGGGAGCGCCACGCCCACCAGCAGCTCATATCCCGCCTTCTGCCAGTCCTCATACGGAAGTTCCCGCCGCTCTGCCTGATCCGTCGCGAGCGCCGCACAGACGCGGTCCAGCGCTTCCGGTGCGGTGATCTGTGTCGGGAGCTTGTCGCTGTAGACACGGTATGACATATCAAACAGGTCGATGTCAGGAAACGCCTCGTGCGCCGGGTGCGCTGCGTCCTCCAGATCCACGCGGACCATGCGGTAGCCGTCCATCGCGATCGCATAGCGCCTCCACACGCCGGTCTGCACATCCTCCGCCCGCACATCATACCCTTCCGCATAGTTGTAATCCGACGCGCATATTGTCTTTACAGGCGCCAGACTGCCGTCCCGGTACTCATAGACGGTCGTCACCACACTGCCGGAGCTGCTCCCCCAGCCGGTTCTGATCACCAGATATCCCGGCTCCATGAACGCACCAAAATAGGGATCGCCGCGCATTCCGCCGGCGGTACTGCCGGGCAGTGACGGAGGCTCTTCAACCGCCTGCCACGCGCCGTCCTTTCGCTGCAGCAGGACAAACAGACGGCGCGGAAAATCGTCCGTGTTCACAGCAAAGGCATCGCTGTCCGCCACAAAGGCAATATCCTCAAGCCCGTCGTCATTCAAGTCCCCCCGGACAAAGTCAATGCACTCAAATTCCCCCGCCTCGGGATAGTTCTCTTTCAGCCAGTCCGCGATCCACGCCTCCTCCTCCTCCGATACCCCGGTCTCCGTAAACAGCAGCATCGGAACTTCCCAGACGGACGCGATGCTCTTTGCAGGATTTCCGGACACTGCCGCGTACATCAGTTCTTTCTTTCCCGCAAGCGGCGAGAAATCTTCAATGTGGTTGTCCGACAGCCCTGCCTGGTTCAGGCGCGGCAGACCTGCAAGCGCAGAGATGTCCCGGATCTCATTCTTGTCCGCCGCCAGATCAAACAGCTCGACCAGCCCGCCGACCGCCGAGATATCGCTGATGCCGTTTTCGGACAGCCCCAGACGCTCCAGCTTTACAAGCCCCGCAAGCGGCGTGATATCCCTGACCGCGTTGCCGTTTAAGTTCAGACCCCGAAGGTCTGTCAGCCTGCTCAGAAAGCGGATATCCTCGATCCCGCAGTACTGGATCCCCAGATCCTGCAGCCTGGTGAGCGTCCCGACCACCTCCATGTGTTCTGCGTTCTCATTGCCGGCAAGCGACAGTTCGACCAGTTCCGTGAGATTTTCCAGCACTGCCAGATCCGCCACCGGCGTCCCGTACAGCGACAGGCGCTGCAGCTGCGGCATCTGTTCCAGGAACGAGAGATCCGCGATATCGCACTGTGTCAGGTACAATTCCGTGATCCCGCGCATGCCGCCTATAAAGGACAGATCGATCGTCTGCTCCTTCCCGTAGCTGACATACAGCTGCTCCAGTCCAGACAGCTGCGCGATGGGCGTAAAGTCCTCGATCGCCGAGTCATTCCATTCACTGATATCGATCGTAAGCCGTTTCAGATTCGGGAAAAGCGACAGGGATTCCAGCGAGCGGATCGCCCTGCCGTAGGGCGCCTCGCGCAGTACGAGGCTCTCGCACTCCTCCATCATCCTGAGGATGGACTCCGGCGCAGAATCGTCCTCTATCTCCATATCACTGTAGCGCACGCACTCCCGAAAGCCTTCGTCCTCTATGAGCAGCGCCAGCACCTCGTCGGCGTTTTCGGCTCCGGACAGATCCGGCGTGGAACGCGTCTCCTGCGCAGCTGCGCTCTCCCGTGCCTCGATCTCTTTTGTGTCTTGCGCATCCCCCGTATCAGACATCGGCTGTGCGGCTGCGCTCTCCGCAGGCGTCCTTTGCCCCTGCGCGCACGCACACAGCAGTAAACTGCAAAGTACTGCACACCAGCATAACTTTCTTCCGCGATCAGCCGTTTTTCGTCCAATCCCCATCCGCGATCCCTCCCCACATCATCCAGCGGTACAAGGTACATTATACCATGGAAACACAACGGGTGCCCATGAATCTGTTCGACGTCCGTCACTCGACGATCTCGTACACCGCACCGCCATATCCGACATACCGCACTGTGCCCATGTCGATCGCGTCAACGTTCTGCGCCGCATCCACCACAGGGATACACCGATCCTTCCTGATAAAGAGCGGCACCTCGTTCAAAGCCACCTCGACATAGTGCGTGCCCTGACTCAGGATCTCCTCATGCAGGCTTCCGTCCGGCATGAATTTCACAAACTTCATCTCCTCGGGCAGATACACCGTCCTGCCGCTCACATTCTGCGTGTAGACCGGTGCGATCATGACCTCGTCCCCGAGCATGAGCTGATCCTCCGTCTCCACAGCCCGCCTGTCGTCAGGATAGTCAAACCCAAGCGGGCGGAAATACATCTCATCATTCTCAACCGCCTTTAAGTACTCGCTGTAGAGATACGGTATCAGGCGGTAGCGCACACCGATCACGTGGCGGAAATCCTCGATCTGCCCAAACCGGTAGCACTCCTGCTCCCTCGTCCCGATCGCAGTGTGGTTGCGCATCAGCGGCGTGAACACGCCAAGCGCCAGCCAGCGCAGCAGCAGATCCCTCGTCGTGTCGGAGCCAAAGCCGCCAAGATCTGCGCCCGCGTACAAAAATCCGCACATGTTCAGCGACGGCATCATCTTGAGGTTCAGCAGGATATGCGACCACCACGACTGGTTGTCCCCCGTCCAGATCCCGCCGTAGCGGTGCATCCCGATGTAGGACGAGCGCGAGAACAGGAGCATTTTCTTCTCCGGCGCGATCTTCTGCAGCGCCTCGCCCGCTGCCCTCGTCATATTGAAGCCGAAGAGATTGTGCACGAGATCATGGCGGATCATCTTCCCGTCGACCTTGTGGTAAAAGCGCCTGTAATCCTCCTCGTTATTCTGAATCTTTTCAAGGATAGCCCGCGCCTCGTACGGCACGGCGCTGGCATTGTTCAGCAGATCCTTTGCACCGCCCGCATCGCTAAATGCCTTCACGTGATCATCGATCGCCTGGTTAAGCGCCCGGATGCCCTCCTCCGAGTAAAAGACCGCAGGCTCATTCATGTCGTTCCAGAAGCCGTCAATGCCAAGATCGGTCAGGATCTGATACTTTCCGCCAAACCATGCCCGCGCCTCCGGATTGAGCACATCCGGGAAATGCGTCCAGCCGGGCCACACTGCAGCCACAAAGTCCGATCCGTCCTCCCGCTTGCAGAAATATCCTTTCTCCACGCCTTCCTCGTATATGTCATAGCCCTGCTCGATCTTGACCCCCGCGTCGATGATCGGGATCAGGTGGATCTTCTCCGCCTTCATCTTCTGCACAAACTCCCCAAAATCCGGGAACCGCTCCGGGTTGACGGTGAAATCCTTGTAATCCTGCATGTAGTCGATATCCATGTATACCATGTCCAGCGGAATCTCATTCTCCCTGTAACCTTCGACCACACCCTCGATGTCCTCCGCCGTCCTGTAACCCCAGCGGCTCTGTCCGAAACCAAACGCATATCGGGGCGCTATGTAGCTCTTGCCGATGATCCTGCGGAACTGCCTTGCCACATCGCGGGCGCTCTCACCGGTGATCACATACAGATACAGATCTGCCCGCTCACAGCACACTGTCAGCAGATCCTGCCTCGTGTAACCGATATCAAAACTGATATTCGATGGGTAGTCAAAAAACAGCCCGACATGCTTTTTCCCCGAGATGATCACAAAATTGTGCGCGCCGTACAGCGATACTTTCTCCTCCGTGTGATGGGGATCGTCCGTGCAGTTGCTGACATACCTGTACCCCCTCTTGTTGATGCCGCGGTTTGCCTCCCCCAGCCCGTAAACGATGTCCGTGTCAGACAGCTGACAACTGCACGCAAACCCGTTCTCCAGGGAAATATCCACCGGGATGTCCCCGCATACCGCCTGCCCTGTGTACTCCACCGCCGCAGGTCCTGCCGTGACCGCCTCTGTCTCAAACGGACTGCCAAACGCATATTTTTGTACCATACCAAAACCTCCTGTATTGTCTTATTTTATTTCTTATTTTCTTTTTTTTCATACTTTTTCATTTCTTTTCATATCGGATCTGCTGCCTGACGCAAACGCCGCCCCGACCAGTACAGCCGTGGCAAGCTCTGCCGCAGGGAATGCCAGCCACACGCCGTTCATGCCAAACAGGTACGACAGCACAAACGCGCAGAGTATGATCGCCACAAAACCCCGTGAGACCGACGCGAGAAACGCCCATCTTGCGGACTCCGTAGCGCTGAGGATCCCAGTCCCTACGATATTGAATCCCGCAAAGAGAAAGCCGGTGAAATACAGCCGCAGCCCAGTCACCGCATACACCGCAAGCTCCGCATTCCCCTCGTTGTTGAACACCGCCGTGACAGGCTCGGCGACAGCCCAGACCAACGCGATGATCAGCACCGAAAACACCATGCCCGTCCCCACGCCGAGCCGCATCACCTTCCGCACCGACGCGCGCTCCCCCTTTCCGTAGTAGCCGCTCAACAGCGGCTGTGCCCCCTGTGACACCCCGTTAAAGACAGCCGCCGCCACAAGGGACGTGTTGGCGACCACGCCGTATGCCGCCACACCGACATTTCCGGCAAGCTTTAGGATGATCCCGTTAAAGACCACCGTTGTGACGCCCGACGAGATCTCCCCGACAAAGGCGGATACCCCGAGCTGGCATGAGGACAACAGCTTTCTGAGCGAAGGCAGCGCCCACCGGAACCTGACGGTGCTCCGCTTCGATAGAAGGTGCACACAGCAGATCGCCACGCCCAGGACCGGAGAAAGTGCCGTCGCCAGCGCCGCGCCGCGCATCCCCAGCCTCAGCGGAAACATCAGTACATAGTCAAACACCACATTGAACAGGCTGCTCAGCAATGTTGCAGCCATCGCCACAGCCGGCGCGCCGTCGTTTCTGACAAACGCATTGCAGATATGGTTCCACATGAAAAAAGGGGCAAACGACATGAAGATCGCCGTGTAGTCCTTTCCCACCGCCACGATCCTGTCATCACCGCCAAGAAGCGCCACGATCCTGTCCGGCACCGCGATCCCTGCCGCGATGAAGACCGCACCGAGTATCAGCGCCCACAGCACCGCATTGGAAAAATACGTATCTGCGCTCCGGTCGCCCCGCGCCCTGAGGATCCTGAACCGGATCGCCGATCCCACGCCGATCATGGCGCCCACGGCAAAGATCAGGCTGTACACCGGCAGCACCAGATTGAGCGCCGTGATACCGTCAGCGCCCTCCGCCATGGATATAAAAAACGTATCTGCCAGGATATACACCGATATCCCCAGCATGCCAAGGATATTCTGGGACACATATTTCGCAAAGAGCTTTTTCTCAGACATTTTTCTCCATACCTCCAATTCGGAACTGTAGAAACATAACCGGCTACAACTCCTCATCAAAAGCATACTATCACTTCCACACTCATGTCAAGCGGATTCTGACCACCCGATTTTTGCCGAATACTTGTGAAAATTGGAAAAATATGGTAAATTGTATTTATTCAGCCTTCCGGGCAGGAATGCACACGCAGAGCGCTCGGCTGAACGACAAAAGATAAAAGTTTATTCACAAGAACAAGGTGGTGATTACAACGAAACGAAAATATGCCAGTCAGAATGTATACGATGCACTGCAGAACAGATTCCACTATATCTTCAAAGAATTTGACAACATCTTTGTCTCCTTCTCCGGCGGCAAGGACAGCGGTCTGCTGTTGAACCTGATCCTGGATTTCCAGAAAAAATATTATCCGCAGAAGAAGATCGGCGTATTCCACCAGGATTTTGAGGCACAGTACACGCTCACGACAGAGTACGTCGAGCGCACCTTTGCCAGGATCGAGAACGACGTGGAGCCCTACTGGGTCTGCCTTCCGATGGCGACCAGAACGGCGCTCAGCAACTATGAAATGTTCTGGTATCCCTGGGATGACACCAAGGAGGAGCTGTGGGTCCGCCCCATGCCGGACCATCCTTACGTCATCAACATGAAGCACAACCCGATGACGACCTACCACTACCGGATGCACCAGGAGGAACTGGCAAAGCAGTTCGGGCGATGGTACCGCATCGCACACGGGAACAGGAAGACGGTCTGCCTGCTCGGCATACGCGCCGAGGAGTCCATGCAGCGCTACAGCGGGATACTGAACCGCAAATACGGCTACGACAACACCTGCTGGATCAGCAGGCAGTTCAAGGATGTCTGGTGCGCCTCCCCGATGTACGACTGGTCGATCTATGACGTGTGGCATGCGAACTATATGTTCTCCTATGATTACAACCGCCTGTACGACCTGTACTATATGTCCGGTCTGAAGCTGGATCAGATGCGCGTCGCCTCCCCGTTTGGCGACTATGCCAAGGAGAGCCTGAATCTGTACCGCGTGATCGATCCCGAGATCTGGGCAAGGCTCGTGGGACGTGTCCGCGGCGCCAACTTCGGCGCCATCTACGGAAGGACCAAAGCCCTCGGCTACCGCAACCTGACGCTGCCCGAGGGACACACCTGGGAATCCTACACAAAATTTCTGCTGGATACACTACCCATCCGCCTGCGGAACAATTATGTCAAGAAATTCCAGACTTCCATTGATTTCTGGCACAATGTCGGCGGCGGTCTCGAGGAGAAGACGATCGAGGAGCTGGTCGCACACGGCTACAAGATCCGGCGCAACGGTGTATCGAACTACACCCTTATGAAAAACGCGCGCGTCGTCTTCGACGGAAAGATCCCTGACCACACAGACGACATCAAGTCCTCAAAGGACATCCCAAGCTGGAAGCGCATGTGCTACTGTATCTTAAAAAATGACCATATCTGCCGTTTTATGGGCTTTGGCCTGACCAAACAGCAGAAGGAGAACATCAACCAGTTAAAACAAAAATATCAGAATGTAGTAGACTAATTTTCAGCCAATACCCCATACCGGACATTGGCAGTCGGGAGGTTTTATATGACATATCAAAGTCCTGTATACCAGGTAATCTCGGTCCCTGTAGAGAAGATCAAACCAAACACATACAATCCCAATTCCGTTGCGCCGCCCGAGCTCAAACTCCTGTACGACAGCATCAAGGAGGACGGCTACACGATGCCGATCGTCTGCTACCACGATGAACCTGACGACAACTACATCATCGTGGACGGATTTCACCGCTACCGCATCATGCTCGACTACCCGGACATCTACGAGCGGGAGAACGGTATGCTGCCCGTCTCCGTCATCAACAAGCCGCTCGACCACCGCATGGCGAGCACGATCCGCCACAACCGTGCGCGCGGTTCCCACAGCGTGGACCTGATGAGCAACATCATCAGGGAGCTCCACGAGCTGGGGCGCTCCGACGCGTGGATATCCAAACACCTCGGCATGGAGCGGGATGAGATCCTGCGCCTGAAACAGATCACAGGTCTCGCGGCGCTGTTCCGCGATATCCCGTTCGGAAACGCATGGACCCCTGTCGATGAGAAAGCAGCCGCAGCCCCCTTTCCCGAGGAGGATGTCGAGTGATATTTCCTCCGCACGGGACTGCACATAAAAAATGCCCATTAGGGCAGCACTCATAAGACAGTATTAGAAATGTTTCCGGGAAACGGCGTAGCTTGCAGGCTATGCCGTTTCTCCATTTTGCAGGTCATTCAGTAAAGACGCGGGGAGTATTCCCACAAGGTCATAGGAAATGTCAATCTGCTGTTCCCTATGCCCCTTTGATTTATCCGGCGCGTGAACGTACACCGCCTTTACCATGTCGTTTAAGACAGAGGGTGTCAACTCGTCCAAGTCAAGATATTTCCGTACTTTGCTGATGAACCTGTCAATGTCCTCTGTTTGTTCTTCCTGTTCGCTAATTTCTTCATTCAATCGCAACAGCTTTTTCCGCAGTTCTTCCTGCTCCTGCTCGTAATCGTCGGAGAGCATTTGAAATCTGCTGTCAGATAGTTTTCCGCCTACGTTGTCCTCGTAAATACGCTTGAATAATCGGTCAAGTTCTTCTATCCGGCGTTCCGCTTGCGTTAGTTGCCGCCGCTTCGCCGCCAATTCCTTTACAAATCTCTTTCCCCTTGAGCCTTGAAGTAGAGCAAACAAAATGGTCTTGTCTTGCTTCAAAGTTCTTGCTTGTGCAGTAATACAGCTTTTCGCCGCAATCGGCACAGCGCACAATGCCGGAAAACATATTTGTCTTGCCTGTCCTCGTCGGGCGGCGTTTGTTCTTCCGTAATTCCTGCACCCGCGCCCATGTGTCAGCGTCAATGATTGCTTCGTGGGTATTCTCAAACACAAGCCATTTTTCCTCTGGATTATAACAGGTTTTCTTGCTCTTGTAGGACTGCTTATAGGTCTTGAAGTTCACTGTATGCCCTTGATATTCTGGACGCTCCAAAATGTCGGCTATGGTATCGCCCGTCCAGTTATAAGGATTGTCCGGCGGCGCGTTCCTCGTTGCCCTGCCTGTCTGCTGAAAATGGATTGTCGGCGTTATGACTTTATCCTCTTTCAGAATACGGGCAATCTGCGACGG
>ERZ808051.300-NODE-300-length-60815-cov-5.734466_pt1 | contig 60815 bp, 56 predicted proteins | sample MGYA00380199_ERZ808051 | MGnify/ENA primary metagenome ERZ808051 (study PRJEB31490, sample SAMN06133391) | mouse gut metagenome | isolation source: J11 | host: mice | place: China: Chengdu | collected 2015-05 ... | reverse complement strand
AAGAAGCTCCGGGCGTCCGCCCTATGAAGATTCAGAGTAAAAAACGTTTATGAAAGTTACCATTTATACGGTCTGATACTTGGCGACGTATACCTGGAAGCTGTCTGTACCGTAAAGTTCTTTTCCAACTGTTATGGTTACATTCTTATCCGTAATGACATATTCCAGCCTTGCACCCTCTTCCACAACAGTATCCTGCATCAGAACACAATTCTTTACCTTTGCGCCCCTGGCAACCTTAACACCACGGAACAGAATGCAGTTCTCCACTTCTCCCTCAATCACGCATCCGTCTGCGACCAGAACATTCTTCCCTTTCGCACCGTTTATGTATCTTGTGGGGTTATCGTCACGAATCTTTGTATAGATTGGATTTCCCTCAAACAGAGCATCCAGATTCTTATCGTCAAGGAGCTTCATATTCTCATCAAAGTAGCTCTTCATGTCATTGATTCTGGCAAAATATTTATCGTACTTATAGGCCCGGATATTTAACTTGTCAACCTGCGGAGCCAGAATATCCCGTTCGAAGTATGCATAGCCGCGGACAAAGGCGGTATGAATCTGATCGATAAGAAGCTCTCTGTCGATCACATAGATGTTCATGGAATAATTCTGAATCCCTTCCTTCTGGGAATTCATGTAGATCTTCCTCACACGCCCGTTGTCGATATTTAAGGTATAATAGAGATCCTTTACAACATCGGTCTTTCTTGCACTCTCCGGAATCTTCTCCTCTGCGTATACAGCGGTCACATCAGCGCCGCTTTCCATATGGGCTTCAATCAGAGCCTTAAAATCGAAATTGGCAGCGATATTGGTATCGGCCATCACCACATATTTTTCCTTTTGCTCCCGCAAAAACGGAAGAACGCTGGCAAGGGCTTCCACACGTCCGGTGTAAACCTTGATTCCCTTCTCTGCAAACGGCGGGAATATATTCAATCCGCCGTTTTTACGGGCCAGATCCCACTCGCGGCCGGATCCCAGATGGTCCATAAGGGAGTGGTAGTTTTCGCGTACAATAATGGAGATATTGTCGATTCCACAGTTTACCATGCTGGACAGAATAAAGTCCACCATACGGTAACGGCCCGCAAACGGAATGGATGCCATTAAACGCTCGCTGACTAACTCCGGAACAAGACTGTCATAGCTGTTTGGGAAAATGATGCCCAGTGCATCTGCATTGGAATTTACCATTGTTCTTCACCGCCTTCTACATTTTTATTAATCATGGCATTGGGGCCGATTTTGACGCCGTCCCCAATCTGAATGCCGGAACCGATGGTGGCCACTCCTTTTATATCGCCGGACGGCATTGCACCCACAACGGCATTCTTTCCAATCACTACGTTTTCGGCTACGATACAGTGCTTTACAACCGCTCCGGCCTTAATGACGGAACCTCCCATTACAACCGCATCTTCCACGTCAGCGCCTTCTTCCACCTTTACGCCTGCAAAGAGGATGGAGTGCTTCACATGCCCGTCAATGCGGCAGCCATCTGTTATCATGGAGTTTTCCACCACACCTGTACGGCTGATCTTATGGCCTGTCATACCGCTGTTGCGGCTGTAAATCTTCCAGTTTTCGTCAAACAGGTTGATTCCGCTGTGTTCCGGATCCAGGACTTCCATATTGGCTTCCCACAAAGAAGAAATGGTTCCCACATCTTTCCAGTATCCGTCAAAATGATATGCGTACATGTTGCGGCCATCTTTTAAGAGGTTGGGGATAATATTATTTCCAAAATCGTTTTCGGAATTGGGATCCGCTTCATCCTCGATCAGATACTTTCTCAAAATATCCCAGTTAAAAATATAAATACCCATGGAAGCCAGATTGGACTTGGGGTTCTTTGGCTTCTCCTGGAATTCTGTGATCTTGTCATTGCTGTCCGCAACCATAAGGCCGAAACGGGATGCCTCTTCCCACGGGACCTCCATAACAGCAACACTGAATTCCGCGTTCTTTTCCTTATGGAACCGTAAGAAATCACTGTAATCCTGCTTACAGATCTGGTCACCGGAAAGGATAATAACATATTCCGGATTATATCTCTCAATAAACGGAATATTCTGATAAATGGCGTTGGCGGTTCCTTTATACCAGTCAGAGCCGGACGCCTGCTGATAGGGCGGAAGCACATGAACACCGCCGTAGAGACGGTCCAGATCCCACGGCTGTCCGTTTCCTATGTACTCATTTAACACCATGGGCTGATACTGGGTGAGAATGCCTACGGTATCAATTCCTGAGTTCACACAGTTCGACAGCGGAAAGTCAATAATACGGTACTTTCCGCCAAAGGGAACTGCAGGTTTTGCCAGCTTCTGGGTCAAGGCATAAAGGCGGGAACCCTGGCCTCCGGCAAGCAGCATTGCAATCATTTCTTTTGCCATAATATTTCCCCCTGAAATAATGATGATTCGTTCCGCAATGCACAGCGTACAGGCGCAGGAAGGTCCGGACACTGCCCAAAGCTCAAAAAAACTGTTATGCATATTTTACCACAAAATATCATTTTTCGATAGTGCTTTTGTGCAAAAATTTTTCCATAATATAATTGCTCACATCCATCCCATACTCCGTAAGCTTAAACCTTCCCTCTTCAAGGAGTGCCGCCCCTTCCCTCACAAACCGTTCCATAAGTCCGGGATACACTTCCTCTGCCGTCACCCCGAAAGTCTCCTCAAACTGCTTTAAGGAAACCCCCTGAACCATACGGAGCCCTACGAAGAAAAATTCCTCCTGCATGTCCTCCGGAGTCAGTATTTCCTCATCCAGGCGCTTTCCCGGCGTCTCATTCAGATATTTCTCTAAGTCACTTTCATTCCTGAAGCGTCTCCCGTTTACATAAGAGGATGCTCCCAGGCCCAGGCCCAGATAGGGAACCCCGGTCCAGTAGCCCACATTGTGGCGGCACTCTCTTCCCTTTTTCGCATAATTGGAAATCTCATATCTCTCATATCCTCTGGAGCTTAAAAATTCCCTGGTCTTATGGTACATCTGCCGCTCCTCTTCCTCATCCGGAAGAAGGCCCGTTCCCCTTCCTTCCCCATAAATTTCATAAAAGGGAGTACCCTCCTCCACAATCAGACTGTACGCGGAAATGTGCTCCGGGTTTAAATCCGCTGTTTTTTCCAGGGTTTTCATAAAACCTTCCACGGTCTGCCCCGGAAGGGCGCACATTAAATCCACATTGATATTCTGGAATCCTGCAGCTCTGGCCAGATGGAAGCTTTCCAGGAATTCCCCATAAGTATGGATTCTTCCAAGGGCCTTAAGCTCTCTGTCACTGGATGACTGAAGTCCAAGGCTTAAACGGTTAATTCCCGCCCGCCGGTACGCCCCCAGTTTTTCTTCTGATATGGTCCCCGGATTTGCCTCCAAAGAGATCTCCGCAGTTTCTTCTATATTAAAATACTTTCTTAAATATGCAAAAATTTCCTCTATCCACGCTCCGGGAAGCACCGATGGTGTGCCACCTCCAACAAATACAGAGGGAACCCGGCGATCCCCGTACCCGCCGCTTACAAGCCTGATTTCCTCCAGAAGCTTATCCACATACTTCCGTTTCACTTCTTCCCCCTGTGGGAACGACAGAAAATCACAATAACTGCATTTCTTAACACAGAACGGAATATGAACATACAATTCCAGGGTTTCCATAAAATTCCTACCTTTCCCGCCCTTCCAGGCATGAAATCAAAAGCTCGACTTCATCCTGAAACAGACAAAAATCCGGGCGTTTTTCTCTGACTGCCCGCTCGATTTCATGAAGCTCCATCCAGAGAACGGATTCCACCTCTGACTCCTGTAAGACAAGGGCAGATTCTTCCACCGGCTTTTCGTAAAGGAACACAGCGCTTTTTTCATGGTTTTTAAACAGCTTCCCGTTAAAGGTTCCTTCATACCACCCCTCATGGAAACCGATAAAACGAAGTTCCCCGGCATCCGCCGAAATTCCCAGTTCCTCAAAAAGCTCCCTGACGGCCGATTCCCTGTAATCTTCTCCGGCAGGAATATGACCGGCACTGGAAATATCATAACAGCCGCCAAAGGAATCCTTGGCTGCGCTCCTTTTTTGCAGCAGCAGCTCATACTGACCATCCCTTCTTCGCACCACCCACACATGACTGGTTCTGTGGTAGTCTCCCCGCATGTGGACCATGGTCCGTTCCCGCACAAGGCCTGACGGCTCGCCGTTTTCATCCAGCACATCCAGAAGCTCCATGGGAGCTCCGTCAAGAACCGCCTCACAAAGGCGATCCCCCATATAGTGAAGCTTCAGAGAGAAGAATGGAGCCTCCTCTTTAAGAAGTTCGAAAAAAATCCTGTCTCCCTCCCATAAGTTAAGCCGGTCGATCTCCTCTTTGGATACCCACTCCAGAGTCCCCTCATTACAGGGAACCGGTTCCCCCAAAAAGCCATCGGCCGTATAGAGGAACATGTATTCGGCCTCCTCTTCGTTAAACAGGAAGGTCACAATGCCGCGGAGCCGGTAGCTTGTGAGCCGGTAGCCGGTTTCCTCCAGCGCCTCCCTTAAGAGGCAGTCCTCCGGACTTTCCCCAAATTCAAATTTCCCGCCAATTCCAATCCATTTATCCTTATTCACATCCTGTTTTTTTCTGACACGGTGCAGCATCAGGTATTTTCCATCCTGCTCCAGATAACACAAGGTAGTCAGTTTCATCCTCATTCCTCCTGCAGACCCGGGATCATGTTCAAAACGAGACCACTCTGCCACAGGTTCCCATGGCAGGCGGTCTCCTCTTTTTACTCTTCATCCAGTTTCAATACGCTCATAAACGCCTTCTGTGGAATTTCTACATTTCCGATCTGGCGCATTCTCTTCTTTCCTTCCTTCTGCTTTTCCAGAAGCTTCTTCTTTCGTGTGATATCGCCGCCATAACACTTTGCCAGCACATCCTTGCGGACAGCCTTCACGGTCTCACGGGCAATGATCTTGCCCCCCACAGCCGCCTGAATGGGAATCTCAAACAGATGGCGCGGAATCTCCTCCTTCAGCTTTTCGCACATCTTTCTTCCACGTTCATAAGCAGAGCCTTCAAACACAATAAAGGACAGGGCATCCACTTCTTCCCGGTTGATGAGGATGTCCAGCTTCACAAGCTGGGACTGCTCATAGCCCTTAAGCTCATAATCAAAAGAAGCATAGCCCCGGGACCGGGACTTTAAAGCATCAAAGAAATCGTAGATGATTTCATTTAGCGGAAGCTCATACTTTAAAAGGGCCCTTGTGGCCTCCATATATTCCATCCCCAGATACACACCACGGCGCTCCTGGCACAGTTTCATTATGGCGCCCACAAATTCTGTGGTCACCATGATTTCGGCACTGACGATGGGTTCTTCCATAAACTCGATTTCCGACGGATCCGGCATATTGGTGGGGTTGGTCAGGTCAATAACTTCTCCATTGGTCTTGTGGACACGGTACACAACGCTTGGAGCCGTAGTTACCAGATCCAGGTTGTATTCCCGCTCCAGGCGCTCCTGAATAATTTCCAGATGCAAAAGGCCGAGGAAACCGCAGCGGAAGCCGAAGCCCAAAGCCACAGACGTTTCCGGTTCAAAGAACAACGATGCATCATTCAGCTGAAGCTTTTCCAGGGCATCTCTGAGTTCCGGATACTTTGCCCCGTCAGCCGGATACAGACCGCAGTAAACCATGGGGGTTACCTTTTTATATCCGGGAAGTGGTTCCTTACAGGGGTTTAAACGGTCGGTAATGGTGTCTCCGACCCGGGTATCTTTAACATTTTTGATACTGGCAGTAACATAGCCTACCATTCCGGCAGAAAGCTCTTCACAGGGGATAAACTGGCCTGCGCCGAAATACCCTACCTCCACCACATCGTAGGAAGCCCCCGTAGCCATCATTTTAATGGGGGTTCCTTTTCTCATGGTCCCCTCTTTCACCCGGCAGAATACAATGACTCCCCGGTAGGAATCATAAAGAGAATCAAAGATCAGCGCCTTTAAGGGAGCATCGGGATCTCCGTCGGGCGCAGGAATCTTTGTAACAATGGCTTCCAGTACATCCTCAATATTTAAGCCAACCTTGGCGGAAATTCTCGGAGCATCATGGGCTTCCAGGCCGATCACATCCTCGATTTCATCGGCCACCCGGTCCGGTTCCGCGCTTGGAAGATCAATTTTATTGATTACCGGGAACACATCCAGGTTGTGGTCCATAGCAAGATATACATTTGCCAGGGTCTGGGCCTCGATTCCCTGGGCCGCATCCACCACCAGAATGGCGCCGTCACAGGCCGCCAGACTTCTGGATACTTCGTAGTTAAAATCCACATGGCCGGGAGTATCGATCAGGTTAAAAATATACTCTTCTCCATCCCTGGCCTTATATACAGTACGGACTGCCTGGGATTTGATGGTGATTCCTCTCTCTCTTTCCAGATCCATATTATCAAGCACCTGGGCCTGCATTTCCCGGCTTGTGAGGAGGCCTGTCATTTCTATAATTCTGTCTGCAAGGGTTGACTTGCCATGGTCAATATGGGCAATGATACAAAAATTTCTGATTTTGCTCTGGTCAACAGTTGCCATCGGTTTTCCTCTTTTCTCTTAATAATTGTAACAGATACTTACACCCAAATATATCATTTTTTTACTCCGGACGCAAGCAGTTTCCTGCTGCCATTTGTGGGCCTTACAAGCGGATTTGATTTGACAAATATCCCCATCCGTTTTAGACTATTAGAAGATACAGAGCATCATACAAAAATCGGGAGGAGTATACATGCATCAGATCAAAGCAAAACCCGGAGCCGTTGACATGACCTCCGGTTCCATCATCCGGCTGCTGATTTCCTTTGCGGTCCCTCTGTTATTGGGAAACCTGTTTCAGCAGCTGTATAACACCGTGGATATTCTTGTTGTCGGAAATTTTGTCGGGACCCAGGCGCTGGCCGCTGTGGGCTCCACCACCAATATCATCAACACCATCATCATGTTCTTCAACGGAGTTTCCATCGGAGCCGGCGTTATCATCAGCCGCTATTACGGAGCCCACGACGACGAAAAGCTTCATCTGGCGGTGGAAACCACCCTGGCTCTGACTTTTATCTCCGGTGCGCTCTGTACAGCTCTGGGCGTATATTTATCTCCGTTTCTTTTACGGTTTATGGCCACCCCCGACGACGTACTGCCGGAGGCCTCCGTATATCTTAAAATCTATTTTTCCGGTGTTTCCGGACTCCTTATTTACAACATGGGCAGCGCCATTTTAAGAGCTGTGGGCGATACCAGAAGACCATTGATGTTCCTGGTCTTTTCCAGTTTTTTAAATATCGGTCTTGATCTTCTGTTTGTAATCTCTTTCCGGCTCGGAATTGCAGGCGTAGCCTATGCAACGATCCTGTCCCAGTTCATTTCAGCCCTTCTGGTTCTTTTCATCCTCACCAGAACCAGAGACAATTACGGCTTTGTGTGGAAGGATATCTGTATTAATAAAACCATGTTAAAACAGATTCTCATTGTGGGATTTCCCACAGGGCTTCAGCAGTCCATTACTTCTTTTTCCAATGTTTATGTCCAGTCCTACATTAACAGCTTCGGCTCCTCCTGCATGGCCGGATGGAGCTGCTACACAAAAATTGACCAGTTTATTTTCCTGCCGCTTCAGAGTATGTCCCAGGCGGCCACCACATTTGTAAGCCAGAACATCGGCGCAAAAAATGTACGGCGGGCCAAGCAGGGATCCAACACAGCTCTGGCCCTGTCCGCCAGCATCATTTTCTGCTCTGCATGCATCATCTGGCTGTTTGCCCCCGGCATGGTATCCCTGTTTAACAAGGACCCGGAGGTTCTCTATTTCGGGACCCTGTTTTTACGGCTCTGCGTATTCTTCACTCTCACCGCCTGCGTTACGCAGGTTTATGCCGGAACCCTCCGCGGAATCGGTGACGCAAAAACCCCAATGGTTATCATGCTGCTCTCCTATGTGTTATTCCGCCAGATTTATTTATACCTGATTACAAAAGTCATGAATAACCCGTACACCGTGGCGCTGGGCTATCCTGCCGGCTGGATTGTCTGCTCCCTTCTCACATGGCTGTATTACAAATTCAGCGGATGGGAAAAGAAAATTCACTGATCTTCTCCCTTTAAAACTCCGCAGAGCAGCTCTGAAAGAGGTTCCATGGCATTTCTTGCTTCTTCATATGTACTGGTCTGGGCTCCGACCTCAATCAGGGCTGTGCGGGCACGCACATGCTGGTTGTAGCGGAGTCCTTTCAGATATATTTTTCTCGTAAAACCCGGATACTGCTCTGCCGCCTTTAGCTGCATCTGGAAGCTGAAGGCCAGATTGGCGTCCCGATTGGGATTTGGCAGATATTCAATGGGGCCGTCCGGAGTCTGAGAAGTCCCGTTGAAAAACATGATCCGGGCCGTGGGCTTTCCGTTTATCTCTGTCACCAGTCTGGTCCCCTCGGCCACACCGTCTCTGTGTATATCCAGAACCACCTCAATGGACGGATATTTCTGAAGGACTCCCGTGATTCCCTCCAGAGCATATGTATAAGCCTGACTTCTGTCCAGCTTTCCATCCCTGAAATCATAGACGCTGGTGTCATGGATCACCTGATACCCTTTGGCTTCCAGAAGTTCTGTAAGATATGCCCCCACTCCCACAATGGTGGCCGAGGGATTTTCCGGGTAGTCAGAAAACTCCTCCTGGGAATGGGTATGGTAAATCAGAATCTGAGGATTTTCACCATCCGTTTCCAGGGAAAGGTCCATGGACAGAAAATCCCCTGCATTCATCAGATCCCGGCCGGCCGTGGTAGTGGGATGAACGCTGTAAAAGTTCTTCATCATATAGTCATAGTCTGCCAGCTTTTCCCGGATGATTCCCTGACCGGCGGGCTTTCTGGCGATCACCTCCCCGACAGGTTCTGATTCCTGTTCTTCTTTTCCGGCCGCCCGTGTTTCCTCTTCCTGTGAGGCCTCTGTGGTCTTTGCGACTGTCTCTTCTTCCTTTTTCCCGGAACGCTTTTCCTCCCATTTCCTGGCCAGCATTTTCTCATAGGCCGGATCCTCGGTACTGTCAGGATTTTCTGCCATCTCCTCCAAAAACGAGAACAGGACAGGCTTTTCCTCAAAGAGACGAAAAATCCCGTTTTCATCCTTTTTAAAAGGCGGAAACCACTGCTCCATAACATGCCCCGCAGTCTGAACACCATAAATCCGAAACCACTCCCAGGCTGCGCCGTCAACGGTCTCTCTGAAGCTTAACAGAATGGCGGCTCCCGCAAAAATTCCCGCCGCCAGTATAAAAAGCGGGCGGTTCGCCCTAAGGTGCTGTTTCCAGTAATACCATCTTCTCCTCATGCCTTCCGCCCGCAGCTCATTGTTATTTTATTCTATGTGGGACATCGGAAATTCATCACTGAAACAGAGCTTTGTGAATGGCCTCTGAAATCGTAAAGCTTAAGTTCTCCACCCGCTCGTCAATGTTGTGAGGGGTCACATACATGGGGCCGAACTGCGGCTCTAAAATTTCCCGGATCAGTTCATACTGCTCCTCCGGCTCCATTCCTTCTATATAATTCCCATACTGCCTGGTGCCCGACTCCCGTTTCAGGACCTCCACCATGGCCCCCACCGTATCATGGACAATGGCTGCTGCCCCAACCACAGTGGGAACCCCTATGGCAAACACCGGAATTCCTAACGTCTCCTCTGTCAGACTGTTTCTGTGGTTTCCCACGCCGGAACCGGGGTGGATTCCCGTATCGGAAAGCTGAATTGTCACTCCCAGGCGATGGATGCTCCTGGCAGCCAGAGCATCTACCACAATCACTGCATCAGGACCTGTTTCCCCGATAATTCCCTTTATGATTTCCGAGGTCTCCATTCCCGTCTGCGCCATGACACCCGGAGTAATCCCGCTGAGAATGGGATATCCGTTCTTCTGGCAGAATTCTGCCCCATATTCCAGACTCAGGTGCCTGGTCATCATCAGATGCTCCAGCACCTTCGGGCCAAGGGCATCGGGGGTAGCGCCCGGATTTCCAAGTCCGACTACCAGGATTGAGGAAGGCTCCGTCTCCATTCCCCCGGCCCGGATACCATGATGTTTCAAAAGATTTCCGATGAGACCGGCAAGCTCCGTCACTACCTCCTCATGGAAGTTCTCATCCTTTTTTTCCAGAGCGGCCGCCTCCAGGGTCAGATAGGTTCCCACAGGTTTCCCCATATTTCTTGCCCCCTCGTCGTTTTTTATGACCACTTCTGTCAGATGGATTCCCTTTTCCTTCTTCTTCCACTCTTTTAACACAACGCCGGAAACCTCTCCCCCATCGCCCGGAAAGCGTTCCCGCTCCTCCACTGCCAGATCCGTCCGCACATCCAGGCGCCTGCCGCTCCATTCCTCCATAAGATTTCTCCTTCCTGTTTTACTGAACTGCTATGTATTTTCCGCAAAAAAACGGGAAATATGTATTGACATCCCAGGCAATTTTCGTTAAAATACAAGGGTATGTTTACATTGAACTGTCCGTGTCCAGGCTTTGATGCAAAACAAACAGTGAATATTTTTTAATCGTAATGGAGGTGTACAGATTGGCTAACATCAAATCTGCAAAGAAAAGAATCTTAGTGGCAGAGACAAAGGCCGCTAGAAACAAAGCAATCAGATCAAAAGTAAAAACTTATGTGAAGAAGGTTGAAGCTGCAATTACCGCCGGTGACAAGGCTGCTGCACAGGCTGCGCTTCTTGCTGCTACAAGCGAAATCGACAAGGCTACTTCCAAGGGCGTATATCATAAGAATACTGCTTCCAGAAAAGTATCCCGTTTGTCCAAAGCCGTAAACGCAATGGCTTAATCATAAGGCTGGATATAGAAATAATGAAAAAACGCTTCCCCGTGTGGTGTGTCGGGAAAGCGTTTTATTTATTCAGTGATATTTTTGAACAATCAGAAGCTCCACCGCCATCCGGTCCGAAAGTTTTCCGGTTTTCACCGCCTCCTCATACTCCACACACTGCTTCACATAAGACAGAATCTGCTCCCCGGTGAAGGCCTTCGCCTGGGTAATCAGCTTTCCTGCCACAAAAGGAGGCACCTTTACTTTCGAAGCAATGCTTCCCCTGTCATTTCCGCTGGAAGCCAGCTCCTTCACCTGTAAAATCTGGTTAAATTGTCTTGCAATGAGAAACAGAATCCTCATGGGCGGCTCCCTTAAAGTCAGGAGATCCTCATACAGATCCATGGCTTTTTTCGTATTTTGGGACACAATGGCTGATACCATCTCAAAAATCCTGTTTGTCACATGCACGGTTCCCACGGCATCCACGTCCTCCTTTGTGATGACCTCCCGCCCCATAGTATAACAAACTAACTTCTCAAGCTCCGATTTTATGTTTTCCATATCGTCCCCGGTCCGTTCCAGAAAATACTCCATGACCTGTCTGGTAATTTTTCTTCCGTCCCTGGTCAGGATTCCTGCCGCCCACTGCATGAGCTGGGCGGAGTCCTGCCGGTTTAACTCGGCAGCATAGCCGATTTCCTTTACTTTTTTATACAGTCTGTTTCTTTTATCCACCTCGGTCTCACAAAACACCATACAGGTAGTATCGGGAATCTGCGGAAGATACGCCGTAAGCTCCTCCGGTGCGCCTTTAAAAAATCCGCTCCCGTCTATCAGAATAAGTCTGCGCTCCGCAAAAAAGGGCATCGTGTCGGCAAGACTTATGATTTCTTTCACATCAGGATTTTTTCCCTGAAAGCTGTTGAAATTCATGGTATCGTCCCCTGCGATGGCCTCCCGCAGCCTCTTTTTGTAATTGTTCACAAGAAACTGCTCTTCTCCGTAAAGCAGATATACCCTCTTAAACGTATGTTCCTTAATATGCTGGTTTAATGTCTGCATGGCAGCGCCTCCCTGGTTTCATTGTAAACCCCCATGCCCCGCCCGCGTGCCGCGGACAGGAAGCACATGGCGTTAGTTGGCTGTTTCCCTCCGGATTCCCGTGACAGTCTGGTCGATGATGCTCTGCATGATACTTTCGTTAAGCTGCCCGGTAGCATAGCCAAAGACGTTTCCATCCTTATCTATCATCATTGTGGTAGGGTAAGAATAGATTCCATAGTCTGCAAAAACCTGACCGCCGTGGTCCATGACCACCGGATACGTATACCCGTTTTCTTCCAGAAACGCCGCAATTCCTTCTTCGTCCTGCTCTTTTCCAAGCTCCGGAGCCGCAATTCCGAGAATAATCACCGACGGTTCCTCCTCTGCCGAGTATTTTTCATAAAGTGCCTGAATATCCGGCATTTCCCTCCGGCAGGGCGGACACCATGTGGCCCAGAAATTGAGGAAGACGGTCTTTCCCCTGTATTCCGACAGGGTATGGGTATTGCCATACTGGTCTGTAAGGGTAAAATCTATGGCCGGAATCACATCGTAAGCTTCCTCTGTTTCTTCATTCGCCGGCGATTCCCCGCCGGTTTTTCCATCCGCAGATGACTCTCCGCCGCCTTTTTCGTTCCCGGGCGACTCTCCGCCGCTCCTTTCTTTCTCAGGCACGCTTTCCTGTTTTGTCCCTTCTGACAGATAGCCGGTTACCGCATTCATGTTTCCCGTAAACATCATGACACCCATAACCATCATGAGAATGGCCCCGGCCTTTGTTGTATACTTCACCACATTTCCATGCTTTTTAAAGAAATCCAGAAGCGTCGTGGTGAACAGTCCCACAAGAAGGAAAGGAATCACAAATCCCGCCGTATAGACACCGATCAGAAAAAATCCCCTGCCCTGCGTGGCAGCCGAGGCGGCCATCATCAGCACACTGGCCAGAGCCGGTCCCACACAGGGCGTCCAGGCAAAGCTGAAGGTAAAGCCCAGAAGAAAGGCTGCGGCCGGAGACATGGCCAGACTCCCCACAGAAAAGGGAAGCCTCCGCTCCTTTGAAAGGAATGTAAAAGTGCCAAAAATACCTGACTGGTAAGCTCCCATCAAAAATACAAAAATACCGCCAATTCTGGCAAAAAGCGTCTGATTTCCTTTAAAAAACCGTCCGAGCGCAGAAACGCCCAGACCCAGCGCAAAAAATGCAAAACTGATGCCCAGTACAAAAAACAGGGTATGTACCATAACTTTTTTTCTCTCATAGTACATCCGTCCGTCTTCTCCCCGTTTCGCGGTTCCTCCTGACAAATATCCAATATATAAAGGAAGAAGCGGCAGCACACAGGGGGAGAAAAAGCTTAAAATTCCCTGAGCAAACACAGTCACAGCCGGAACACCGGCATCCAGTGAAAATCCCATAAATCTGATCCCTCCAGTTATCAACCATATCAAATCCCGCCGGACCTGTCAAGCCATCCGGAAACCTTCATTCTTTTTCCGTCAGTCCGGACTTCAATCGCCCCCATCTCGGCTGTCTTAAGAATCCTGGCCCCATTCCTTAAAAGGCGCTCCACCACGTCCGGCGCCGGATGGCCGTATCGGTTTCCCTCCCCATAGGACAGGACCACATAAAGCGGATTCACCGCACGGATAAACTCCTCTTTAGAGGAGGTATCAGAACCGTGATGGGCTGCCTTTAAAACAGTGACGGGAGCCAGTTTTCTGTCCTTTTCCATCGCCCTCTCCCCACCTTCTTCCACATCTCCGGTCAGCAGAAGTCCAAAGCCTCCACAGCGGATTTCAAGAACCAGGGATTCCTCATTCCTGTTTTCACAGGCCTTCCCCTCCCCGGGATGCAGGCAGGTAATCTTTACATCCTTCCCCAGAAAACCAGAAAACTCATCCCCGCTCTTTGCATAAACCACAGCCGCGCCATGTTTCTTTGCCAGAGTCTCCAGGGCCATGTATATTTCCTGTCCCTCCCCTGCCTTCGGCATCATAAGACACTTCACGGAAATTTCTGGCTCCGGTGCCTCCAGAATATAGCGGATCGCGCTTATGTGATCCCAGTCTCCATGGCTCACCACCACCGTATCCAGTCTGGAAATCCCCTGGCTTTTTAAAAAGGGCACCAGACAATTTTCCCCCAGTTCCTTTTCCCCGCTGCTGCCACAGTCCACCAGCATGTTCTTTCCATGGGCCTGCAAGAAAATACCGTCTCCCTGTCCCACATCCAGAAAAGTCACGGAAAGCCCCGCAGAATGCACCGGGAATAAAAACATCAGACTGGCAGCCCAAAGGAGCAGACACCTTTTTCCATACCGCCCGCTCATCCGGACCCCTGCCAATATTCCCATGTAAAAGCATATGATCTGTATCCCGGAAGGACGGCCCAGAACCAGACTGGCGCCCGGAAGCCTCTGTACCAGCTCTCCGGATATTTCATAAACCTTAAGAATATAGTGGGCGCCGCCTAAAAGCGCCCGTCCCCCCGAAAGCCAGACTGCTGAGAAAGCCAGCCCCATTCCGCCGGAAACCACCACATAAGTCATAAGAGGGATAACCAGAAGATTTAAAATCACCCCATACAAAGGAAATTCAAAGGAATGAAACAGTATCACCGGAGCCGTCACCGCCTGAATGGATGCGCTTATGAGAAGCCCCTGATATATACCATCGGCAGAAAGTCTCCGTATCAGAAAACCTCCCGGAAAAAACACAGCGCCGACAGCCAGAAAAGAAAGCTGGAATGAGGCCTGTGTCAGAAGATAAGGCCGCAATAGAAGAAGCCCTGCTGCCGGAACGCACATGGCCGATGGAAGATCATAGGTCCTCCCGCAGACAGAGGCCAGAAAAGAAATTCCCATCATCCACAAAGCCCTCACCACCGACGGTCCGAATCCCGTCATACACCCATAAATCAGGAGAAGCCCCCAGGATACAGCCCCCGCCGCCGGGTATCCCAAACCTCCGGCCCTGAACGCCTTCCACATGCCCATGCCAATGATGGACATATGAATACCACTGATGGCCAGAAGGTGAGAGATTCCGTTTTTCTGGTACAGGGCATACATCTCCTCATCCAGGTCTCCCCGCTGTCCCAGAAGAACAGCTTTTAAAATTCCTTTGTCAGTTCCTTCAGAAATCCGGTCCAGCTGCCGTTCCAATAACATCCGCATGCTTCGGATTCCTTCCCGGAACCTGTCATACCCGGAATTTAAAATTTCTGCCTCCTGTCCATAAAAAATCCCGCAGATTCCTCTGCTTTTACAGTACAGCCGATAATCAAAGGCCCCTGGGTTCCTTCCTCTCTCCGGCGCTTTTCCTTCCCCGACAGTGCATATTGTCATGCCTGTTTTAAGGTCCGCACCTTTGTCCATATAAACATAGAAACGCTTTGGTCCTCCGGAAATCACTTCAGTATTCTTTTGCCCTTCTCTGACCGTACATTCCGACAGTAAAAGCCTCTGCCCGTTTTCCCGGTCACTGATCTCCTTTACCACGCCCTCCAAAAGGAGCGTTTTTCCCTCATGGTTCTCCAGGATGGCCATCTCTTTCGCTGTCTTCCCCTGCTCACCCTCCATGCGGAAAAAGCCGCAGCCATATCCCAAAAGAAACAGGACAAAAAAAGCAGGCAGCCTGTCTCTTTTCTGCACATAAGCACAGGAAAAAACAGACAGTATGGCTGCCAGCAAAAAAATCCCCTGCTCTGCCGTAATCAAAAGGGCCATCGTCTCTCCAAGTACCAGTCCCCCTGTCAGATACAGCAAAGGTCTATTGACTTTTTTCTCCTCCCTCCATATACTCATAATTCCTTTCAAACACTGTGTTTAAAGGAATCTGATCACGAAACACAGCGTCCTGGGAGCCATTGATGCGAATCTGGACCCGGCTCACGGTGGAAAGCTCCGAAAGGGAATTCACGATGGAATAAATCGGAATGTACTCCCGAACCTCCAGTGTGCTGTTTAAAAATGTACCATCCAGATTAATGGAACACATGGATTCATTCACTGAAATATTTAAAAGCTTCAGATCTTTAGGGAGCGTTGCATAAGTTCCGCTTTCTGCGGGACCTTCAATGAGCTGCTCCACAATCAGCTTTTCCAGCGATGTATTGGTATTCCGCATGACCTCCCGCTTTTCCTCCACCAGCTTATCCCCTGCTTCGTTGGCAAAATACAGGGTAAGCTCTGTCTTTTCAAAAGAGTTCACGTCCCGGATGCTGTCAACAAAATCGGAAGCCGAAAGCATTCCCACCGGATTTCCGGCTCCGTCCACAATGGGCTGCTCCGCACAATAAATGCTCAGGTAGTCAACCCCCTCAATCTGTGTCAAAGTCTTTGTAAGGGCTGCCCGGCAAAAGATCTCCTGTACTGAATTCATCAGTGAATAATTCGCGTCGGCATACAGATAGAGAACATTTTCTTCGATTCGGAAAGTGATTGTCTCAATTCGTTCCGGAATTGCACTCTGGCAGTCCAGTTCCGCCGGAACACTGGTCATTTTGGTCAACAGCTCCTGAACCAGCCCTTCTTTTTCCGTTTCCACGGTTTTGTACTCGCTCCCCACAAGCTGATTTCCGGCAGAGTTTAAATAGTATACCGTACAGCGGGGGACGCCTTCCGCAAACTGCTCCCCTCTCCCGCATCCAGTCAGGAAAAGAGCTGTAATCACCAGGAAAGGAATAATATGCCAAGTCTTCAGTTGTCTCATGAAACCTCCCCTTTCCTAAGGGATATAAATAAGCGGAATCCGCACCATAAATGTGGTTCCGACCCCTTCTGTGCTTTCCACACGGATGCCGCCATGATGCATTAAAATAACATTTTTCGTAATGGCAAGGCCCAGTCCTGTTCCCCCGGTTTCTCTGGATCTTGCTTTATCCACCCGGTAAAACCGTTCAAATACCCGGTCCTTAAACTCCTCCGGAATCCCGATTCCGGAATCAGCAACCTTAATATAAAAGAATTTATGGTCTGCATCCAGGGTCACCCGGACCCAGCCGTCCTCTTTATTGTACTTGATGGCATTCTCTACCAGATTATTGACTGCAAGGGAAAATTTCACCTCATCAATATCGGCTGTCACATCCCTCATACTCTCAAAAATCAGTTCAATGTTCCGCTTCCTGGCAATGGGGCGAAGCCGTTTTAAAATCATCTCTATCACCCCGTTTATATTTCCCTGAGCTACATTGATTTCCGCCGATGCCTTGTCCATCCTCACCAGTGTCAGAAGATCATCAATGATTTTGCTCTCACGGTCAATTTCATCAGAGATATCGCTCATGAACTCCTGGTAAAGCTCCTTCGGGGCATCCTCCATCCCCATCAGGGAATCAGCCAGCACCCGGATAGAAGTAATTGGCGTTTTTAACTCATGAGACACATTGGAAACAAACTCCTGGCGGGACTGCTCAACCTTTTTTAAAGTCCGGAGAGTCCGGTTGACAGCCCTGGATATCCGCCTGGTTTCCCGGTAGGATTCCTCAGAAATGTCTTCATCCAGATTTCCTTCCGCCACCCGGTTTAAACACAGAGTAATCGTATCAAAGGGCTTCGTTATGATTCCGGTCACTAAAAATACCAGAATCAAAACCAGCACAAACATCATAAGCTGGTACAGAGAGGCCTTTTCGATTAATCCCTCCTCCAGCGTAAACATGCTCTCTGTGGATGCGGTCACCACCATCACCCCGGCAGTCTTTCCGGAGATCGTCGGATCCGCATCCTGATCGTTTTCCGCAATGGGGATCGCCAGCACGAAATAATGCTTCTGTGTATCGTACTTACTGGTATTCTCTCCCTGGAAGCTCTGAATCACCTCACTGGCAATACAGATTTTTCCCTCAGAAAGGGCAAACGTATCCTTTATGATCTTAAAACCTGAATTTACGATGAGAATACGACCGTTAAAAATATCCGCAAGCATGGACAGCTCTGCATCGGTGCCCGCATTATCCACCATGGAATTGGCCAGATACCCATTCCGGGACATCTTATTGCTCACAATCTGGCACTGGTTCTGGACATCAATGATCCGCCTTTCAATTTGCGCCTGCCTGGAGGAGCTTGCCAGCACACGCCCCTGGATCACGAGAGGCACCATACAGATGAAAATACAAAACAAAACCAGAGGCACCTTTATGCTGGGCGTGTGTCTGCGGTAAAACTCACTGATCTGCTTCCTGTGTATTTTCATATTCCTCAACCATCTTTCTTGTTGCCGTCAGTGCAAGGCTGCCAGGTCCGATGTGGCAGGAAATGCTTAAGGAAAGGGGAGCCACTTCAATATCTGCATAAGGATATTTTTCCTGTACTTCCTTTTTAAACTCCAGGGCTGCCTCCTCATTCCGGGTATGGGCAATGGCCAGATGCGTATATCTGCACTCGCTGTCATGAAGCCGGTTTTCCAGTTCCTTCTGGATGGCTGTCATCATTACAGACCTGGCCTGCCTGATGGTTCTCGCCTTGGCAAAGGCATCCAGCTTCTCTCCCAGAATGATGAGCACCGGTTTAATCTTAAGAAGCGTCCCCAGGGCTGCTGCCGCCGGCGTAATTCTTCCTCCCTTTTTCAGATACTTAAGCGTATCCACAGCAATAAAAATCACAGAATCAAACCTGGTTTCTTCCAGGCGCTTTTTAATCCGGGCTCCGTCTGCTCCCTGTGCGGACAGCATCAGGGCGTCCTTTACAGACTGGGCCTGAGTGACAGAAATCCTCTGATTATCCACCACAAATACTTTTCCCTCATATTTCTCCTCGGTCGCCAGAGCCATGGCTGTACCGCATGAGCTGGACAGCCCGCTGGACATGGGGATATGAACCACCTGATCATACTCCTTAAGAAGCGAATCCCAAAGGGTCATCACGTCGTCCGGAGACGGCTGGGACGTGGAGATATCCGCATCCGTTTTTAATTTTTCATAGAACTCTTCCTGGGTCAGGGTTATATCTTCAAAGTATGTTTCACCATCAATCATAAAAGGCATCGGAAGAACAAAAATTCCCATCTCCTCCGCCTGTTTTTGTGTGATTCCGCTGTTGCTGTCAGTCACAACTGCAATTTTCATGAACGTACCCCTTTCTGTCGTTTATGTCTTACAACATTTTAACCTATTTCCTGAAAAAATGGAAGTACAAACCGCAGAAAGTGTGGACGATTCTGTCTTTTTGAGTTATAATCACCATAAATATATCCATAGGGAATTATGGCCTTCTGGCCGTCAGAAAGGATTGCATGTATGCCGTACTGTCCAAAATGTGATATGGAATTTGTGGAAGGGATGACCGTCTGCACTGACTGCGGCGGCCCCCTTGTAGAATCAAAAGAAGCAGCAGATGCTTTAAAACAGGCAGAAAAAGAACGGGAAGAACAGGAAATGGCCCGCCGTTACGCGGAAATATTGAAAAACAGTTCTGAGGCCGCCGCAGAAGATACGGAGCCTCAGGCAAAAAAGGTCGCTTCCGCGGTTTCGGTTCCCGCCTATGTAAATAGGAAACAGCGGTATGAGGACATGAGCTCCTCCGCCTCCGCCTTTTTCCTTGTTGGCGGGATTCTGGCCCTTTTCGCCATCCTCAATATCCTTGGGGTGATCCGTCTCCCCATGGCCGGAATAACCGGAGTTATCTTCCGGGGGCTTTTAGTTCTCATGGCCGTCTGCTCCATTGCCATTGCCGTATCCTCAAAGAAACGGGCCGCCCAGTTAAAGGTTCAGGCCGATGAGGAAGAAAAGGAAACGCAGGAAATTATCCAGTGGTTTTTAAAAACCTATTCCGCAGACGGTCTGGATGACCAGCTTCACCTGGAAGATCCGGATCTTGCCGGAGAAGAGCTGAGCCTTAAGCGTTTTGAGCTGATCCAGGATTACCTCGTTACCGGAAGAGATCTGCCGGATCCGTCCTATGTGGACGCCCTCTGTGATATGCTGTACAACCGTCTTTACGGTGAATCATGATCTGCCATAAACTCCGCCAGGGCTTCGTGCTGCGGCGGAGTTTTTTGCAGGTCACGGCCCTGATCTCATTCGTACCGCACAATCTCTTTTTTCAGACGCTTCATGATTTTTTTCTCCAGCCGTGAAATATAGGACTGGGAAATTCCCATGAGGTCCGCTACCTCCTTCTGGGTCATTTCCGCCCCATCATCACTTTTCAGTCCGAATCTCAGCTCCACAATTTTCCTCTCTCTGGGATTTAAATGGTCAATGGCATTATTTAACAAATCCTTTTCAATCTCATCCTCAATCCCTTTGTAAATCACATCCTCATCTGTCCCGAGAATATCTGACAAAAGCAGTTCATTCCCGTCCCAGTCCACGTTTAAAGGCTCATCAATGGACACTTCCAGCTTCGTCTTGCTGGTACGCCTCAGATACATGAGAATTTCATTTTCAATGCACCGGGACGCATAAGTGGCAAGCTTGATGTTCTTTTCCGGATTAAATGTATTGATGGCTTTGATTAAGCCTATGGTCCCGATAGAAATCAGATCCTCCACACCCACGCTGGTATTGTCAAATTTTTTTGCTATGTACACCACCAGGCGCAGATTATGTTCAATAAGCCTGGACTTGGCTTCCCTTTCTCCTTCGGTGCCAAAAAAGGCCAGAGCTTTTGTTTCCTCTTCCTGAGATAAAGGCGCCGGAAGCACATCCGCACCGCCGATATAGTGAATTTCTCCCTGATTTTTTAAAAGAATGGTCCGAAATGTGGCCACTTTCTTCAATTTAATCCGGTTGGGTACTGAAACTTTTATAATCATATGATTCCTCCTTCTTTCCTGTAACGGTTTGGACAAGCATGAACCATTACGATTCCTTTCCTGAGAGCACAAAAATTTCCGGAATCAGCATGGAAAAATCTCCGTTTCCGGACAGCGGTTCCTTTGTCACCGCCACAATGGGCCTTTTTATTTCTGACAGACCATGTTCTGTTTCAATTTCCATTCTGTCAAAAAGAATTCCGGGGAGAACTCCTTCTTTTGTCCCCACGGCCCGGTAGGGAATATATAAAACAGACGAAATCACATCGCAAAAGCCCGCACAATCCCCATAGGAAATCACACTGACCGGTTTTAAAGAGCCCGGCTCTCTCAGACGGTTTCCGGAATCTGCCAGAGCCAGAAACCGTTTTTTCTTTCCCCGGTAGTAAAGCCACACCACAAACCGCTCTCTGCCCCGTTCCCTCTCCTTTAAGGTATGCTTAAAAAACAGGCCGGCCGCCAGAGAGAGACATGTCAAAGCGCAGATACTCTCCCCGTCTGTAAGCCAGAAGGTCTGCTTCATAAGTGTGAAAAAGCCGCTGCACAATACTGCAGAAAGGGTCAGCATTCCTGTCGCCTTTCCTATTTTTAAAGGCGACCTCAGAGAAAATGCGATGGACACCATCGCACCTCCTGCAAAAAAAACGGTAAGGAATAACGCCAGGATGGCCGGACGCACCGGAAAAAGGAACAGCAATATACTCCACAGGCTCCCCAGTGCCGAAGCAATAAGAAGTCTTATGACAGACGTGTTCATTCTCCCTATGGATGCGGAAAGAAACAAAGACAGGAAATTCAGATAAAAATTAATCAGGAAAAACAGATCCAGATAAAACTCATACTCCAAATCATTTCCACCGCCCTGTCTGTCTCATTCCGATAACAGAGCCTATTATATCCAAAGGCATTTACAGATTTTGTCAAAATGACAGGGCCGGTTTTATTTTTTCATCGTCTTTTTCTGCGCTCATTTTTACTGTGAAATTCAAAGATTTAAAAGATTTTCTCTATGAAATGTCGATAGAGGATGGGAAATCAGAGCATTTCCCATGAAAGAACAGGAATGATCCTGTCGAAAACAGGCGCCGTATTTTCATACGGCACCTGTCTGAATGGGCCATCATTATCTGCGGTTCTTAAGGAAATCCGGAATATTGATCTGTGTCTCCCTCTGGGCCGGACGATAAACCGGCGTGCCGGTGGGAATGTTTAACTGAGGAGCAGATGCAGCGGCCTCCCCTGCGGCCGGAGCCTGTCTTGTAACGGCAGACGCAGTCTTCTGAACAGAAGAGGGCATTTTCTGCTTATAATTTGTAAAATCTTTCATAGCACGCTCCACGGGAGTGTTTGCTCCGTGGGCATCCAGTCCGGTGGCGATGACAGTAATGGTGGCTTCATCCTCCACACTCTCATCATACATGGCGCCAAAAATAATATTGGCATCATCACCGGCCAGCTCCTGTACATAGCTTGCGGCTTCATTGGCCTCAATCAGGCTGATATCACCGGAAATATTAATAATGACATGGGAAGCTCCCTCGATGGTTGTCTCAAGAAGCGGGCTGGAAACAGCCTGCTTTACAGCCTCCAGTGCTTTTTCATCGCCTTTTGCCTTTCCGATACCGATATGGGCAATGCCCTTGTCTGTCATAACAGTCTGAACATCGGCAAAATCCAGATTAATCAGGCCGGGAACATTGATCAGATCCGTAATACCCTGTACTGCCTGCTGAAGTACTTCATCGGCTTTTCTTAAGGCATCCGGCATGGTTGTCCGTCTGTCAACAATTTCCAGAAGACGGTCATTGGGAATGACAATCAGGGTATCTACTGCATTCTTGAGGGCTTCAATTCCTGCCAGAGCATTATTCATACGCTGTTTCGCTTCGAAACGGAAGGGCTTTGTCACAACGCCCACTGTAAGAATCCCCATGTCCTTCGCAATTCTTGCAATAACAGGAGCTGCGCCTGTTCCGGTTCCGCCGCCCATACCGCAGGTAACAAACACCATATCCGCACCCTTCATGGCCTGGGCCAGCTCCTCCTGGCTCTCCTCCGCTGCCTTTTCACCGATTTCAGGTTTTGCCCCTGCGCCCAGTCCTTTGGTCAGCTTCTCGCCGATCTGCATTGCTGTGGGAGCTTTACAGAACTGGAGGGCCTGTTTATCTGTATTGATTCCGATAAACTCTACCCCCATAATATTCTCTTCCACCATACGGTTGACAGCATTGTTTCCGGCACCGCCTACACCGATCACAAGAATTCTTGCGGAATTCTCCGCCTCATTTATCTTAATCTCTAACAAGAATGTCTCCTCCTTTTTCTCCACGCAACTGGTTTTCCTTAAATTCTTCTATATTCTTTTCGGACGTGTCCGATTCTAGTCTAACATATATCATATTTTATTTTAGTGAAAATATCAACTATTATTTTAACATTTTTCGGCTCTCCAACCGTTACTGTTCACTCCATGACTAATCACTCCGCTGATTAGTCATGAGCCAATACCGTTATGGGGCCAAAGCATATGCCCCATCGCCGCAGGCGATTTCAAATGGGCATATGCTGTTACGTTCTACTTCTTTTTAAAAGTATAGGTGGGACTGGCCACATTCTCGTCATAAGTATCCAGATAAAGGGTCCCCGCAAGCCCCGTAAGCTCCGGAAGAATATCGGAAAGTTCTGCCACTTTTCCGCCCAGATTTTCCGAATTTCCCAGCTCTACCACCACATCGCCGATATAGAGCTCGATCTGTCCTCCGCCTGCGGCAAAGCTTTGATAGTAGATCTTGTCCACCTGGACTTCATTCACAGACAGCACCTGCGTCAGGTTTAAAATCTCCTGAAAGGTACTCTGATTTTCCACCGGGAGCGGCTGATGCAGCACAATATGTCCAAATTCCAGGCCCGTAATCCACGGAACTCCCGGAAGCTGCTCTCCTGAGCTTTCCACAATGATTCCGTCCTTGTCAAAATACATATAGCTGCTCATGTAGGACACATATCCCACCACGCTCTTTTCAAAAACCACAATCTTCACTTTCGCAGGACTTTCGAATTCAATCTTATATTCTTCGATAAAGGGAATGGATTTATGCTCCCGGAACTGGTTTTCATAGTAACAATAGGCCGAATTCCGGGACCATTTTCCTCCAAAGACCAGATCAATGATCTGTTCTTTTGTATATTGTTTATTTCCGGTCACTTCGATTTCCGAAATATGAACGGAAAGCAGCAAAATTGCAAAAAGAAGTAATGTTCCAAGGAACACACCCAGCGCGATGGCCACCCTTTTTCCTCTTCTTCTCCGTCTGTATCCGCTGTATCCTGCGTATCCTCTGCCTCTCCTCATCCTCTTTACCTGTACTCCCATCTATATTTTTCGCCAGATTCCGGCTGTTATGTTATAACCGTTCGGCCCTGCATCTTTTTGCCCGCGTACCGCAAACGCTTTTTTCTCCTGAATCTTCGCAGGGCCAGACTGTTACGTTATTTTTGTTACAATATATGACTCCATCTGACATCCGCCCCCAGGTTCGCAAGATCCCGGCAGATATCTTCGTAGCCCCGTATAATATGACCGCAGCTTCCGATGAGGCTCATCCCCTCCGCCGCCAGGGCGGCAACCACCAGGGCTGCTCCGCCGCGAAGATCCGGTGCATCGGCAACGGTGGAGCTTAAGGGATAACGTCCTTCCACCTGAGCGGTCATTCCCTCCAGACGGATTCTGGCGCCAAACCGCCGCAGCATGCATGCCGCCGCAAATCTGGCCTCAAACACCGTTTCTGTAATCCGGCTTGTTCCATCAGCCACACAGGAAACGGTCAGAAATATGGACTGTAAATCCGTGGGAAACTGGGGATAGGGGCCCGTTCGAACGGAAATTCCCCTGGGCCTGCCCCTCATAATAAGTCTGATTTCCTGCTCCCCGGTAAAAATTTCAGCTCCCATGACCCTCATAACTGCCATCGGCTCCTTTAAGGTCTCCGGACGTATTCCCCTTACCGTCACATCCCCTGTTGCCGCCAGGGCAGCCGCCAGATAGGTCCCGGCGCAGATCCTGTCGCCTTCCAGCACATATTCCACCGAATGCAGGCGGTTTACACCTTCTATTATAATCTCCTTTTCGCCGGCGCCTTTGATTCTGGCTCCCATCTGATTCAGGAAACGGCAAAGCTCCGAAATTTCCGGCTCTCTGGCACAGTTTTTAAGAACTGTGGTTCCCTTTGCCGTAACGGCGGCCATGACGGCATTCTCTGTGGCGCCCACGCTAGGGTATCGGAATTCGATCTGGCTGCCCTTTAATTCTTTCACATTTGCAAGAATCACGCCGCCTGCCTCAAAAAATTCCGCTCCCAGCCTCTTTAAAGCATAAAGGTGCAGATCCAGAGGCCGTTTTCCCAGGACACAGCCTCCCGGGTAAAGAGTCTCTGCCTCCCCGATTCTGGCCAGAAGAGGGCCCAGAAGCAGACAGGAGGACCGCATTTTTCCCACGTATTTCTCCGGAATTTTTGCATGCTCCACGGATGATGTATCTATGACCAGCTCGCCGTCTGAGAACTTACAGCGGCATCCCAGACACTCCAGAATCCCAATCATGGAAAAGACATCTTCAATGGCCGGAACGTGCCGGATTACCGTAATCCCGGCGGCAAGCACCGCCGCCGCCATCATTGGCAGTACTGCGTTTTTGGAACCCTGAATTTCCACGGTTCCCTCTAAAGGCTTTAAGCCCTGAATCTGTATTGCAGACAAACGGATTCCCCCATTATGCAGCTATACAGTTATCTTATGTAAGACCTCCGCCTTTTGTTCCTATTTTTCCAGCTTAATCTGGTTGGATACACTTAAGACCATTCCCATTTCAATCATCAGAAAAAGAACCGACGTACCTCCGTAGCTGATGAACGGAAGGGTAATTCCCGTATTGGGAATCACATTGGTCACAACCGCAATGTTTAAAATCACCTGAATGGAAATATGTGCCATCACACCGATCACCAGAAGAGCTCCGAAAAGATCGGGGGCATTTCCGGCAATCAGCATAAACCTGTATATCATAAACAGGAAAATGAGAATTACCGAAACGGCGCCAAACAGGCCCAGTTCCTCACAAATGATGGCAAAAATCATATCATTCTGAGGCTCCGGAAGGAAGCTTAGCTTTTGTATGCTCTGCCCGAGCCCCTTTCCGAGGAGGCCGCCGGACCCAATGGCGTAAAGTCCCTGGAGCACCTGATAGCCTCCGTCCTTCGGATAGGCCTCCGGATTTTTCCACACCAGGATACGGTTTAACTGGTATCCCTGGAGAAGCCCTATCTTTACACACGCCTGGGCTATGGGCAAGGCAAACAAAACGCCGCACACCATCACTGCCGCAACCGCCACAAAGGGCCACTTTTTCTTACAGGCAATGAACATCATTACAAAAGCGATACCGCAGATGATAATACCGGAGCTTAAGTTGTTTATGGTTACCAGAAGGGCCAGAGGAAGAATTAACGCCGCAATCATAAGCCATGACCGCAGTTCATTGATCTCTTTCCCCAGTTTGGTGATGACCACTGCCAGCACCAGGATAACCGTCACCTTAACCAGCTCCGTGGGCTGGAACCGGACTGTCCTGGTTCCCAGCCACCGCTTTTTACCGTTTACCTCAATGCCCAGGCTGGTAAAATCAACCAGGAGCATGCAGACATAAGAAATGATGATGGACAAAAAGGTAAATCTGGCAAAAAAATGATAATCTATTTTAGAAATCACAAGCATCAGCGCAAAACCAGCCAGAGCGATGTATCCCTGTCTCTTCATATAATAGGAAGCACTCTGTCCATGAATCTGGGCGTTGTATGAGCTTGAGCTGTAAATCATAATAAGTCCAAACACCGTCAGAAAGATAATTGTAAAGAGCAGACTGTAATCGTAGAATCTGCGCGGTTTCCTTTTTTTCTTTTTACCGGCTGCCTCCGCCATGCTCTCCCTCCTGTCCGGTTATATTTCCTTACAGGGCGTTTACGCACTCCTTAAAGATACGCCCACGCTCCTCAAAGTTCTTAAACATCCCCCAGCTTGCACAGGCCGGGGAGAGAAGCACATAATCTCCGGGATTTGCGTAGGACGCACAGACCTGAACGGCCTCCTGCATATCCTCCGCATACATGATATCCGTGATTCCGTGTTTCTTGGCACATTCGGAAATTTTATCTCTAGTCTGGCCGATTAATACAAGATACCGCACTTTTCCGTCAAAGCTCTCAATCCATTCATCATATTCTGAGTGCTTATCATAGCCTCCGGCAATTAAGATGGTCGGACCGGGCATAGCCTTAATGGCCTGAATGGCGGCGTCCGGATTGGTCCCTTTGGAATCGTTATAATAGGTAACCCCAAACCGCTCTCTGACAAATTCAATCCGGTGCTCCACTGCCTTAAAGTCCCTGCATGCCTCACGGATGACAGGAACCGGCACCCCAAGCTGAAGGGCAATGGCCACGGCTGTCATGACATTCTCATGATTATGTCCGCCAATGATCTGCAGCTCATTGATATTAAGAACCTGCTCATTCTTTTTATCATGCCTGTATACGATTATATCACCATCCATGTAAATTCCGTTTTCCAGTTTTTCCCTGCGGCTGAAATACACCACCCGGCATTTTAACCCGGCGCCGAACTCTCTTAATACAGGGTCGTCATAATTTAATACACAGGCATCCTCCACTGTCTGGTTTCTGGCAATCCCCTCCTTCACCTGAATATAACAATCCATGGTTTTATGGCGATCCAGATGGTCCGGGGTAATGTTTGTGATCGCCGATACATTGGGATGGAAATTCATAATGGTCTCCAGCTGGAAACTGGAAATTTCCGCAACCGTCACAGACTCATCTGTGGTCTCCAGGGCATGGGCCGTATAGGGCTCGCCAATATTTCCGACCACAAATACACTGTCACAGAAACGCTTCATAATCTCTCCGGTGAGAGCAGTTGTGGTAGTTTTTCCGTTGGTTCCTGTAATAGCCGCAAGCTTTCCTTTTGTACAGTGATAGGCAAGCTCGATTTCACTCCAGATTGGCACCTTTGCCTCATCCAGAACAGCCACAAAGGGGGCCTCCAGAGAAATTCCGGGGCTGATCACACAGAGTTCGATCCCTGACAGATCCAGTTTCTTTAATTCACCGAGAATGACGGATACCTTTGCATCCTTCTCAAATTTTCCTTTTAATTCCTCAACGGAGAGGGTTTCATTCCCGTCGTATAATACAACCTCTCCCCCCTGGGCCAGGAGAAGCTTCGCAGCGGCAATTCCGCTGATTCCGGTTCCTGCAACTAATACTTTCTGTGACATGGTTCTTCCTCCTATAATCCTAAGTAAGCAATCAGACAAAGGATTGCCGTGATAATCGAAAATACGGCGACAACTCTTGTTTCCGACCATCCGCAAAGTTCAAAATGATGGTGAATGGGAGCCATCTTGAAAAAACGCTTTCCTCCGGTCTTTTTAAAGTATGTGACCTGGATAATGACGGAAAGCACCTCCACAAGGTAGATAAGTCCCACAATAGCAATAAAAATCGGCATCTGCATCATAAAGGCGCTGGAGGCTACAAAGCCACCCAAAGCCAGGGAACCCGTATCTCCCATAAACACCCGGGCCGGGTACACATTAAACAGAAGAAATCCAAGAAGGCTTCCCACAACAGCTCCTGTGATGGGGCTGATGCCGCTTTTCTCTCCAAGGGCAATGACCGTAAAAAAGGTAGCTACCAGAATGGTGACGCTGGTACAGAGGCCGTCAAGACCGTCTGTAAAATTCACGCCATTGTCAGTTCCCAGAACAATGAAAAACAGGGCCGGAATAAAAAGCCATCCGAGGTTCAGATAATATCCGTTTTTAAAGCCTCCGGTAAAGGGGATTAACATTGTAGTGTCGATCTCCTTTGAAGTCACCAGATAGTAGGCGAAAATTCCTGTAATCACAATCTGCCCCAAAAGCTTTTGTCCGGGATTTAAGCCCTCGGACCGTTTCATAACAATTTTAATATAATCATCCAGGAAACCAATAATTCCGAATCCCACCGTGACGAAAAGCACCGGAATAATCTTCGGATAGTCCTTCAGGTAAAACAGGGATGTGATGATGATTCCTGAAAGAATAATCAGTCCGCCCATGGTAGGGGTACCCTGCTTTTTCAAATGAGCCTGAGGACCGTCCTCCCGGACCTGCTGCCCGAATTTCAGCTTATGAAGGAAAGGAATCACAATGGGGCAAAGAGCCGCACTGATCGCGAAGGCGATAATAACCGCCAGAATTGTCTCATTAACCATGCTGCACCTCTATCTCTTATGTATTGTATCCTCCTGCAAAACAGCACAGAAAGATCAATTCTAAATATCAGGATTAGTATACGTTTTTTTTGTCAATTAATCAATCATAACATTCACCAAAAATCCCAGTGTAATCCAGCCCCGGGTGGCAGTTTTGATACCCCCTCGGCTGTTACAGACCCGGCCAGTGAATGGCCCCCGGTTTTCCCTGTAAGGTCAACGTCATCCTATTCCAAGATATGGAAGGATATTCTTAAAAATATCCGCAATGACCGGGGCCGCAATGGTTCCTCCGTAATAAATTCCCACAGGCTCATCAATGGTAATTAAGGCAATAACCTGGGGATTGTCTGCAGGCGCAAATCCCAGGAAGGAGGAAATATATTTTTTCAGGCTCCGTGGAAGCTTCTCCGATGTGGCCGTTTTTCCCCCAATCCTGTATTCCGGAAGGGAGGCCTTCTTTCCGCTTCCCTCAGCCACAACCTGCTCTAAGATATAGCGCATGGTGGCGCTGGTCTCCTCCGACACTACCCCGGTTCTCACCGGATACGTGAACTCCCTTACGAAGGTTTTGTCCCTGCTCTCTGCTTTCACGGCAAAATGCGGAGTGATCCTGTTTCCTCCGTTTATAATGGAGGACGCTGTGGTCACAAGCTGCATGGGGGTGATTTGAAAGGACTGGCCAAAAGAGACTGTGGCCAGCTCCACCAGGCCCATGTTATCCTTTTTATGCATGATGGTGGCCGCCTCGCCGGGAAGATCAATCCCCGTTTTTCCAAGGAGGCCGAACTGTTCAAAATAATGATAAAAGGAATCCACACCGAGCCGCTGCCCCACATCTATGAATACCGGGTTGCAGGAATTCATGGCCCCCTGCAAAAAGGTTTCCCCTCCATGTCCGCCTACTTTATGACAGCGGATTTTCCTGTCTTCCACCACCCGGAAGCCCGGGCAGGAAAACCGGTCATTGAGAGAAACCACTCCGGCCTCCAGTCCGGCCGCTGCCGTAATGATTTTGAAAGTAGAGCCCGGCTCGTAGGTATCATTAATGCAGCGGTTCCTCCACATTTTATTCAGAAGGTCCTGCTTTTCCTTTGAGGAGCCGTACTCCTCTTTTGTCACCAGGGTAAAGGGATCGTTTAAATTAAATTCCGGCGCATTGACCATAGCATAAATTTCGCCGTTCTGGGGATTCATGATTATGATGGAAACAGCCCTGGCCCCTTTTTTTTCCATGACCTGATAGGCGGCCTGCTCCGCGTATTTCTGGATATTCACATCCAGGCTCACAGTCAGCGTCTTTCCCGCCACCGGCTCCTTTCTTTCCTCAGCGGCGTTCTCCACCTCCACTCCCTTTGCGTCAGAAAGGGTGAGGATAGTTCCGTCAAGGCCTTTTAAATAGGACTCGTACATGACTTCCAGGCCTATAATTCCCTGATTGTCGGCTCCGGTAAAGCCCAGAACCTTTGAGGCCATACTGTCATACGGGTAATACCGCTTATAGTCCTCGTCTACCTTGACTCCTGCCAGTCCATAGCTCCTTATCCGGTCGCCGTCCGCCTTATCCACATTTGTCTTTATAATTTCGCGGGAGGAGCGTTTTTCCACCCGCTTCCTGACCTCTGCTTCAGAAAGTTCCAGTTCTTTACATAAAACTTCTATGACCCTCTCCGGTTCCTCAATCTGATTATGGACCACAGAGATGGTACAAACCGTGCGGTTGGTTGCAATGACGGTTCCGTTCCGGTCCACAATCTCCCCCCGGGCGGCCTTAATGGTCCGCTCCCTCTCATGGAGCTCATCGGCCATCTGGCTGTAATGCTCTGAGCGGAAAATCATCAGATACCCAAGCTGCCACAATAACCCTGCCATCAGGATGACAGTGATAAAAAAGGTGACAAGGATTTTCCTCCTGTGATGCGTCAAAAATGAACCCATAAATAACATTACATCCGTTTCGATGTCTTGTTACTCATTATATTTCAAATTTCAGAAATTATGAACAACCTATCCCCAATAAACCGCGGACATCGGAAATCCTTTTGTCAAACTGCCCATAAAAATCCGCATCTTTGTCAAAAGGCGTCATATAAAATTTTTTCAAAATCACCATGCTGATCGTTTTGGCCGCCTGGCCTGTGTTATCTTCCCTGATTCCTGTCTGAAGCTCCTTTAAAAAGTTATGCCACCGGGAAATGTATGTATCATAAGAAACAGCATCCGGAACATCAATCCATTTCTTTACCTTCACTTTAGCTCTGGATTTCTTTTTACACTCATGAATTTGCAGGAAATACCGAAAGCTGCCGCTTTCATAAAGGCGTCCCAGTGGAAAAATCCGGCAGATACCCGGCCGGAATCCATGGATTGTACAGCGTCCGTTTTCATCGAGGAATGTACACTGTTCCCCCACTCCAGTCATTTTTAAGTTGGGTAATACGATTCCATCCACCACATTAAGCTCTAAATATCCCGAAAGAAGTGTCTCAAATCCCATTCTGGTCCCCACCTCCAGACGATGGACATCCAGAGGATCCAGCACCACAGAATTTCCCATTCCCCGGCAGCAGGCAGAACATCCGGCACAGCCGCCGCAGCCTGCCCTCACCATATCCTCTAAACCATAAAGCTTTCCATCGGAAACCTCATTAATATCTATTTGCCGTTCCATGTTTTTATCCTTTACTGAGTTTCTTCTTCTGAAGCGGTCTCCTCCGGCCCCGAAGCTGCAGAACTCTCTGCTCCTCCCGTTCCTGGAATCTCGGGGCTTTCCGTTCTGCCCGAAGCCATGGATTCCTCCACAACCCCTGCTCCCGGCATCCTGTCGGGAATTCCCAGGCCGTCATCATAGGGGATTACTTCGTCCTCCGGGTTTTGGGCCGTGGTTTCCGGAATTGTCTCTCCGTTTTCATCGGTCTCCGGCTCTGCCTCTGTTTCTCCCCCCGGCTCCAGTCCGCCTTCGTTTTTATTGGTGATTCCTTCGCCCTGTGTGGACAGGCTTTCATCAATCTCTTCCGGAATATCCGTGTCCGGGAACACATTCATATAAGGAAGAACTTCGGCCAGAATCTTCTGGAAAATTTCTGTGGCAAACGTACTGTGAGCCTGTTCCTTTCCCGGAAGATTCGGGGTGTCAACAACCACATACACCAGTACCTGCGGATCATCCGCCGGTGCAAAGCCGGCAAAAGAAAGCAGATAATTATTGGCAGAACGCGGAAGCTTCTGGGCTGTTCCGGTTTTTCCTCCTACTTTGTATCCTTCCACCCGGGCCGCCTTACCGGTCCCCTCTTCGTTATCCACAGTCTGGAACAGGGCTTCCCGGACAAAATCACTGGTAGCCTGAGAAACAGTCTCCCGTACCAGGTTGGAATCCACTTTTTTCACTATGGCGCCCTGGTCATTGATGATCTGCTTAACCACATGGGGCTCATAGTAAGAACCGCCGTTTATCACAGATGAAAGGGCCGCCGCCATCTGAACCATGGTGCAGTTGTAAGTCTGTCCGAAAGAGTTACAGGCCAGATCCGTGGGACCCATATTATCCGCGGAATAAATAAGATTGCTGGTATCGGCTTCTCCGGGAAGATCGATTCCTGTCTTCTGTCCCATTCCAAAGATTCTCTGATATTTTGTAAAGCGCTGTACCCCCAGCCTGGCTGCCATCTGCATCATGGCATCATTGCAGGACTTCATCAGAGACTGCTGTACACTCACATTTCCATGTCCGAAAATGTTGACACATTTGATATTGTAACCGCCCACCTCCTGGCCTCCGTCACAGACAAATACTTCCTGCTGTCCGATAACTCCCTCCTCCAGGCAGGCGGCAACGGTCAGGGCTTTAGACGGAGAACCCGGCTCAAAGCTGTCGCTGACGCAGTAATTTCTCCACATCTGGTTCCATGCCTCGCTTTTTTCCTCCTCCGACATGGCTTCGATCTGTTCCTGGGTATACATGGTACTTAAATTTCTTGGATCATTCAGATCGAATCTCCGGTTCGAGCTCATCGCCAGAATTTCTCCGTTATTGGGGTTCATCACAATTACTGCTGCCGTCTGACTTCCGATTCCGTCCATCCACTGATCAATATATTTTTCCACAATCTTCTGAATGTTGACGTCGATGGTGGAGACAATGGTATTTCCGTTTTCTGCCGACTTAATTACCTTTTCCATATTGGATTCATCATCCAGATATCCATATTCCCGTCCATTGGTTCCAATCAGGTCTTCATTATAATATTGCTCTATACCGCCGCTTCCCTGTTTTCCGTTATCAAAAGAAAAGCCCAGCACATTGCAGGCAAGGGAACCGTATGGGTAAAATCTCCGGTAATCATCCTCAAACCAGACGCCTTTCACCCTGCTTTTGCTTTTTGCCTCAGAATACTGTTTATCAACTTCCCTGGCCCTGGTCTCAAAAGCCTCCTTCTTATCTGCGGAAAGCTGTCTGTCATATCTTACATAGTAAGACTCTTTATTCATCTGAATTGTTTCGAGAAGCTCTGTCCTGTCATAGCCGAAAATTTCGGTTAAAACGCTGACCGTAGGCTCCAGATAGTCCGCTTCCGACTCATAAATCTGCTTGGGGTCCAGAATCAGATTGTATATCTTTTCACTGGTGGCCAGATATGTGCCGTTTCTGTCCACAATGTCTCCTCTGCGGTAAGGAAGGGTCCGGCTGTCATAGGAGGAGTGCTGATTTAACACCACCTGGGTATACTCCTCGTTTTTTTCATCCATCAGCTTATAAAGCACTGCCACAAGACCAAACAAAGCCAGCGTAATTACGAGAACCGTAACCGCCAGCTTTTCCTGCATGTACCTTGAAAGCGTTTTCTTTTTGTTTCTGTTGCCATTACCGTTCTGGGATGTCTTCATACTGTCTAACATACTCGCTTTCCGTTTTGTCATACAACCGGACCTGGTTCTTACTTGCATATACCATACCCAATTCCTCTGTTGCCACCTTATAAACATAATCCAGGTCCACAGACGTATTGATTCTGGTCTCCAGGGAGTCATTTTCGTCCTTTAAGATTTCTATTTCCTTTTCCAGACTTTCAATATGATTGAGTCTCGCGGTTATGGAAGACTGAAGCTTTAAGTAACTGATACACAGGTAAAGGGCGCAGATGGCCGCTGCCGTAAGAATCAGCACATAAGGGAGATTCATCTGAAGCGCTTTTTCCTGGTTTCTTCTGACCGTAACAGTATGGCTTCTGTTCCGGGACACCTGCCGTCTCTCCGGTTCCAGCTTCCTTTCCGCTGCTTTTGTCAGCTTCCTTGCCGCTGTTCCTGTCACATACTCTGCCTGTACCCCTGCTCTTCTTCTGCTTTTCGCCGCCATACTATCACTTCCTTTCTATGGCTCTTACTGCCGCTCAAACACCCGCAACTTTGAGCTCTTTGATCTCTTATTCTCTTCCATTTCTGTCTCATCCGGCAGAATGGGTTTTCTGGTTATCACCTTTCCCATACTCTTTCTCCCGCAGACACATATGGGAAAATCCGGCGGGCAGATACAGGGATTCTCATTGGTTCGGAATCTGTTTTTTACAATTCTGTCCTCCAGGGAATGGAAAGTAATAATGGAAAGTCTTCCACCGGGAGTTAAGAGTCTGATCATGGTGTCAATGGATTCGTTAAGCACCTCCAGCTCTTTATTAAGTTCAATCCGGATGGCCTGAAAGGTTCTCTTGGCAGGATGTCCTCCTTCGGCCCGGATTTTTGCAGGAATTGCCGCCTTTATGATTTCCACAAGCTGGTCTGTGGTTTCAATCCGGCTCTTTTCCCTTTCTCTTACAATATGTTTGGCAATGTTTTTGGCAAACCGGTCCTCTCCGTAATCGCGGATCACCCGGTACAGGTCCATTTCTCCGTATTCATTTACGATATCCGCTGCGGTTTTCTCATTTCTCTGATCCATCCGCATATCCAGAGGGGCGTTTTCCCGGTAGGTAAAACCACGCTCTGCTGTATCAAGCTGGTAGGAAGAGACACCAAGATCCAGATAAATGCCGTCAACCTTTGAAATACCAAGGCTTTCCAGCACTTCCCGGATATTCCGGTAATTATTTCTTACAATGGTTACCCTCTCTTTCATGGGCTCCAGCCGTTCGGTGGCGGCTTTTATGGCATCGGCATCCTGATCAATTCCGATGAGGCGCCCCTCTGGCCCCAGCCGCTTTAATACTTCAAAAGCATGTCCTCCGCCGCCCAGGGTTCCGTCCACGTAAATTCCGTCCGGCCGGATATTCAGGCTGTCCACAGTCTCACGGAGCAGGACTGATTTGTGTTCAAATATCATATACCAAGCCCTTCCATATTTTCTGCGATTTCCTCCATGTCGTCATAGACATTTTTCTCTGCCCAGATGGCCTTGTTCCAGATCTCAATCCGGCTTCCGACTCCCACCAGGACCACGTCCTTTTCCAGATTGGCAAATTCTCTTAAGACCGCGGGAATCAAAATTCTTCCCTGCCTGTCCACTTCGCAGGCACAGGCACCTGCCAGGAAGAAACGTGTAAATTTTCTGGCATTGGCATTGGTAAGGGGAAGTGCGTGAAGTTTCTCTTCAAAGGATTTCCATTCGGAATTTTCGTACACAAAAAGACATCCATCCAGTCCCTTTGTCAAAACGAATTCATCGCCCAACTGTTCACGGAACCTGGAAGGAACAATCAAACGCCCTTTTGAATCGATTGTATGACTGTACTCTCCAATGAACATCCTTTTCTCCTGTTATGGGGGAACTGCCACAGGGAACCACTTATCCACCATCTCACTCCACTTTAACCCACTTTTCACCACTTCTGTATTAATCTTATTACATTTATGGCAAAATAGCAAGGATATTTTCCGTTTTTTCCATGGAAAAAGTAATGGGTTATAGTATAGGGGGGTGGAGATTATGATTTATAAGATTGAAGGTATCCCGTCCAAGAGTGCCGCTTCCCGTTATGTTACCTGAACCATTTACGAAGGTAAAAAACAGTTGTCTTTATTTCTCTGATAAATGAAAAAGTCGGTTATTTCTAACCGACTTTTTCATTATAAAATATCTTTTGTTCTTAAATATTTCTCAATCCACTTACTAAAAGTTTCTGCTCTTTCTATTTGAGCCTCGGCCTCATCTTTTGAAGCAACATAAAAATCAAGATAATCCGCACTCTCTCTTTTCTCCGAAGCCAGCCTGATTATTTTTGACGTTTCTTTTGGAAAAATTCCCTCTTTTACATAACTCTGATTAAAATGTGCAATTACTCCACTATGCTTGCTGCTGTCAAAACCGTCTAAAGCATTCACGGCACGCATTCCATGAAAAATGGAATAGTATGCACGATTAAGAGCATTTTTGTACCTGCCAGCTTCATACATGATTTTTGCGTCCTCTAATGCCTCATGGCAGCAGCCAAAGCGATATTTTGATAAGTCTATTATGCGGCGCTCCATAGCAGAATACCGTCCTTCTTCATATTTTTATAAAACGGAAGCACATCCTCCCACTCCCTGAAATTATCGTAATCAATAAGGAGAACAGATAAAACCTTGTTATACTCTAATTCCAGGTCAACTGTAAGATCGATCATTTTGTTGTGCATATCTTCTGTATACTTCCTGACGATTACCGCTATATCAACATCCGATTCCGCTGTCTGTGTCCCTCTCGCAGCAGAACCATATAAGATAATCTTCTCCAATACATTACCAAAAATCATCTGAAAACCTGGAATCATCTTCTCAAATACTTCTTGTAAATTTTCCATACCAAGGCCTCCAATCATTATTTGCTATATACTTTTAAATTCTTATTTACCTACAATGATCTACTATATTTTTGCAAATAATATCAATATTATCAGCAAACAGAGTTGCTTCTGAAATTCCTAAAAAGTTCAATCTGTTACAAATCTCAGATTTTCCTTCCTTATTTAATAGCTAAAATTCTTTTAATCCGTTCCTCCCTCTTATCAGTAGGTTTTATTATCCTGTTAAAACAAAAATCATTATTTCCATATACAGTTATTAATCCCCCACATTTAAATTTTTTTCTACCATTCATAGTATTTTCTATCTATATTCTACAAAAGAAGAATCCTATTTGCAACCATTTTAAATATGTAGAAAAAATGCAAGTATCCCCATAATATACAGACCCATTACTTCTCCCATCCCCCCTATCCGGGTCTTTAACACTTGCAAATAGAATAAAATAGCAAAAACCGCGTAACCGCTGCTTTTTTGTGTCAAATTTATAAAATTTTATGTTGTATAGTGTTGTTTTTTCTCGTGGAACTATGATATAATGTGAGGTATGAAACTTTGGTATGGCAGAAAATCAAAAGACCCTACCTATTTCGCTCAGATAGGGATCAGGAACGGCAAAAAGACAACAAAAAATATTGCAAGAATCGGCAAACATTTAGAACTTCTGAAGATAATCAATGCCCCTCTCTCCTATGCAAAGGAACAGGTTGCTAAATATAATGAGGAGGCTAAAAAGATGCTTACCACCCCCGACCCGAACGCCTACAAAAAAGGCCCCCATGATGTTTCCCGTTTTATAAAACGTACTTCTTTCATAAATTTCGGGGAGGAAGTGACGGACCTGTATAAGCCGGACAAAAGCATCATAGAGGAAGAGGAAAAGTATAATGGTTATTGTGCCATAGCCACAAACCTTAATGTCCCGGCAAAGGCCATAATCGGGATCAGTCCCAACAGGTATCAGATCGAGGACTGCTTCGGGGTAATGAAGACAAATCTTTCTGCTCATCCAGATCCTCCAGCATGTCCCGATACATATCCACAAGCGTTTGCCTCGGCTTCCAGCCAAGATTCTCCAGCTTTTTTCCCGACAGCCTGAGCCCTGTGCGGGCCGCGTAGCCGTACCTATTATCCTCCGGTATATCAAAAGTCACATGAATTCTTCCCCCGGCTATCTCCTTCGCCACAAGCTCCGCCATTTCACGGATCGTCATGGTGTTCTCCTCATTGACCACGTTGTAGGCCTCCCCGTCCCTGCCACGTTCCAGGATTTTTAAGATACCAGTTATTGCATCGTCTATGCCACAGTAATTTCCCATGGAAGTTCCCTGAGTTCTCAGTATAATATCCCTTCCCTCACGAACAGCATGTGCAAATTGCATATAAACCCGATTATCATCAGAACGTACTCCTCTGCCAAAAGTCTGGGCAAGCCTGACTATTTTTACCGGAACTTTATGCTCATGGTAATAAATATGGCAGTAATGCTCCGCCATACGTTTCCCCATAGGGTAACAGCTTCTTGGAGAATGTAAATCAATATCTCCCAGTTGATCCTCATCCACAGTTTCCCCTGTATCCTCCACTTTTCCGTATACCTCCATGGAAGATACATATACCATAGAATTCACCTGCTTTTTTCGAGCCAGCTCCAAAACATTTTTAGTACCTATAACAATACTATCCGCTGTTTCAATGGGATGCGTTATCATTTCCTGCGACTGTGTAATACAGGCGCAATGAATGATTGCATCAATCGGCATAGGAAATTGTTCCGGGCAAATATCTCCAAGCTGTGTTTCTATAAATACAAGTTTCTGATAATCCAAATTCATTAAATCTCTATATAATTTCTTTGCTTTGGCAATGCTTCTCACCGGCAAAATCATCTGGCAGGGGATCTTTTTCTCTGATATCCCCCTTACCAGAGAGCCTCCTATCATACCTGTTGCGCCCGTAATCAGCAGTGTGTTATCCTCTTTCATCATTTTTTGACCTATTCGTTATTTTTCTCTTATAATCTTAGGCAGAACAAATTGATCTCTGTCCACATTCAGTGAGACGGCCATATCGAGTCCCGAGGGTTTCCTGTCGTTTACCACAATTCTCTCTCCCATGGGCATCTCAAATAAAATGTTATCGTACCGTATCTGGCGATCCATCAAAAATTTTAAAGTTTCGTCTTTGTACTCTGCTTTTCTTGAAGTAAGGATAATAATTTTATCCTGAGGGGGAATGGCATCCAGATATTCTTTTGCCCCGGGAAGAAGGGAATCTGCCCCATCTATTTTATATCCATTATGTTTAACAATCGTCCCATCCAGGTCAAAGATCCACGTCTTCTCCAGCTTAGACAGGATTAATTCCATATTCGACATGCGATTTCCTCCATATGGCTTCTATACAAAAGTCCTGATCTAAGCTGATATTCATTATCATTCATACTTATATCAGGATTCACGCTTTTCTTGATACTGTGTTTATTATTTTTTTCCAATTGTAATATTTTCCCAACCATCAAGATTGAAAAAATCCGCTACTTTCCATCTGGTATCACTGTAATAACAATCGGGAAATAAAACCACTTTTCGACAATGTGCTTCTTTTATCACATCACACAATCCGCTCCGGACACCGATAAATGTCCCAGCCCATTCCACTGCTGACATAAGTTCCAAAAGGCTGACTCTTAAAGGCTTTGTCCCTGGCAGCGCTTTCTCATCTCCTGCAACATTGGTATATATTTCAAACTCCTTTTGCTGATAATGATAAATAATCTGCTTCCACACTTGAATATCAATACCCGCCACAGATTTTGCATGAGGAGAAAGTATCACGGATTTTCCCTTCTTCATGGAACCATATCCTGAAAAGCTTTGAAGTACCACAGGACGGGACGGAACGCTGCTTTTCTCCAGACCGAACACACCACATCGATACATGATCTCAAAAGGAATCATTTTCACATATAACGCCCTCATAAGCAAATTGGTGTAAGGTCTGTCATGATGTGCAATAAACGCATCCCTCGCCCTTGTAAAAAGTACCGCCTGCACCAGCTCATCCATGTCTTTCTGATTTAATATCTCCCTGTTGGTACAGCCGAACATGGCAGCGATCTCAGAACATGCATTGCCCACAGTAATAACCGTATAATTTCCAATACGATTTTTTTCTATATATCCGGGCAGATATGCCATGGCATAATATACATCTCCCAATGCGGAAAACGGACATATAATATAAAAAGAGCCATGATACTTGTTTCTGATATGTTCCAATGTCCTCACACCCCGCATAACCCGCTCCTGTTTACGGGCTATGGTTTCCGGAGACAAAGAATATTCGGCAAAGGTATTATAATCAACCAGCTTTTCCAAACGGCCCGAATAACCCATCTGATTAAGCTGACGCGCCATAGCCTCATAGGCTCTGGAGACGATGAAGATTAGCATATGTTCCATGTCTCTTTCAAGAATTATCTTGGGCGGCACAATAGGTATCCCTTTATAGCTCCTTCCCTGCTTTACCTCACTGTTGTCAAGGATTGCATCTATCCGATATCCCTTACTCATCAGCAAGTCTGCCAGTTCCTCCGAGGCGTTGCAATGGCCAAAGATGTAGATGGTTTTACCGGATAATGCATCAGCGGCAAGCAAACGATCCAGATTTTGTTTCATCTCTTTATAGTGAAGTTGATCCATAGTTTTCTACCTGAATGACAATTATAATTCCGGTTTTTCAGTTCAGCAATGCCGTACCAAACTCCTCTAACGTTAATATTCCCATATCGATCATATGGTACAAATCACCATAATCAATATTTTCAGAAGAAACCAGGAGAAATTTATCCGAGAATTCATAGGTAAAATAAAGTTCTGTAATCTCTCGGGCCTCTTCTTTTGATATCTGCCTGAAGGTGATAGTCTGAGATTCTGGCAGAAAAGGATATGTAGATAAAACTAATATTTTCTGATTAAGCATGTCAAATTGTTTCAGATGATTCAATAACGGAACAGACTCCAATGTTTCGAAAAACAGCACTTTGTCATAATAATTCAAATCAGCTTCCAATGACTTTAACATATCTTTTGGATGATTCTCTCTAATATACCCAATCTGTTATTCCCGTTGTATTTCCGACCTGCGACCACGGTTCACTTCTATATGGTGAACAATATCTGCATGATGCCATAGGTCTTCTAAGTTTCGAAATTACTTTGTCTCTTTCTAAGCTTTCATTGTGCAAATCAATAACATCGTCTGATACTGAAAAAAAATCTCCAAACTTTTCATTGAAAAATGGAGCAACGATAGGAAAATAGCAAGACGACATCTTACCTTTATAAACAGTTGTGCAAGTTTTTCCTATGCAATTTCTATATGACAAATTAATATCATTTTTACCTTCCAGATCATATGTTCTAAAAAAATCTGTAATCCTGTTTTTATTTAAAGCTCTATAAAAGCGGACTTCATTTCTTTTTAAAAACTGAACAATATCATCAATAATATTTAATGTGGGTGGATACATAGAAATTGTCAAGTAAGCTCCCGTATCTTTAATCGCCTGAATCAGTTCGTCTTCCATTTGCCTAATCAGCATCCCATTGGTGCCAATCTGAATCTGTGCCTTCGGAAATAAGTCATGGCTTTTATATAAATATCTTTTTAAATCTTTACATAGTAACGCCTCTCCGCCCCAAATGTCCAAATTATCAACATTGTCAAAGAGCTCTGCTACCTTTTCTATATCAGCGGCGAACTCATCATATGTATATATTTCATTTTCACCTACGAGATTGGCAAAATGGCTGCATAATTTACAATTTAAATTACATTTTGCCGTAACCATAAACTGTAAAGCCGGAAGTCTGTATGATCTTTCATATGGAACTAAAATTTTACGAATATCAAAATCTTGTGTTTTCTCTATAAATCGGTTTACAATTCCTTTTTCGCAAATGTAAAATTTTCCGCTTTTCAAAACATCCTGCCGTACATTTTCTACCGTAACAAAGCTAAAATAGAATTCATCAGTAATTGCAATAATCCCGTCAATTTGATCTGAGAGCAATTCATTTTCTGCTTTAAATAAAGATATAACAGGCATATTGCTAATAGGATCATTCCCTATTTGCTCTACCCAGCATGTTATGTACCCGTCAATTTCATAATCTGGTGAATTTTTTCCAATAAGAATATGTAATTTTCTGCACTCTTCTAATGTTCCCCAAAGAAAGAATCTCTTTTTCTCAGAGTTTTTTTCAGATTCTCTCTTTAACCAAAAGTTCTCTACACAAATCCCTTGAGCTTGTAATTGAGACTTTATTTCGTGTAGCATTCCCGGATCCTCCACGGTAATAAATACCTGGCAGTCTTTCTGCTTTAGTTCATCTGGTGAAATGCACTTTAATCCGTAAAATGTCTTTCCCCATTTGGACATATCATTATCGCATAAACATTCTACATTGAATATTGTCCGCAGCCAATCTATATTATTCTTTAAATAATTTCCCACGCCGAAAAATACTATCAAATAATCATCCTCTTTCTTTTTATTTCCCATAAATATTCAGTCTTTTAAATTGACAATCCAAAAACTTGGTAAAAGCATCGCATCCTGTACGATTCAAATGACCGTCAGTATCAATAAAATATTCATCATGGTCCATAAACAGTTCTTGTTCATCTAATATAATTAAATTTTGATACTGTAATTTTGCTGATTCCATTTCCTCCAAAAAAATTTTCTTTTGCAATGGGTACTTATCATACAATTTCCTGGTCAGAGAAGGTTGCGGGCAAACCAGGATTACAAGCTTTATATGAGGGGCTTTTTCTTTTATCATCTGAATGATGTCACGAAAAATTTTCCTGTTTTCATCCATTGTCATTTCATGTGGTTTTTGGATCGTATGTGGTATAGCTTTTTTTAAATCCATATGGCTGTCGGCATATGTTTTATCTATCATTATTCTGCTATTTGATACCATCGAACTGTTTCCCAGGAAGTCTTTTATAAACATATCTTGAAAAGTCAAAAAACCTTCTGTAAAGCACCTATTGACTTCTTTCTCTGTAAAATGGTGATAATCCTTCCAATAAGAAACGTAGTTAATAGCAGATTGAAAGATCCCATTATCACACAACGACAAGTCAAAATTAAATATATAATATGGCAACTCAAGTATTATATAGCGAATATGTTCTAATCCACTCTTTAATTCATATATTGACTGAATTAAAAGCCTGCGGTAAAATAGGTCAAACGCTGAATGTGCAAAATTAAAGATATATCCCGATAATTGATTGACATCGATTCCAATTTCAGCATATGACATTCCAATTAAAAAACCTTCGAACTTAGGACGTATTTTTAACCGTTGAAAAATCTCCAGCCTGTTTTCAGTATATTTAATCGGAAATTCACTGCTATAATACGCATATTTAGCATAACGGATAATTTTTTCCCGGCAAATTCTATGTTGTAAAAGCATGTTATAAATCTCATCATCACTAGATTGCCTGTATGCATTTATTAAAATATAATCATAATCAATTTCCGACAACTCTTCTATTTTAAATACTCTTTGATATTGATAAAATTCTTTTTTATAAAAAGAATCCATATATCCAATCACTTCATATCTGTTAGATAATCTGCTGCAGATTATATTAAGATTCATCCCCCCACCTGCACCTATGCCATATATGATAACTTTATACATATGCACAAACCTCTTTTTCTAGCTTTTAAAATTCATTCGTTAATCATCCTTTGTAATATCTTTTTCCCCACTCCCTGAATTTCTACGGCAGAATTTTCATCCTTTTTCGGCAAATATGACAGATGTTGTAAAAATCGGGACAACTTCATATCATATCCCAATTTCCAATTGAAATCATCTTCTAATATTGTTTCTTTTATACCTTCAGACTTCTTTACAATCAACATTTCATTTAATTTTGTTTTTATCTCATATCTGGTCAGGGAATGTTTGACATAATCATATTCATTCCAAAGGGAATCTGCCCCTGTAATGAAACGTATTATGCTGCCTGATTTCATTGGACAAAGAACTTTATTCCACAGCAAATTCATATCCTGCTTCTTTAAGCAATCTTCAATATAATTATTTCTGCTAACCTCATCTGTCTTTTTGTCAATTTCGTATACATGTTTTGCCACGGACGGAAAGAGGATGATCTTATCCCCAATGTCTATTGGAGCCCAGAATAATGAGGCATCACTTTTTTGTTCTTCAAAAATGATCTTTATCTGATCTATTAAAAAAAACTGCCTGTTATATTTAAATACCTTATTGTCGTATCCCCCAACCCAAAAATTCTCTCCGTCAAAACACATTCCGCAAAATCTCTCAGAATACGCCTCTATATCCATCAATGCAATTTCATCTGTTTGCATATCTAACCGCAAAATTACTTTTGCACATTCACAAAGAATCCATACAAAATTTTCAATTACGACACAGTCTGCCAAATACCCGCTTCCAACATATGTCATTTTGATTCTACTCTCTATCTTTTCGACCCATTCCGTCAGGTAGAATACTTCCTTTGTCTCCACATTTATCTTAACAATTCCTGGATATTCATAACCGAGCAAATATACGCAATTTCCATATGAAGCGCTTCTCCAAAAATCACATCTGCCTGTATACCTTATCTTCCCATTACCATCTCTGAGCAAACTTTTTATTGGTAAAATATCTACATATTCTGATTTGTCTTTTTCTAAGTCATATAAAACAATTTTCGGTGCTGCACTTGCGGAGCCCAGAACGAGTATGGTTCCTACTTTTTTAATCGTACTATACAAAGAGAATCCATCGATTGGTTCATCCATATATCTGGTCAAAATTTTAACCTGATAACTTGCAATATCCAACTGACATAGTCCATTTGCTTTTAACCATGAAAACCATATCTTCCCTTTATTCTCCACCATTTCATAACAATTTGCCCTGAACAGAATATTCTTTATCTTTTCATCCATCTGTCTTTTTTACACCTTTTCATTTTTTTATCATCAAAAATTGTCCTGACTGCATATAGAATCCTAAGAATTTGTCCATATTTTCTTCATAGAACTCTGAGATAGCAAGTTGCGCCCCGACTAAAAAAGGCGTATGACCATAGTCCTCTGCAATAATAATCCCACCTTGAACAAGGCGATCCATAACCTTCAGTAATGCAGCACTGACAGCTTCATACATGTCCACATCAATATTACAAATCGCAATCTCATTAATCTCAGAAGGCAATTCTTCGGTGATAATATTGCGTTTCACAATCTGAAACTCCAGCTGGTCAGAAAATTCCGAAAGCCTTTCCTTTACAAATTCAAGAGATGTCTCTGTATGCGTATTGGCCCAAATACAGTCTGCTGACATTTCGGCGGAATCGTAGGTAAAACCTTCATAGGTGTCAAGAAACCATGCCTTTCTATGAATTTTGCTCTTTTGCATATATGATAATGCGGCTCTTGCAGAATCACCTCGATATGTTCCAATCTCAACATAGTCTCCTATAAGTCCGCAGGTCAACTTGAGTGCCTGGAAAATATTTTGAAAATCATATAAATCAAAGTAATCGCTGTTTCTATAAGATTCTTCCGTCAGAACGTTTCGTGCATTTCGATCCGTTTTGAAATACGGCGTAGGCTTTGATATATGTTTACCACAAAAGTTGCATGTAATAAATTTAACTTTATGCGTAACGCAGTATTTCACAGCAGTCAGGCTGTTGTAATCAAACAGAAATGCCAGCACCGCTATATATGTATCTGTATCTAAATGTGGAATCTCTTCAGCAGAAATAATGTACCTTTTTAGGTCGTTATAAATATCTCCTCCATATTCAAAAATATCGGTTAAAACCACTGGTATTTTGTATAATTGTTTTTCAGCACTTTGGATTGCATTTCTAATTTCAAAAGAATATTCATCTATAGTTTTTATTTCGTTTTCCTGTACAAATTCATTGGAAAAGATACTTGTCTTATGGTAAACATATAAAAGCTTCCTTTCTTGATTTACAACAGGAATAGATTTTATTTTTGGCGATTTTAAGAAGACACCCTCTGCCATTTCCTTCTCATACTTATTGGATACAATGCAAACGAGGTCTTTTTTTATTAATGAATCCACACTATTACATGGATAGCTTTGTCTGATAATCCCACTGTCAATCAACCCTATCAGGTGCATCTCGTCATCTATAATATATTGATCGATATTTTGATTTTCCCTGGAAATAATTCGATATTCATCCTTTTGAAGTATACCCTCTATGCACAAATCTTTTTGATGATGCAAAACAACATATTCCAATGGTATTTTCTCGACCATGTTTCTCCACCCCGTTATTCATTATCTTTCATCACATATATCATCATTACAGTTGCCTAACATATTATTTTCTATGCCGCTTTTTATTAATAGCCATCAACAGAAACAATCTTTTCACTTTAGATTTTTATTCCAACTGTGCAGCAAGCACCCATGTATTTCAAAGGATTCGTTCTTATACGGGAAGCTGCTGCACAGCTGAGAATTCACGTACTTGCTGATATTACAATAACCATGTAACTTTTTCTATAATTGGCATAGTCAATGTAAATCGCTGAAGTTAGTAGTTACCTTTTTATCTTATTTCAGCTTCACATCTACAGTAACAGTCTTAGTAGCCCCACCTTCTGTTACATAAGTTACGGTAGCGGTTCTCGTTGCATCATCAGCAAAAGCGTCCTGATAGAACTTCATATAATTAGTATCAAGGGTTATGGTAATATTGCCATTCGTATCCGCCTCGCTAACTGTTGCAGCAGACCATGCTCCATCCACAGCATTAAATCCATCATAATTTCCACCATCAATAGCCATTTCGATTGACTTAATCTCTTTCACTTTAAAGCTGTCAGTCCCTGCTGTATAGGAAACCGTTCCAACAGCTGTCCCTGTGGTGAAAGCAGGACTAAGAGCTGTAAGGTCAACCGCACCGGCAGTACCAGCCGTTACAGTTAAGGTGCCAGCAACATTTTCTGAACTATAAACAGCTGTAATCTTAATTGCGTCAGTCAACTTCGTCCACTCAGCATTGGCATTCATTGTTCCTTTTAATGTAAATGCTGTGTAACCTTTCTCATTCAATTCCTTTACCTCAAATTTATCCTGTAATTCAGCAGGGGTCAGCGTACTGCCCAAATCAATGGTATTGCCATCCTTTAATTTATATTCAGCCTTATCAAGTTTAAATGCCAGGTCCGTTGTACCTGCATTTAAATCTACAATTCCAGCGCTGGCTGCAGTCATCGCAACATCTGCCAATGCGGCTGCAGTCGTAGTCTTATCGATATCTGTGGATCCTATTTTTACATTAGCAGCATCATCGGCAGGAACTGCTCTCAGATTGATTTTGTATTCGCCAGCTGTAGCATTTGTCACACCGTCTGCGTCTGTAAAAATGATCTTATCATCATTCTGACCATCAACTGTAAGTGAAACCGTTACAAGCTTATCTTTGGTGCTCTTATTAACAATACCGTAATTTTTGGATATAATCTGATCCGTAACCGCATTGCTACCGTTTGTGATGCTTAATCCGCCCGGGTTAAATGCCACTGCATAAGTAGTTGGCACTACTACGTCAAGCACATCCAATGCATAGATAGGGGCATCTACCTCCGCCTTATTGGCATCTGTCTCATCGGCATACGCTGTCATTCCGGCCATCATGGACAAACCTAATACAGCAGCAAATACTCTTCTTACATCTTGTTTTCTCATTTTCTTTCCTCCTAAAATTTAATTAATGGTTGACAGAAATCGTAATATTGAAGCCTACCGTACTCACCTCCTTGTAGTCTTCATCCACCAGCGTGTACATCACCACCGCGTCATACTCTCCTGCCGGAAGCGCTTTCTCCAGTTTAATACTGCTGATGCTGGAGCCTACTGGAATCATTGGCGATGAATAAATCACTTCATTCGATGATTTTTCATAAACATCAAAATACAAAGTATTCCGATTGGTTTCCGCATTAGCTACATAGGCATTGGGCGATTGGGATGTCCCGTCCTGGAATGTCCATTCCGTAGTCATTTTGCACTCAAACATCCCTTCCGCAACTTTATCAGACATCTCTGATATAATCTTCTCGGCATTGTTCTCGTCCACAAAACCTCTTTCCAATGCAGTTGCCACACTGCTCTCAGCCGCCATTTCCGCCCGTTGTCTGCCGCCTGCCCCAAAGACCAGAAGCATAATGCATACTGCCAACGCCACAGCCATTACCACCAGAGCAATCATGGTGAGTTTTCCGCTTTTTCCAGCGGAATCTTTTTGGTTTGTCATATTACAACTCCTCTCTATATATGAATGAATCATTCATATCAATTTATCTGGCACCGTGCCATATATCTGTTTCAACTCTTAACGTCTCTCACCATAGCTCCGGTGCCCTCAACAATTTCCTCAGTACCATCTGCTGTTTTATAAGTATAAACAGCAGAAATCCTGATTCCGTTAACCAACCTTCCCCAATCTGCACAGGGGTTCATTGCCCCGTCAAAAGTAAATGCTGTCACACCTGATCCATCAGGAGCAAGGCGGATAAACTCAAAAGAATTTGCCTGATCGATATCGTCCTGGTTCTCCGGCAACAGACTCTCTCTTAAATCAAAACTGTAATCAGCCTTTAAAAGCTTAAACGCAATCTGATTCTCACCGGCATGAAGCGCAATTGCATGATCTTCTGCTTCAACCATAGAAACATTTGACAATTCCTCCGCCGTCGTATCCTCATTTACTTCGTTGCCATCAGCCAGAACTTCACTTTCCCCTGCTGGAACTACTGCCAGATAGATAGCATAGACATCTGCCCCTGCATCCCTTGCCTTCTCGGCCGAATCCACAAATACAATTTTATCTGAATTTAAGTCTTCCACCACAAACGTGATTGTTACAATCTTATCCATAGAGCTTTTATTGATAATGCCATATTCTCTGGAAATGACCTGATCTGTCACAATGTCACCGTCCCACGTCTTGACTGTCATCTCATAAGGATTCAGTGCAACTCTATACGCCGTAGGCGCTATGACATCAACAATGTTATAGTTAAAAATCGGCACAATTGCTTCTACGGCCATATCTTCCGGATTTTTTGTTTCCCGATGTTTCCTCACTTCATCTGGCAGTTCTTCTTTGTTTTGCCCTAAAGTTTCTTTATTTTTCTCTCCTGTTTCCAGCGTTTCATCCTCTTTAGTTATTTCTGACGGCTCTATTTCTTTCCTGGAATCTTCCTGTTCTACGGTCTCATCTTCATTCCCGGATTTCTCCAGATTCTCCTCGACAGATTCTGTTTCTCCTTTTTCTTCCTGGTAACTTTCTCCTTCATTTTCCACAGGTTTGCTTTCGTCCTGTTTCTCTTTGACAGACTCCCTTTCTTCTTTCTCTTCCTGGAAATCTCCCGTTTCATTTTCTATAAATTCATCTTCCGTTCCGGATACCTCCAATGTCTCTTTGGAAGACTCTTCTCTTTCGGTACTTGTCTTCGAGACACCATAACTGTCTGATTCGGCTTCTTCCATCCTTTCATTGGCAGAAGGCTCGTCCTCATTTCCTGCCGCTAAAGCAGTCGAAACCTTCCATCCTGACACCACACCTGATATGACTAAAAATACTACCGCCAAAACAGCTAAGTTCCACTTTCGTTTTCTATTTTCATTTTTTTCAGCCAGGTTGTTATCCATCTTCTTCTACCCCCTTATATTCAGCAGCACATTATAATACCTTTTTTCGTTTTAATTAAACAATATTCCATAATCCACAAAAATGCTCCCCATACAAATATTCACTATGTTCAATGCCCAGTTCCAACAGCTGCCCTTTAATCTCGTTAACTACAGTTTCTTCATAAACCGTAATAATTACAAACAGATTTTTTATTTTCTTTAATTCTCCTGGGGAAATACACTTTATTTTTCCAAATTCCTTTCCCCATTTCCGGCTGTCATTATCACAAACATATTCGATCTTATAATCCCGTTTCAGTCTCCGATAATTATCCCAAAAGCATCCGCCAACTCCGAACAAAATAATTTTGGGTTCCTTAACACAACTCTCAATATATTTTTTCCGTTTTTGTACGGCAATTTTTTCGCTTATCAAATAATTTGCATCAATATAATTGACCACATTCCCCCATAATACATTCCACCCCTGAACATAGAAAGCCAATACTTTTTGCGCTTCGCGATCTTCTATATTCATCTCAAACCGGACAATGTCCTCAACAATACCCAAGTTTCCAATCTCTTCCATTCCAAAACAATAAATCAAAATAGGAAATGTTAATTTACCGTCTTTCCAGTGATAAAATCCGCTGTCAACGGGTTTGTCAATAAAATCCCCAGCATAATGTATAAATTTTAAATTTTCAAAGCAAAAGGTTTCCAGCTTTAAATCTCTTTCTGCTTCTTTTAGATATGTAAAAAACCAATCAATATTGCTTCTTATAGAATCATCTCTATTTTTATAATCGGGATCTGTGCTGTGTCCTTCTATTATATTTTTCCAATTTTTGCGTGCATTAATATAGGTAACCCCAAATGACCAGTGGGTTCCTCGAGTCACAGTTCTCCACATATCCAAAGAAAAACAATCAATTTGCTGTTCCTCCGCGTAGGATTCACATAATGCTAATAATTCCCTTATTCGTTCTGATGACAGACATATAAAAGTATCGTCTGCATCAATATTCCAAAAATAATCATATCCGTTTGCATTGGCATTCCAAAAAGTCGTCATATGTGCAAGTGCTGCATTCAGCCATTTTTCATTTGTTGTAATGTTTTGAGCAATTTTCTCGGTGTCATTTTTTCTATCACTATTTATAAAAATTAATTTCCCTAATAAAAGATTCTTTTGAATAATTGTATTTTTTATCCTCTCCTGGTCACATAATACATAACAATCCACCCCAAACAAATAGGAAACTTCGATCCATCTTTCAAGATTTCTATATGCAAATGCGTCGTCTCGATTAATTTTTAAATAGAAGGCCTTTCTCATGTATAGTTTTCCTTATTCCTTTCTTTAAAGCCAACAATTCGGGCAAAGTTATTTTCTAACTATATATATTTTGATAAAAACTCAACTATAAAAGATCCATTATAGAGTCTTTAAGGTACAATAATCGTTGATCTGTTTCAGGTATTACTTTCTCAATCAATGAACTGGTTCTTCCCATTCGTTTTAAACTATAAAAATTATATACACTTATTAAATCAAACATTTCATCACTATATAAAATTGCTATGTTTGCTTTACATTTTAATAGTAAATCAGATAATCCATTTCGTATTCCAATAAAATATCCCGCCTTTTCAACAAATAAAGAAAAATTATTTATATCAATACATAGTGGTATTGTATTTTTTATCGGAATTTCGCTTTTTCCTCCAACATTTGTACAAACACAAAATCCCTCGTCTATAAGGCTCTGTGCTAATTCATACCAGTAATTAAGAGAAATTTCCCGGATTGTATTTGCATATGGCGCAAGTAAAATAGTTCTTCCTTCCTTCAGATTATTTTTAGAGAAAATTTGTTGAACTTCATTCTCATTTCCCTGCAAGATTTTATTCTTAGGTTGATACTCAGCCGATAATTCAAACAATTCTCTATAATGCTCCATCCATGTAATACCCAAATACGTTAGCATTCTACTCCAAATACGAAAGTGAATAAATCCTGTGTGTAATAATTTCAAATGATTTTTTTCAAATTGAAAAACCTGTGCAAATACAAGTAAATATTCAATATCAATAATTGAGATATAAATACACCGCTTTATTCCAAGTTTATTTGCTAATTCTACTAACCTCTCGCTTCCTAAAACAAAAATTGCATTCTTTACTTTTTCTATATATCCGTCAATATAAAGACTCATCAAATAAATATCGCCTAAAGAATTGGCTGGATTTATAAAAAACTCTACATCTTCTCCATATCTATTAAGTAATTCTATATATACTTTTTTCCCTTTAAGTAACTTATCTATACTATTACAAAATTTTTCGTAAGTTAGATCTGACCTATTTGTATTGATATTAAACACTTTATAAAAATCAACACCTTCTCTTAAACCTGCTTCTTCCATCTGCCTTTTTATTTCTGGGTAAAAAGCAGATAATATAAGATAAACTGTATTTATATGCTCTTCTTTTATAAAATCCGGAGCATATTCTATCTTATAGCTTTCAAACAGATTCCCTTCTATTTCAGAATTGTTATCAATCACAGCTTTTATCTTATAATTTCTATAAGTTATTTCTTCATACAATTTTTTTGAATTTTTTCCTGCTCCAAAAAGGACTACGTTTTTCTTAAATAATCCCAAACTCTCAAGCATTGATACAGCCGTTCTTAGGTCTTGATCAAATTGACTCATTTATTTACCTCTGGATAATAGACATTTGTTTCTAAATTCAAAAAGGCGGTAGGACATATTATAAAGAGAAAAATCTCTATCTTATAAAGCAAAGAAACATTTTTGTTTCTCAAATAAAACACATAATTTTTTAATATAGATAAATATGATTTTTTAGTTATATCATAATTACTATAATATACACCTCGCAAATAATGATCAATTGCTAATGGTACACATCTTGCTGCAATCAGATTAGCTAAATCTTTCTCTTTTTTTATATTGAAATATTTAATCAGCTCTCTATGCATATCCAATTCGTCTAAAAATTTTATGTTATAGTTTTGCATAGTAATTCCCCTTATATTTTTACGGTAAAAATAAAGGATTTTATTAGTAGTAACTACTTTTTTACAATTATAGAAACACCTTCCCGAAAAATATTGATCTTCAAAAATTTTTCCTTCTATAAACCGAATATTGTCAATTAAATTTTTACTATATAGCTTATTCCAGACTACAGTATACTCTATATCAGGCTGAACTATTTTCGCGGTAAACATTTTATATAATGCTTCTTTTCCAGTCACAGAACTAATTTCTTTTCTCCTATCTTCTATATTGGTTTCCATAATTTCAGCAGTTAATCTTATATATGATCCCTGCGCTATATCTGCATCATTATCTATCAAAAGTGTATATAGTGTTTCTAAATAATCTGGAGCAACCCAATCATCTGAATCAACAAACGCAATATATTTTCCGCTTGCAAAGCATATTCCAGTATTTCTTGCAGAAGCAAGTCCCTCATTTTGCTTTTTACTTACTAATTTAACTCTACTATCTTTCATTGAATACTTTTTACATATTTCTGCACTATTATCAGGAGTGTTATCATCCACACAAATTATTTCAATATCGGAGTATGTTTGACAAAGCAAACTATCAAGACATTTTTCTATATATTTCTCTACTTTATACACTGGCACTATAACACTTATTTTATCTCTATTCATCAAGTAATTCTCCTATTGTTATTACCTGGCATAACATTTTGTTTTCTATTTCTCTTTGTAATATATTGCTATCTGTATAAGCAGTTAGAATTACTATTTCCGGTTTTTCCATTTTCAAAACCTCTTCTAAACAATACACTGGTATTGCTGCTTTTATATCTCTTCCTCTTTTATCAATTCCATATAATATTTTTATAGAAGAATTTAATAAAATATTTTCCATTATCCGTTCTCCAATGTCTCCCATCCCATATATTGCTACTGTCGAAATCCCTTTTTCTTCTAGTTTTTTATAAATAGGCTGATTAACTGAATCGGACATAATTATTAGATTCGCCACTTTTAAGAGTCCATCTATCTTTTTTACATGCTCCTTTTCTTTTTTCAATGCTTGACTTGTAAAATAATATTTAGAAATGCAATATACCGCTATAACTCCCAAGAAAATACTAAATTTGTTTAATACTTTCTTCATTTGCTTCCTCTCTCGATAACCCATATATGCCATAAGCAACTACCTCTTTCAAAGAAATATTATTTCTTTCTATAACCTTTTCCCCAAATCTGCCATAGGGTTCTGTTAAACTCATCACAATGAAATTATATCCCAAGTTGCATAAAGAATAATACGCCATAAGACAATTTATTTGATCAGTATTCAACTGTATCTGCAAAACAGCAGGGTCTTCAAATACTTTTATCATTGCATTTTCTGTAAATAAAATAATTACCTTATGAGGATTTCGTTTTTTTATATATATGGGAAGCAGAGCGCATCCCACTATATTTATTTCTCCTTCCATGTGAGGAAACAAAATTATAGTATCTCTATTTTCTATTTTATTTTTCTCGATTAAAGTATCCAGAATTTTCTTTCCTACTTTAATTTTTTCTAACGTCAAGTTGAACTCTGTCTCTGTTATCATTTTTTTTATTATTCTATATTCTCCTTACTAAAATCTATCAATTATATTTTTTGCAATACTCTCGTTCACAATAAATTCATCCACTGAATCATTTATCCCCATTTTCCCTAAACTAAAAAAATCATATTTAGACGCATTAAATCCATTTTCGTATATAATCACTATTTTACATTTGGCCGAACTTACAATATCGCAAAACCCGCTCCGCAAAGCAATGAAGCCTCCTGCATATTCAAGAACGGAAACCGCTTCATAATACGGAAAGTAGATTGGCAGCGTCCCTTTGATCGGGCTTTCAAGCTCTCCACTGCAATTAGTACATACATCATATCCTCTTTCCGTAAGCCCCTTTGCGATCCTTTCCCATTCCTCTCTCCCCATTTCCGAAATAAAAGAACCTGCATATGGCGATAAGATCACCGTTTTCCCACGCCTAAGTTTTTTTCTTTTAAATAGCTTTTCTGCATATTCTTCATCTTTATCCATGATTGGCAGCATCCTCGCCGCCGTCTGATCCAATCCAAAAACATCATATAAAAACATCTCACGGAATGTGATGTTGGGATATTGATCCGCATACAAATACCTCTTCGTCCTCCATCCCCAAAATAACAATGGCTTCAACTGCATCTTTTTGTTCCCCAGAAACTCCCATGCCTGCAAAAGCTTTGTTTTTTCTAACTCACTGACGACCTCAATATTCTTAATTTGAAATAGTTCTGCCGCCCTTTTGCAGTTCTCACCAATCACAAGAAACATATAATTGTTTATGCCATTCTGCACGCAATATCTCCGAAAATAAGAACAAGCCATATAGATATCTCCTGTTCCAGGATATGGACATAAGAACATAAAAGAATCATTTGTATATTGGCTTTTTATACTCTCATACAACGCTACGCCTTCACTTACGTCCTGCATCTTATTCCAAAAATCTTCTTCCGAATCATCAAAAAGCTGACAGCTTTCCGACACAGGGATATTCAGAATCTCTTTTTCACTGTGCCCCAGCTTCAGCAGCTGCTGAATCATCTCATGGCGGTATTTAGAACACACAATAACGATTGTGCCTGTTCGCTCTCGGGAAAGGAAATCTTCCGGCAGCCATACATCTACATTAAGACATCTTTTCCCTGCCTTTTGGGGATTATTATCAAGCATCGCTGAAATTTCAATTTCTCTGCTCCGCAAAGAATCTCTTATATCTCTGGCAAAAATCGTGCATCCGAAGATAACAACCTTCTTTTGCTCAAAGAAATGCTGCTTATATTTTTCTTCTATTGTATGTTCAATTAAAATACGGTCACTTTGCGCTGCCAGCATACTTACCTCTACACAAAAATAGCATTTCTCATATAATCTTTTAGCGTAATACCTTCATTTCCTATGATATTCCCGTTCCCATAAGGCTCATTAAGAGAGACAACGACCACATTCTTTGTGAACTGTGTCAAACCATAGTATTTTAAGAGCTGTCCGCACCGTATTTCTTCCAACTGCTTAAAGAATATCTGCCGTTCTTCTACAATGCTCTGTTCACTTTCTACCCTTGGCACATCAGCAGTACTTATTATGATTGCTTTATATAAATACTTTCTTTGCATATATGCAGGAATTTCTTCCAGCGCTGACGAATTTAGCTCTTTCTCCCTGGATGGCAGAACCACCAGGCAGTCATGGATTGGTTCAAAGGAATACTGCTTTTTTATCTCCAGCCATATCTCCCGTCCCTTTTTTGCAGCCTCTATGTCTGTCTGTAAATCCATCATAACATCCTTTCTATCTCCTGCCATTCATCAAAATCCTTTCCACATAGAGGACGCCAAAGGTTATATACTCATACATGACCTCGTTTTTTACACGAAATCTTTTCATGACTTCAGCATCTGTCCAATGGCTCCCCCCGGATGATTCCTCTTAAACTCCCCAATCTCAATCCCCATCTCCTTCGCCACCATCATGGCCAGTCCCTGCAGCACAATCAAATTCATAGTCGTAGAGTTATTAGGCATAATATTCCACATGTCTCCCTCATGTCCCAGTTCCAGCACGATACTATCCGGAATCTCCTTTGCCAATGTACTCTCCCGGCAAAATGTCATCAGCCACATATGAATGCTTCTCTCTTTCAACAGCCTTGCCAGATAGATAGACTCCGATGTCTCCCCGCTTTTTGTCAGAATAATCACCATATCCCCGTCTTTCACAAGTCCCATATCTCCATGGACGGCTGAGTTGGTATGTAAAAAGTATGCGTCTAACCCCATAGACACCATAGAACCCACAAACTTTTCACAGATAGGAACATTTTTTCCCAGGCCGGTCACGACAATCTTCTTTCCAGAGCTAAGAGTCTTTGCCGCATCCTTCACCATCTTCCGAAACATTTCCTCGTCTAATGAATGAATCGAATGATCAATCTCTTTTAACTGTCTTTCAAAATACTGAATCATAACAAGTCCTCCAGATAATATAGTCCATTATAAAATGCCCCGCATATGGAATCGTAATCCTGCCATGCATAGGTAGTCAGAGACAACCATATGACTGCATGAAGCAGTCTGATCTCATACTCATCCGCACCGGTCAGTTCAAAAAAGTCCTGTTCCATATCTTCCCACTGATTTGATGCGATTTTTAACGAAACATCATGTTCTCCCACTTCCAGGCGGAAATCTTTCAGATTAAACCGGTCATAATTTCCTACAATGGAATAGTACAGTTTCGCCCAGTCATATCTCACATCCCCATAGAGTTTCGTAAAACCAAAATAGCCTCTGGGATCAATCAGCACGGGGCTGCCATCCTCCCGGAGCATAAGATTGGAAAATGTACAATCACCATGGATAAAACAAAATGACTCACAGGTAATCTCTTCCAGTTTCTTTTCCAATTCCCTTTTATAGAAGAATACATTTCTGCATTTCTTTCCATTGATGCAGATGCTCTTCTCCCTTCCAAAGGGAACCAGATCTTCAATCTGCCCCAGCCGTGTCATGGTTTTACGATAATAAGCCTCCTTCATACTGAAGGAATCCGCCGGAGTCAAATCGGATTCATGTAGTTTATGTAAAGCATTGATCAGCTTCTCAAGCACCTGTCTCTTTTCTTCATGGGACATCTGGCACTCATAGATATTTTTCCCATGTATGTACTCCATTTTCAAAGGCTTTGTATCATAGATACGAGGCAGTTCCCGGATATGCAATTCTTTTGCTTTCTCATACCAGGCTCTCTCCCGGGCAGCAAGTTTCTCCCCCTGGGCGTCTATCGGCTCTTTCGCCAATATATCCCCCTCTATGGTAATACGGTTGAAAGGACGGCATTTTTCCTGTCCTAATTTTTCATATTCTTCAAGCAATCCGAATTCCCTGGTTCCTGCCAGACTGATTTCCCGAAACTTAAAACTCTCCTGCTGCATCCACCGGACAAGCTCTCCGCTCTCGGGTATCTGTTCTATCTTTTTCTTTTCTGAGAACAGGAAAAAACCTGCCACACCATGCTCCCTTGATCTCTCTTCAGTAAAACTCCCTGCTTCATATTTCCAGCGACAGGGAAACGTCGTTGAGATCCCTATGTAATCTTCAGAAACCTCTCTTTTTCCCCCTTCGTATTCTTCCGGCAATTTCAGGCTTTTGGGCAGAATAAGATCAGACCATACCAGCATAAATGGTTCTTTGTCCGGGATATGTGCAATTGCCTGCCTAATCCCGGAACAAGTTCCTGTCCCCTTAGCCTCCACAATCTGATATTTCACATCTGCAAATACCGACAGATATTCTCTCAGCACTTCCTTTTTATAATCTGCAATGATTAAAAATCGTTTGTCCGGATATTTCCGAAACAGATAGAATAATATAGGAAGATTCTCCACAGGCACCAGTGCTTTAGGTTTATTCTTTGTCAAATATCCTAACCTTGTACCTTTCCCCCCTGCCTGTACGATGATATATTTCATATTCTCCTCCACCCTGTGCTGTTACCTTATTTTTCCTGCATTTACAGTTTCTTCTGCTTCGGAACCATGATCAATGATCTCTGTATTCTGAATCATAATAGGCTTCCCTGTTTTCTCATACAATGACACTACGCTGCTCCAATCTCCGTAATAGGCATCACTGATGGCAATCGCCCTGTGAAGGTCAGCCGTATCATCGTAGATCCCATATCCCGCCGCCTTATAGTCCGCAATCACCTTTTGATATGTCTTCAGTTTCTGGGGCCGCATGGACTGTATGGTGGTCAGATTCAAAGGATGGGGCCGCCACAAGAGGGCAATATCTTCTCTGTTTTCATAAAAAATCCGAAGTGTGGACCGTATTTTTTCTATATAAGTATCCTTATTCAGTAAAGCATCCAGTGTCGTATTGTACAGCACTACTTTTTTACGTGTACCATCTTCTTTATAAATCAGCTTGTCCCATTCCGGAGGCACAGTGACATCTTCCCGCCTTGTAGAAAGCACCTTATCAAATTTCGGGCTGCCCAATGCCAGGAATTTCTCTTCTGCCTTTCCAAAGGCGCCCCGGCATTTTTCTTCATCCTCGTATTTATGAAACTGCTCAATGTAAAACTGCCTTATTTCTTCATCCTCCACAATCACCCGGTCGGCAAAGAGAGTCCCTGGCAAGACACATAAATGTTCGGACACATGATGCGCTGTGGCAACAAAATACGGAATATAGACCAGATTGTCCGTAAAGTCTTTTATCCTGGAAGAGTAAAAAGCCGGATGGACGCTGGTTACATAATTACATTGATCATAAGGATTATGGATAAAAATGACATCGGGATGTCTCTCTTCGATAGAGTAGGTCTCCCAGGAGGTGATCGGCACATAGTCCGGATACTGGTCTCCCTCATAGTGCATCTGTGCAAAGCTCCCATCCCGATTCCTGTCAAAATAGGGGATGGGAATCACAAAAGCATCACACTCTTCATCTTCCTCCGCTGCTTTCCATACACTTTCCAGGCTATCCCACATGGAAGCTTTATAAGGAAGAAAGATAACTTCCTTTTTTTCTTTTGGCAATTCATTACGAATTTTTTCTCCTATTTGAACCAGACACTTTTTTATCTCCTTTGTCAGCTCCTCATATCGAACTTTATCATCCAATGACTGGCTCATCTGATACAGGCTTTCACAGTAATTTTCTAACAATGGTACGATTGCCTGCCCCGGTTCCCCAAGTGTCTCCAGACAATTTCCCACCTCAAGAGCCGACTCCTGGCATAGGATCAGAGTATCTACAACCTCAGCCTGGCATTTTCCATTTACATTGCTGACTGTTTTATTGGCTTCTTCCATCAAAGCAACTATTTTGAGCAATTCCTTTTTTCGATATCTTTCCATTCTCTTTTTATCCTCCGGAAATTAAATCCCAAAAATCTGTTGGTTCTCCATAGCCTCATACAGAGCCCTGTACATATAATAATCTGCTGGTTCTGTAATTTTCAGATTATTCTTTGTGCTTTGTACCACATGCATAGGCGCATGATAAAGACTGCACAGATGTGAGGAATCAATGGTCTGTACGCCCTCCTTTTGTGCTCTTTCATACAGTTTCAGAATTTCTCCGTATCGGAAAGACTGGGGTGCTTTTGCCGTATACATCTGTTCTCTTGGTGGAACTTCAGATACATTTTTTCCGTCGATACAGCGGACAATACTCTCTCTCGCTGCCTCCACCGTAATGGCACTTCCATATTTTTTCACGGCTTCGATGTTTCTGCTGATCAATTCTTCATTAATTAGCGGCCGGACTCCATCATGAATTAAAACAATCTCATTATCACCAGTATCTTCCTTCATAGCGGCAAGCCCATAGTAAATGGAATCATGTCCTGTCTCTCCGCCGGAGACAATCCGGGCTACTTTTGTTATGCCATAACGTTTCAGCAATCCTTTCAGTTCTGTGATCCAGTCCGTCAGACAGACTACGATGATCCTTTGGATTTTTTCATGATACTCAAAGTGCTCTAATGTATAAATGATGATTGGCTTTCCGTGAAGTTCTAAAAATTGTTTTGGTTTGGAACGTGTATTCATCCTTCGACCGGTTCCGCCCGCAAAAATCAGTGCTGTTGCCATGCTTATCCACCTTCGGTCTTTTATATAATAGAATATATATACTTTATCCTGACTACATTTTTAGTCATAATCATTGCTAATAAAATAAAGAATATTGGTCATTTCACGGACGATGCAGGTATCCTGCTTCGCTCCTTGTTACCTTACATATAAGTGCTGTCGTCATACTACCGTACCTCCCAAATCTGTTACAAAATCTCTCTTCTGCCTCTGGCCCGCCGTTTGCAATGCAGAATTCAGATAGCCCTTGAACTGTCACGGCACGCAGCCACTCAGAATTTCTTCGTGATGAGCCACTTTTTCGTCCGGTCGACACGGCGAATGCACTAAATTAATAAGGAACATTGGTCATCCTCTCAAGGTGATGCGTCAGGTTCCAAAAAGTCCCCTCCCGCTTCGCTCCCGGTACTTCTCAGGTCAGAAAACCACTCCTGTCCTGAGTTCCCATGGGTCCTGGCATACCCAATCCCCGGCTCCCGAAGGAACCGGCTTCCAATGCCGTCCTTGTTTTTCTATCAAAAGAAGTCGTCTGCGGTCCTATTCCC
>ERZ808051.299-NODE-299-length-61057-cov-22.631765_pt1 | contig 61057 bp, 54 predicted proteins | sample MGYA00380199_ERZ808051 | MGnify/ENA primary metagenome ERZ808051 (study PRJEB31490, sample SAMN06133391) | mouse gut metagenome | isolation source: J11 | host: mice | place: China: Chengdu | collected 2015-05 ... | reverse complement strand
GCAGGACCGTGACCCTTCTTGTCAACTGTATAAGGAGTTGAAGGAGCAGAACCACCCCAGATTGATGAACAGCCTGTAGCGTTAGCAATATACATTCTGTCACCGTAAAGCTGTGTAACAAGCTTTGCGTAAGGTGTTTCACCACAGCCTGCACAAGCACCTGAGAACTCAAGGTATGGCTTTCTGTACTGAACACCGATTGTTGTGTTATTAACAACCTCAGGCTTAGCATCAACGTCGCAGAGAGCATCGAATACAGGCTGAGATTTCATCTGTGAAGCAATTGGCTTCATTGTAAGTGACTTAGTAGGACAAACATTAGCACATGAGCCGCAGCCTGTACAGTCGAGAGTTGAAACGATAAGTGCATACTTGTAAGGTGCTCTCTTATGGTCAACCATAGGAGCATCAGGAGCAAGAGCAACCTCATCATTTGTAAGACATACAGGACGGATTACAGCGTGAGGGCAAACCATTGAGCAAAGGTTACACTGAGCACAGGTAGTCGGCTCCCACTCAGGAACTGTAATAGCAATACCTCTCTTCTCAAATGCTGCTGAGCCCTGAGGATAAACACCGTCCGCACAGTCAACAAATGTTGAAACAGGAAGGTCATCACCATGTAATCTTCCGACAGGATCAAGGATTTCCTTAACGAATTTCTTCATCTCAGGACGCTCTGTAGAAACAACAAGCTCTGTTGGCTCATCAACTGCATCCTTCCATGAAGCAGGAACATCAATCTTAACAAGCTCCTGAGAACCTCTCTCGATACCGTTGCAGTTTGCGTTAACAATAGCCTCACCCTTCTTTGAGAACTTCTTAACAACTGCAGCCTTCATAAGCTCAATTGCCTTCTCAACAGGGAGAATATTTGAAATGGTAAAGAATGCTGACTGAAGAATTGTTGAAGCTCTGCCCGGAAGTCCAACCTCCTCAGCAATCTTGATACCGTTGATTGTGTAGAACTGAATATCGTTTTCAGCAATATACTTCTTCATCTTAGCAGGAAGCTGCTTGTCAAGCTCCTCCGGAGTCCAGATACAGTTAAGAAGGAAGGTACCGCCCGGAACAATATCCTGTACCATATCATACTTAGTAACATATGAAGGATTATGACATGCAACAAAGTTTGCCTTGTTAATCAGATAGGTTGAAGTAATCGGTGAAGAACCAAAACGAAGGTGAGATACTGTAATACCGCCTGACTTCTTTGAATCATAGAAGAAGTAGCCCTGAGCGAACATATCAGTGTTATCACCGATAATCTTGATAGAATCCTTATTAGCACCTACTGTACCGTCTGAACCAAGACCCCAGAACTTACAAGAGGTTGTACCTGCAGGAGTTGTATCAGGTGTTTCGGTAACATCAAGTGAAAGATTTGTAATATCATCATGGATTGAGAGTGTGAATTCCTTCTTTGGCTCTTCTGCATTCATATTGTTATAAACTGAGATAATATGAGCAGGGAGAGTATCCTTAGAACCAAGACCATATCTGCCGCCGTAAACAGGAACATTCTCGAACTCTGAATTTTTAAGAGCAGCAACAACATCAAGGAATAAAGGCTCACCAAGGGAACCCGGCTCCTTCGTTCTGTCGATAACTGAAATTGACTTAACGCTCTTTGGCATAACATCAAGCATATGCTTAACTGAGAATGGTCTGTAAAGGTGAACCTTAATCATACCAACCTTCTCACCGCGTGCGTTGAGGAAATCAACTGTTTCCTGAATGGTATCACAAACAGAACCCATAGCAACAATAACTCTTTCAGCATCCTCAGCACCGTAGTAGTTGAAGAGCTTATAATCTGTGCCAAGCTTCTCGTTAACAGCATTCATATACATTTCTGTAGTAGCAACAGCATCATTGTAATACTTGTTACAAGCCTCTCTGTGCTGGAAGAAAATATCACTGTTTTCAGCAGAACCGCGAAGAACAGGTCTTTCAGGATTTAAAGCTCTTGCTCTGAATTCCTGAACATCATCCATATCAACCATTGACTTAAGGTCCTCGTAATCCCAGATGTCAATTTTCTGAATTTCGTGTGATGTACGGAAACCGTCGAAGAAATGAAGGAAAGGAACACGGCTCTTTAATGTTGCAAGGTGAGCAACTGCACCAAGATCCATAACCTCCTGAACATTAGCTGAGCAAAGCATAGCATAACCTGTCTGACGACAAGCCATAACGTCTGAATGGTCACCGAAAATGTTAAGTGCGTGAGTTGATACGCAGCGTGCTGATACATGAATAACCGAAGGGATTAACTCACCTGCAATCTTGTACATATTAGGAATCATAAGAAGAAGACCCTGTGATGCAGTATAAGTTGTTGTTAAAGCACCTGCTGAAAGTGAGCCGTGAACGGCACCTGCTGCACCTGCTTCTGATTCCATTTCAGCAACCTTAACAGTCTGACCGAAAATGTTTTTTACCCCTCTTGCAGCCATGGCATCGGTTTCCTCAGCCATATTTGATGAAGGAGTAATTGGATAAATTGCGGCAACTTCTGTGAACGCATAACTCACGTGCGCAGCAGCGGTGTTACCGTCCATAGTTTTTTTCTTTCTTGCCATTGAACATCCTCCTAAAGTATAAATATATTAATTAAGAGAAAGCGGAAAAATCCACTTAACCTTAAACATTATAACACTATACATTTTCAAATTCAATGATAAAATAAAAAAAGTTGATATAGTTTAAAAAATCAACTATTGGTATAAAAAAATACGGAGCAGTGTCCCGCTCCGTATTTCAAAAGAATTAATCCATTCCGCCGTCCATTACTTCAATACCGGTTACAAGTGTAATTTCGTGAGTCTGATCTCTGTCACTTGCCTCAACCGTAAACTTGTTGTTTGTAACACCTACACCATCAATTGTAATTATAAATTCAACAGCACCCTTAACATTTTTCAAATCATATTCCTTCGTAAATGCTGTGCCAAGCTTAACATCCTCCTTGGTAAGCTCCTCAAATTTCTTTTCACCCTCAACTCTGTATTGAATGACCATTTCAGTATCAAGCGGTGTGTATGTAGGAACATTTACAATCAGCTTAATGTCCCTTTTCTTTGATTTTGTAGGTGCCTCGGCAGGCTTAGTCGTTGAATTGGCAGTCGGCTTTGTTGTACCGTTATTACTGCCGCCATTATTATTCTTTTGCGTAGTATCATTCTGACCGCCGCCTGAATTTGCTTTGGTAGTACCGTTTTTATCAGCCTTGGAAGCCGACTGCTGTTTTCCGTCAGCCTTGCTGCTTTCGGAATTGTTCTGAGCCTCTGTGCTGACCTCCGTCACAACATTGCCATCCTCATCCGTAACGGTTTCACCGTTTTCATCGGTAACAGGAATAGTCACAACCGTGTCTTTATACTCCTTTGATTTACAGCCTGCAAAGACTAAGATAATTGACAAAACCATTAATACTGCTATTATTTTCTTCATTATTTTTACCCTCCTAAATAAATGCACTAAAGGATGCATCACTCGGCATTCTCCAATCCCCTCTCGGACTCAGCGAAACTGAGCCAACCTTTGGTGAATCGGGAATACAGGAACGCTTAAACTGGCTGATAAAAAAGCGTTTAAAGAACACCGTCAGCCATTTACTGATTGTTTCACTGTCATAAACACCATCAAATGCCTTGACAGCCAAAGCCTTTATTTTTTCCTTTGTAAAACCGAAGCGAACAAAGTTGTACAGAAAGAAGTCGTGCAGCTCATACGGGCCGATATTATCCTCGGTCTTCTGAGCTATTCTGCCGTTTTCGTCAGGCGGCAAAAGCTCAGGTGAAACAGGTGTGTCAAGCACATCAAACAGGATATCGGCAGTTTTGCTTTCACTGACATTTGCCACATATTCAACCAAATACCTTACCAAGGTTTTAGGTACTGATGCATTGACGCCGTACATACTCATATGATCACCGTTATAGGTGCACCAGCCCATTGCAAGCTCACTTAAATCACCTGTACCGACAAGAAGCTTTGCGTGCTTGTTAGCCATATCAAAAAGAATTTGTGTACGCTCACGAGCCTGTGTATTTTCATAGGTAATATCCTTGACAGCCTCATCATGCTCAATATCCTTCATATGCTGAACACAGGCATCCTTGATGCTGATTTCTTTAATGGTTACACCAAGTGCTTTCATTAAATCGACAGCATTCTGATACGTTCTGTCCGTTGTGCCGAAGCCGGGCATTGTGATACCAAGAATATCACTGTTCGGTCTGCCGAGCATTTTCATAGCTTCAACTGCAACAAGGAGTGCAAGGGTTGAATCAAGTCCGCCTGATATACCGACAACAACACCGCTTGAGCCAACGTGCTCAACTCTTTTTGCAAGACCCGATGCCTGAATTGCAAATATTTCCCTGCATCTTTCCCTGCGTTTTTCATCATCAGCAGGAACAAACGGGTGCGGGTCAACAAAGCGATAATTCAAATCGTTGCTTTCATTATCAATGGTGATTTTTGAAAAGCCTATTTCATTGCTTAAATTTTCAAAAGACATATTGCTTTGCCTTTGTGCATTCAACTTTTCAACATCAATATCGGCAATTGTCAACACGGTATCACGAATAAAACGCTCACCTGCTGCAATAACAGCACCATTTTCAGCCACAAGTGTTGCACCCGAGAAAACCAAATCCGTTGTGCTTTCATAAACGCCTGCACCTGCATATACATAGCCGCAAACACACCTTGCAGACTGATTGGCAATTAAATCATGTCTGTATTCAGCCTTTGAAACATATTCATCGCTGGCTGAAAGATTTGCAATAATATTTGCACCATGGCAAACAAGTGTGCTGCTGGGCGGACACGGCACCCACAAATCCTCACAAAGCTCAACACCTAAAACAGCACCATCACCAAGATCAAAAATCTGTGAACCGATTAAAGTATCACAGCCGCACAGATTAATCGGCTGACAGCTTTCAAACTGACCGCCTGATGCAAACCATCTTTTTTCATAAAACTCATTATAATTTGCAATATGCTTTTTTGGCACGATACCGCAGATTCTGCCGTCACTTATAACCACTGCACAGTTATAAAGGCTGTTATAAAAAGGAACAGGCATTCCCACAAGCAAAACAATATTCTTGTCAATAGTATATTTTACTATTTCACAAAGAGCCTGTTCCGCAGAATTCTGCAACTGCTTTGTAAAAAACAAATCAGCACATGTATAGCCCGTTACGGAAAGCTCAGGCGTAACAAGAAGCCTTACATCCTCGCTCACAGCCTTATCAATTGCTTTCTTTATTTCTTCCTTATTATAATCCGGATCTGCAACCCTCAGTTTAAGCGAAGCGGCTGCAGTTCTGAAAAATCCATAATTCATTCTATCACCTAAATATAAACAAACAGTCTATAAAATGTTAAATCATTGTTATTTTAAATCGGAAAGAAATGGTTTCGTTCGGATTTAAAACAGTCATTCCCCTTTTCTTTTCAAAGGTATCATCCTCATCGTTACAGCTTGAAATACCTGTCCACGGCTCAAGTGCAACAAAAGGTGCATTGCCAACGGCTGACCAGATTAAAAGATTATTCATATCGTTAAATTCTATCTTTATACCTTTGCCGTTTTTACCTATCATCGTAGCTGCTTTTGCCTCGCAGCCGTAAAAAATCAACGCATCCTTTTCCTCAAACAAATCGTGCCTGAGCTCCAATGTATCACTGCCGGCCATAACATCAAAGCTTTCGTCAACATGAACAAGTCCGCTGTGATGGTCGGGTCTTAAGCAGGGTCGTGTAATCGGTTTATCAAAAACAACCCTATAATCCTCAAACTCTTCATCGTCTGACAATGGGCAGTTAAATGCAGGATGACCTCCGATAACAAACGGCAGCTTTTCCTCACCTGTGTTGGTAATGATATATTCATTAGTAACAGTATCACCATTTATTGTATATTTTATTTTAAGTTCATAATCAAAAGGAAACTGTGCCCTTGTTTTTTCACTGCTCTGCTGAATGAAGGTTACGCTGTTTTCATAAGCCTCATAAACCTCAAATGGATTTATCCTTGCTACACCATGGCGTTTCATTTCACAGGGCTTTCCAAATGCATTTGCTTTGCCGTCAGGAAGAACACCTGCAATCGGAAAACAGACAGGAGCCTGACCGGACCAGTATTTTTCATCACCCTGCCACAGATATTCCGTATCATTTTTAACAAGTGAATTCAACTGAGCTCCGTCAAGACCAAGAACGGCATAGCTTTTGCCGCTTGTAATTTTAATCTGCATAACAACTCTCCATTCTGATATATCATTACTTTATACATAATCATTATAGCCTAAAGAAAGTTATAATGCAATATTGAAAATATTGTACATATGAGTTAAAATACAATTAGGTTTTACGAGGAGGATTTATAAATGGACATTGAACGCTATATTAATGAAGCAATTTTTGAAGAAAAGGAACAACACAAATGCTTCTATCAATTAATATGGGATCATTTCAAGGAGGATGGTTTTGTAGTTACTGATGAAAGCGGGTATGAAATAGATTCAGTAATAAAGGCTGTTGCCATTCAAAATCTTGTAGGCGAATTCATTTACAGATTGTATGATGAGGTAAACGAAACAGGTCTTGAGGATGTTATTGAATACCTGCAGACACTTGGTTATACTGAAGATGATATGATTACATACTGCCAAAGCACTGAAAAAATTGATGTTGATGATGATTTTGAGCTTACCGTAAAAAACGCCCTTGATTATACAACCGAAATAACGGCAGACAAAATGCTCGAAATTTTTCCTGCAGATGATTTATTTGACTACTTCTTCACTGCAACATATGAATTTGAACAGGATTTCACCTTTGACTTTGAGGACTACGAGGAAATGCTTGCATTTGTTGACACCAATCAAGGTCAGCTTGACAACTATAAGGATGAATATGAAAACATTTTAAGATGGATAAAATCGGGTATGATTTGTTAAAACAACCCTGAAATCAACAGTAAAAGCCTTGCAATTGAAACAATCGCAAGGCTTTTTTATTGCAGCAAAGTATTATTTAATTTTCTGACAGTGCTTCGTATATGCAGTCAAAAACAGGCTTAGGAAGTCTTGCTTTATAAAGTGCTCTGAACAGTGAATTACGGTCAGTCAGATTGCTGAAAGCTTTATACGCAGCATTCTTTTTCCTTGTGCTGTCCTGCCAGCGTGACATAATATGAATCACTCTGTTTCTCGGACTTTCTGCTGAAAGCGGTTTAGCATTTTCCATTTCTATTTCAACAATCTCTCTTGAAAATTCCAATTCAGTATCATCACAATCAATATCCTTAAAGCAGATTTTATACTGCCTGTTTTCAGGAATAACAGACAAATCACCTTCAACCTCAATGGTAAGCTTAACAGTATTCGTCCTTTCATCGAAGGTATTTTTAAACACAGTTTTTGCCGTATGCTCTGCATAATCAGTTTTTCCGTTATCCTCATACATAACAAATTCGTTATTGCCCTTAAACACCCATACCTCAAGCTTTTCTGGATTTGAGCATTTATTGCCGCTGTCAGCAGACAACGGAATCACTGCACCGGACTTCGCAAGAACAGGGATTGAATACAGCTCCCTGTTAAGCGTTAGCAGCTGCGAGCCTGAATATCTCTGCAAAGTAAATATATCTATATATTCCCCATCGGGTATCCAGACCTCAGCACTGCCCATCCCCATCTCTTTTTTCTGCGGAGAGGTAATGGGACAAACCATAAGCTCACTGCCGAACATATACTGGTTAGGAACACAATATGCATTTTTATTATTCGGGTACGAATAATACATAGGCTCGCAGAGTGCAATACCGTCATCGTGACACCTATGGTTCATAGAGAAAATATATGGTATCAGCCTATGCCTGAAATTGAGCCACTCTTTTGCACTTTTATAAACATCCTGCCTGTATTTCCAAGGCTCTTTTCCAAGCAGCTCAATCGCAGTTGAATGAAGCCTTAATATCGGTGAAAATGTACCGAACTGAATCCAGCGCAGGTATAATTCGTCATCTCGAAAGCCCTGATGATGACCGCCTATATCGTGACTCCACCAGCCATATGCAGCATTTGCTGCATTAGCAGTAAAATATGGCTGAAAATCCAGAACCCTCCAGTTAATTGCCGTATCACCGGAAAAGCCCAACGGATACCTGTGTGACCCTACACCGCCATAACGGGAAAGAATCAACGGAATATCTCCGTTTTCTGCATTATCAAGATAGTGATAATGATTAAGGGCAGTCAGCGGGTCAAGTCCTTTAACGTCTGAGCTTTTACCTTGCTGCCAGTCAATCCACCAGAAATCAACGCCGTCCTTTTCATAAGGCTTATGCAGAATGTCAAAATATGAATTCCAAAACTTATCACTGCCGCACCTGAATTTTACCGGCTTTTCCGTGGCAGGGTCAATACCGTTTGCCTTTGCCATATCCTTATACAGATCCTCAAAACACCGAACACCGTCAGCAGGGTGAAGATTGAGCGTTATGTGCAGATTTTTATTTTTTAACTGTTTCAAAAACTCTTTGTAATCGGGGAAAAGTGTTGTATCCCAGGAATACCCTGTCCATCCGCTAAGCTTTTTACCAAACTGCTTTTTAATATCCACCCAGTGCCAATCCATATCAACCGTTGCTACAGTGAGCGGTATTCCCTCCATCTCAAATCTGTCCATTAATGAAAGGTATTCCTGCTGTGTATAAGCATGATATCTGCTCCACCATACACCAAGAGCAAAACGGGGAATAAGAGGTGTAGGTGAGCTGATTGAATAAAAAGCCCTGATTGTTGCACGATAATCTTTGCCATAGGCAAAAATATAATAATCCTTTGACAAGCTTTTTCTTGGTACAAACATCCCGTTTTCGTCAAGCAATACACTTCCGCTGTCATCAAAAAGGTACAAGCCTTTTTCAGTAATAAAGCCATCCTCCAGAGGAATTTTGCCGAAGGTGTTGTCAAGAGTACGATATGTACCCTTTAAATTCTTTTGCTTTGAAAAAAGCTCTGTCTGTCCATTGTCTTTAAAGCAAACACAATATGGCTTTTTATTTTTCAGCGTAAGGATTATATCCTCAGTTTCAATATTGTACATTCTGCCGTTTCTGGTGACTTTCATATCCCCAGCAGGGAAACTGCGATTCCACACAGCATAGCTGGCAAGGTCAGTAAACTCGCCAACCTCCACCCTTAAAAGCTTTGATGTGAAATATGTAATTCTCAGATTACCGTCAATATAAATCTGACTGTCGTCAGCCCTTGAATTCGGATTAACAACTAAAGCCGGTTTAAGCATAATTCCGCCTCCTTAAATAAAACTGCAGGAATTAAAATCAAATACAACATCATTTTCATCTGACTGATAGATATTTCCGTCATAAATCACGGCAATACCCTTTTGGTTAGCTGTTATGTCAAAGCATTTTGAAAACAGGCTTATATTCTGCAGTGAAATATCGCTGCATTTCTCGCTTAACTGCGGATTTATTTTCAGCTTATTAAGTCCCACTGCTTTTAAACCGAAAAGTCCCTCAGTAATTACCCTTGCAAACAGCAGACTTTCAGCAGCAAGGTGTGCTCTGTTCCCCTCCGGATATGCTTCAAAAGGATACGGACAGTGCGAGCCTAAAAGTCTGTTTTTACAGTAATGAACGGTTTCCTTAATTCCTGTTTCGGCATAGCCTGCAAGGAAAGTTCCTCTTAGAACAAAAAGCAGTGACCTGTCCCACGTGGTGTTATTCGCCGAGGTTGACTTCATCATACCGTTATTGTAAAGCCTTGGCGAAAACAAAGCCTTAATAGTTTGGTCAGCCCTGTCAAATATACCGACGGTAAGCGGCATACATATCCACGAACGCAAATCCTTATTGCCTTCATAATATTGATAAGTATCAAAGCCCTCAACATTTGAGCCGAAATACGTTTCAATTGCTGCTTTCAGCTTAATGCGTTCCTTTTCCCAAAGACTTTTATGGTTATCGTCACCGATTATTTCTGCCAGCACTGAAGCATTACCAAGTGCATCATAGATTATGCAGGAGGTGAACAGGTTTGCATTTCCTGATTCAAACCTGTTTTCAAGCTCATCTGAATCACTGGAAATTACACCGCGTTCATTTTTGCGTGAAAGCGCAAAATCAAGGCACCAAACAAGGTTATCCCAAAACCTGTTAATAAGCTTAACATCACTCATTTCAAGCAGAAATCTTGAAAGACCATAGGCATACATTTCACCGTCACCTCTGTCCCCTGCACCATTCCAGAAGCCGTCACCCTCAGCAATAATGCTTGTGACAAGTGCCTGTTTTTCACGTATAGGCTTATCAGATTTATCCATATATTTTTCATAAAGCGAATAACAGTTTATGCTCTGCTCTATACCAGCCTGATAGCCTGAAAACGGAAAAAACGGATTTGCATATTCACACTGGTCATTTGTCCACAAAGCGGCATAATAATTGCCGCCGCCCGGACTATGCATAAGCCCGCTTTTTGTTTTGAATATGCTTTCGCTTCCTCTTAAAATGCAGTGAGAAAGCTGTGCATCAAGCTCAGGGTATGGCGTTTTAAGCTTTAATGATGTAAACATTTCATCAACAAAGCTTTTGCGTGCAGCCATTTCCTCACTGAGAGAAAATGCAGACAGGCGCTTACTCTGATATGCATAATATACACAATAAAAGCTGAAGTCTTCATTTGGTCTTAGTATAAATTTACAGCAGCGTTTTTCAGCAGATTTAAAGGTATCATCAAATAATACAGAACATTCTGCTGTTATGCTTTTGCCAACGCACCAAAATTCATTTACCTTTTTACTGTATTTTTCTGCACAAACGGAATATTCCTGTGAAAACCTTGAGGCATTCAAAACAGTAACTTTTTCAATCAGTGCCCCATAATTCACAGCCGGCAAAAGCTCACGAACGATTTTCGTTTCAAAATCCGCACTTGACACAATCTTAAGATTACCTTTAATGCCAATCAGTTCTGGATATTCATTAAGTCTTCTGCCGTTTACCTTAACAGCGAACGCATCACCACTATAATTATGGCTGAATGATGAGCCAGTCAGATTAGGCTGAAAACGCAAGGTCGGAACGGTAAGATGCCTCATCAAACGCAGCCTGCCTGCCTTATCATTGCCATAGCTGATGATTGACGAGGAATAAAAGCCTGCCATTTCAATATGGTCACTGATACCGTAGCCATCCTTTTTTACATCCCATATAACCTCATTATCCTCACCAAGATAACGGTTTCTCTTAACACTGAGCTTATTCGCCTTCGGCTTTGTCCAGAAAGCAAAGGGACTTGGTCTTAATGCTGCGTCGTGGAAGGTATATATTTTTTGTTTAAAATCAATTTTCATCGGCACGCACCTTTAATTCCTCTATAATTTTTTGATGATCCTTTTCCTTTAAATCATAGAAAAAGATAGGAATCACACAAACAACACAACTTATAATTGAGGTTATAATCAAAATATTGAAAATAGGCGTTCTTACTGCTGCATCATACAAAACGGTATAATCATTATGAAGTCCGTAATGCTCATAAAAATACGGAATGATCAGACCTGTAAACATACCTGCAAGTGTTGTAAGCATTCCGCCGAGCTGTGTAATAAAGCCTTCTAATCTAACCCCTGTTTTCCACTGCTGATAGTCAAAAATTTCTGCGGTCATCGAGGTTGTAATCACACTGTCACCGCCGAGTGTAAGTGTTGCCAGATACAGACAAATGAAGAAAACAATCGTATTGTCCATTGTAAACAGCATAACAACGCAAAAGACAGCACGTATAAGATTGGTCCAGATAAGAACATTTCTTTTTCCTAATTTCTTTGCAAGCAGAGGTGCAAGGAGCATAAGCGGTACTGATGCAGTACCGATAACTGTATTCATAATGCCGAGCATTTCATCACTTTTAATCTGATAGATACAGTACCATCCGAGAATTGAGCCGATACCATATTTAAGTCCGCTGAGAATAGAATGAATGTTAATCAGCCAAAAATATTTATTCTTGGCAACCTGCTTAATACCCGTGCTGAATTTAACCTTTGCCACATAATCCTTGGCAACCACAATTTTTTCCTTAGTTCCGCTGAAAGTAATTATGCTTAACGCAATACCGGCTATTGAGAATATCGGAAAGAAAATTCTGTAGGTTCTGAAATCCGTCATACCTCCCGTTAGTCTTGAAAGAATCGGCAGAAGCATATTAACAATTGACGGTCCTAAGCTGTAAATGAACATACTGACAGATAACAGCCCTGTCCGTTCCTCGCCGTTAGGCGTAAGAACCTGTGCAAGACTTGTAAATGCCTGCGCATAAAGAGCCTGAAAAATCATCAGAAATGCATATGTAACACTGATAACCGCAACCTTTGCTCCATAGTTAATATTATTTGGTATAAAAGCCATAAGACAAAGCAAAATTGCAGTCGGTACGCCTGTATATAAAAGATAAGGTCTGAATTTGCCATACTTTGAATTTGTATTATCAATCAGCATACTGATAAAGGGAGCCTTAACCAGATTAATAATACCCATTAGGATATTAAGCCACGCAAGATGAGTGGGCTTAATGCCGTAGGCAGAGCCTATAAGCAAGCAGTTGGCATTAAGTGCAACATAGCCAAAAAGCGAGTTGATTGTGTTAACACCTATTCCGCCAACACTGTATGCCGCAAATTCCTTGTATGGTATGTATTTGCCTTGTGCAGGCTTCTTCCAATGTGACGTAATATCTGTCACAGCACCCCTGATTTTTTCAAGCATAAAAAATCCCCCTGTTATATATAATTATTTACCTGTTTCCCATTTCCCGTCAAGAGCCTTTGCTGCCGGAACAACATCACTGTCAACAGGATACGGATATGCCTTATAGGTCTTAATCCATTGCGTTTCAAGCTCAAAAAGCTTTTTGCCGAATGAAGTTTTAATATAATCCTTTCTCTTGTCAAAATCAGCTGTACACAGAATATCTATTTTGCAGCCCTTTTCAAGCAACGAAATTGCTTCATCATAAAACAATTTCCATCTGGGAGCATAATACTCTTTTATAAGTCCGCTCCATTCTCTCCAGGAGTAATCATAAAGAATGTTTTCACCTTTCACATCACCCCACTGTGTAATAAGTGCCCGTGCGTTAAAATCAAAATATTTTTTCTCAGCATCATTTTGTGCAAGCTTATGACTGTCACCTATCCATTTTGACAGACAGAATTCACTGCGACTCAAAAGCAGATTGTCCAAATCCGCAAGAATATCAAGCTGCTGTGCTGATATAGCCTTCAGCAAAGCAATGTCCTTTTTATTATAAACCTGACTGAATTTAAGCTGATTGTTATAAAATCTGTTGCTCAGCACCTGTCTGAATATATCACACAGGTCATACTGATAGCCGTCAGAGTTTTCAAATTCATCAGAAACAGACAAAAACAGCTTTGCTGCCATTTCAAACTGCTTTGTATCATAATATATTTTTGTAAAACAGCAGGGACCTGTTCTTATCGGCATAAGCTGCGGGCGAGCCGCCAGTGCAGAGCCGACCTCATTTTCGTGATATCCGTCATTCCGATAACAGGTTTCAAGCAGAATATCCCACGCTTTACGCAGTGTTCTGCTGTATTTGCCATATCTTCTTTTGATATAATCGTCAAGCCATTCACTCCAGTCTATCTGATTTGACGAGGTCAGCAGCTCAAACTGCAAATCATATATAACAGGATTTTGCTCTATTCCCTCCATAAACATACCTGTACCAACAACATTGGCACCGCCTGATTTAAGCTGCAGATACCTGTTTGTGCAATGGAGCTTCAGCTTACCCTGCATTGCATTTTTACCGCCGAAATTATGGAGCATTCCTGCAACAACAGGATATCCCCACAAATTCCTGCATTTCGATGTTTTCTCGGAATTAATATCAAGCAGAAGCAGACGTTTTTCAGGAACAGCTTTAACAATATGCTTTCTCATTGACCAGGTCTGCATAACCCATACAGAATCCTTGTCAAAATCCTCATACATTTTATTTATAGTTCTGCCCACTGATTTTAAATACCAGAACCACGGTTTTGGCGGTGTACCCTCGTGAAACGGGTCACAGGCAAAATAATGATGAGTCCCCCATCAGCTTTTTCAGCTTGTAAAGATATGCACTGCCGAATTCGAGAAAAAATGAATCAGTGGGGTCAAGCTGTGCAGTTTCAGGGAAACGGCACCAGCCTTTTTGCTCTAATATTCTGACATTCGCAAACCTTGATTTAAACAGCATCGGCACGTGACCTGAAAAGCCCTGCTGTATAGGCTGCATACCAAAATCAATATATCTGTCAAGTATCCTTCTGCCAAGATCCAAGCGATGATAAACATATTCCTTATCAGGCGGAGGAAGATAACCTTCAATATTTGTCATAAGCTGCCATGCCCAGAAAGCAGGACCCGAAATCCAGTCAAGTGCCTCACGCTCGTTAAAACCATAATCAAGCAGAAGCTCAAACCACACAGCTTCAGTGCCGATAACGGCAAGCGGCATATTAATGCCGTTCATTGCCATAAAATCTATTTCCTGCTCCCAGCGTTCAAAATCCCACCAGCACATTGAATAATCAAGCGTGCAGTAATTCATATACACCCTGAATTTCTGCTCAATGGTACGGCTGAGTTTCCCGTCAAACATTACAAGCTCTTTGATACGGATTTTTCTGTTGCCGCACCAGGAAAGCTGAACACCGCAGTATTTTTCAAATAATCATAAATACCTGTAAAAGCAGATATATAATTGTTAGCCTCAACATATACTCTGCCGTTATTTGCGGATAGCGTATAGTAATCTGACGCACCACCTGCAATATTTACCTCAATATTATCCTTAAAATTATAAAGATTTCTTTCTAAAAATCCTGCAACAATTTTATCCATAAAAGCTACCGTTTCAATTCATCAGCCTAAATTATGCTTATCTGTGATTGAAATCTCCGGCTGATTAAAGCCCTCCATTTCAAGAACTACGATTTCATTGTTTTCCTTAAGAAGAACACCGGGAAGATAAAGTGATCTCTGCGGTCCCACATTCCAGTATCTGCCGAGATTAAAACCATTTACCCAGACATATCCCTTCTTAAAACCGTCAAGGTGAACAAAGCAATCATCCTTTGAGGCTGATTTAAATTCACCCTTCATAAATAACGGCAGATTGTCTGATGCTGTACCATATACAAGACAATCAAGATTATCCAGAGGCATTGTATAAACATCATATCCCATCTGCCTCTGATTGCCGATATAAATATCGGTTATGCCCTTGCGGTCAAGCATACATTCACCATAATTAACTCTGCCCATAGCATCCACAAGAACGCCGATTTTTCTGTCACCCTTCAGTGCAGGCATTAAGAACTTTTCTTCCTTAGCAAGTCCAAGCAGTGCTTTAATGCCCTTTTTCCTGACAGTATACTCTGTTCTGTCTATTCTCTTTTTCAGCTTTGAATCAAAATATACATACCCGAAATCGTGAACATCTCTAATACTGATTGGTGAAATATCGTATTTTCCGCTGAGAACGGTTTCATAATATATGAGTCCAAAGTTCTGACCGAAGTATTCCATACCTTCAGGAACAGCAGCCCTGTGCTTTTCTGCAATATTATCGAGATTATCAAAAAGCGGTGCAAATTCAGTAAGCTTAACAGCACCTATTGACTGCAGCCTTGGTGATGGCGGAAGCTTTTTCATTTCAATACCCTGATGCTCACAAAGAATTTTTCTTACCTCATGATAAGCAGGTGTGTAATCACCCCACTCGTTAAGCAGTGCACAGTAATCATAGCTTGTAACTGTAGGCTCATAGCCCTTGCCGGGATTCTGATTTGCACCTGCAGTAAAGCCAAAATTTGTGCCGCCATGGAACATATAAAAATTAAAGCTTGCACCGATATCAAGAAAATCCTTTATCTCTCTGCCGACAGATGCTGCATCCCTTGTATGGTGAATATCACGCCAATGGTCAAACCAACCGCACCAGAACTCACCGCACATATTCGGTCCGTCATTTTCAAAATCCTTTAAACAGCCGAAAGCAGTTTTTGCCTTTGAACCAAAATTAAGCACCTTGTAAATATGAGGCAAGGAACCGCCTGAAAGCATATTTTTCCAATTACCGTCTGATGTGAAATATAAAACATCTATACCGCAGTCCTGCATAAGCTTTTCAACAAAACGCAGATATTCCTTGTCATTGCCGTAAGAGCCGTATTCATTTTCAACCTGCATTGCAATAATATTACCGCCGTTTGTTGCAAGATGCGGAACAAGCCTTGGAAGAAGCTCCTTGTAAAACCTTTCAACACATACCATATAATCAGGATAGCAGCAGCGAATCTGCATATTCTTATCCTTAAGAAGCCAAGCAGGCAGACCGCCGAAATCCCACTCGGCACATATGTACGGACCCGGTCTGACAATGCAGTAAAGTCCAACCTTTTTTGCTGTTTCAACAAATCTGATAATATCAAGCATTCCGTCAAAACAAAACTCTCCCGGCTTCGGCTCGTGCAGATTCCAGCACACATAGGTTTCAACAGTATTAAAGCCTGCAAGCTTCAGCTTTGTGAGCCTATCCTCCCAGTATTCAGGCAGAATACGAAAATAATGCATTGCACCTGAATAAATACTGAAAGGCTCACCGTCCATATAAAATTTTTTATTCTTAATTTCAAACATACAATTGCCTCCGATAATATTTTTATTAAGAATATAACACAATCAGATACTTGTCAATTCTTTTTGATTAGATTTATACATCGGTCCATGACTCAGCATCATACGACGGCAGATTAACAAGTGACTTCAAATCACGCTTAACAATTTCCTCCGTCACGCTGCTGTAATAATTATACCGGATTGTATAACCGCTTCGTTCATTTACCGAGCCTATTAAATCAATATTGCGTCCGTTTCTTATGTATGAATAGGAATAACCGTGGAAGATACTGCTTTCAGTTTCGGCAGGCACAAAATGCATATCACTGCCGCAAAAATTGCAATTCTTTTTTATTTCAGTTCTCTCCTAAAATACACAATTCTATAGTAATTATATATCAAAATCATTATTTATTAAATTCAAAATACAGAATAAAGAATACAAAAATCGGAAACCGCAAAATACTTATTTGATAAAAATGTAGGCAAATCACTTCAATAATCAAAGCATTTAAGATATAATAGAATAAACGAGGTGATGCGAATTATGATAAACACACTTTCAAAGCTGCCTTTTTGGAACAGCCTGAACGAAAGTCAGAAGCAATATATTGAACAGAATTCTGTTATCCGCCGCTATGAAGAGGATATTGAAAATAATTCTGACGGAAAAGTCAATGTTGACGAAGAACGGGAGCTTGCACTTACATTTGAAACAGCAAGTATTCCGACAGTTATTCTCATTAAAAACGGCAGAATCATTAACCGTGCTGCTGGATTTATGCCAAAATCAAAAATTGAAAATATGCTCAATGACGTTTTGCAATAAAGCAAAAAACAAAACCGGCTAAAAGCCTATGCTCTTTAGCCGGTTTTATTTGTGCTATTCTATATGAACAGCGTATATTTGACCTTTTATTGAATTGGTTTTTGAGCCTATTCGCTGATAAGGTATACTGAATGATGAATTTTTAATATTATTGCATCTTACAGTACCGTTATGCCAAAAGCTGCCTCTTGCCTTTTTCTTTGTAAGGAGTCCTGTTTTCAGTACTGTACGAAGCGGCTTTGTGTCAATGGTCAATTTAAGCTTCTTGTTCGGCACAAGGGTATAATCAAATTCATAATCATAGCCCTCAGCAGTAAAGCCGAGCTTGCTGTTTTCGGTAATTCTTATATCATATGTTCCGTACAAAGCGTCAGCCTCCATAATAATCTGACCGGGTACAACCTCATCCAGGCTGAGGGTAATACTGAGTCTTGAACCCGTTTCAAGATTTTTGAAGCCTGTGTTAACAAAACTGCTGCCCCCTTTAAGAACTACATTCTTCAACGGCTTAACATTTTGCATACCTTTATTCATAAGTCTGTCAACAGCATTTGCCGCTCTGTCAACCTGTGCGGAAATACGCTTGTCAGTACAGGAGCCCCATGTCTTTTCTGCCATAAATGCAGCACTGTCGTCAAATCGGTCATAAAGATCCTGCTCATTTATACCCTTTGCTCGCTTGTCAATATTATCCTGCCATATTGCATAGCACGCACCTAAAAGCTGCTTATTACCTGCAGGCAAATCAATGTATTTCCCTTTTTTCTTTAATCTTACTCTGTTAGGCTCAAATTTCCTGAATGCAATCCGCTTGTTGATGAAATCCATATAAGGAGCTCGAATTTTGGTGCCGTTGGGCACAATATAAAGACGGTGGTCAATTGTATTTATAAGGTCATAGCCCATATCATACATTTCTCTGCCATCAGCCCATGTATTCGACCACAAATTCATTTGCACACCTTTAACCGCATCTTCTGCAATAGCTGTTGCAGGCGCATCCTTTATCCATGTAAGACTGCCCCAAAGACGCACTTTATTTGTCTTTTTAATATGCGGTACAATTTCATTAATAAATCTTCTGTAAGCACCATAGTCAGTCAAAAACTCATCAGCACCGATATGCACCGTTGTACCTTTTGGAAATACAGGATTGTCACCAAGTGTATATTCATCAAAAATACGTTTAACAAATTCCACTGCTTCGGGACGTGAAATATCAATATGGTCTGTCAAAGGTCTTTTGTTCATCAGCGGTGAAACCTTTCCCATAACCGCATATTCGGGAAATACCTTTGTAAATGCAAGAGCATGTGCAGGCATATCAATTTCAGGCGTAATGCGAACGCCTTTTTTTAATGATGCTTTCATAAAACGGTTAAACTCAGCCTTTGAATAGCTGTAATCCTTTGCCGTTGGTGTTTCGCCGTTTTTATTTTTCAGCGAGCTTTCAAGACGGAAAGCACTGTAGGCATCAAAGGTGCTTTCATCACCTTTATCTGCATAATCCTCAAGCCATATGTAATTATCACCAAGATGAATCTGAAAATCATTCATCTTATACCATGCCATACGCTCTACAATTTTTTCAAGCATTTCAAGCGAAACAGGACGTCTGCCCACATCAAGCATAAAGCCCCTGACACTGTAACGCGGATAATCACGCATAATACCTTTTGGGAAGCCTCCCTGAAGCATCATTTGACAAACCGTTTTCCCTGCCCATACTGCACCAAGTTCAGTACTGCAGCCAATTTTTATACCTTCATCGTCACAGCTTATTTCATAACCTTCATTGCCAAGATAAAACAGACCGCTGTCCAAACCAAAATGAACATCACCATAATCAGCAGGAGTAAGCTTTTTTCCTGTCACTCTGAAATATTCATCAGCAAAGTTATCTGCTGTATTTTTCAGCTCATCATCAAAGGAATAAGAATTTATTTTGCTGAAATTTCCGCCTGCGGCGTGCCACTGAGCAGGCTCAGGAATAACATTCGGCTTTTTACCCGGTGCACCGTAAGTGCCTGCTATCTTTATTTTACAATCCTTTTCTGCTGTTTCACTACCCTTTTTACATTTAAAGGAAAGTGTTGCAATCATATCGCAAAGCGGAGTATGAACAACCAGCTTATCGTCCACAAGCTGAACAAAATCAGCACCCATAAACTCAGCACTCCAGCCATCTGAAACACTGTAATCAACAATGCCGTTATGAATAAACGACTGAATATCGGGTAAATTATTTGTCATAATAAAACCTCCTCCAAAGCGCAAAAAACAAACCAATTAAATTGCAACATCCTCAAGGTCATTATAACATACAAAAAAATAAACACAATATGAAAATATTCACTAAAAAAACCGCTGATTCAGTCAGCGGTTTTAAATTATTCCTTTATTCCTGTTACCTGATACATATTATCATCAGATATCTTAATGATAACCTTTAAATATTTACTGAATATTTCAGCAAGCTCATCCTCAGACATCAAGCCTGCAGAAACCTTACTTGCCGCCCCTGAATGATGATGATCAATCATTTTTCTGCTCATTCCGTGTGCAACGGTAACAGTACCACCGACCTTTACCATTTCACTGAGCTTTTTTATAAGCCTGTCCGGGTTGGTAAAATGAGGGAAAGCATTATAAACCACAGCACAATCAAAAGGCTCTGTACAATTCATTTCCTCAACATCACCGCAAATCACGGTTATATTACTCTGTCTGAATTTATTTTCTGCAATTTCTGCCATTTTGGGTGAAATATCTATTCCTGTAACAGACATAACATTCCTGCATAAATAATCAGGAAAAAGTACACCTGTACCACAGGCAACGTCAAGAATGGCTTTGCCCTCGCTCACTCCCGCATTATCAAGAATCATATTTATAATATTGTCATTTCGTATCATATCGTCATCCCAGTGATTGGCATGCTCATTAAAAAAATTGATTATATCCTGTTTCTCCATAAATTTTCATCCCTTTATAATAAGATTATCTGCAAAACAAGCAATGCCGTACAGATTAAAAATGCCATTATTTCAGCCAAACCGATATGCAGTCTGTCCCTGTTTGCCTGTCTTACATCCACACGGCAGCCTCGTGCCTCCATAGCAAGTGAAAGCTCGTCGGCACGTCTGAAGGCTGATATAAAAATCGGCACAACCATAGGTATAACAGCCCCTGCCTTATCTCTGAATTTACGGCTGTCAAACCGTGCACCTCTTGCTGTCTGTGCCTTTTTTATCATATCTGCCTCTTCAAAAAGAGTGGGTATAAACTGTATTGCCACGGACAGAATTAAAGCAAGCTGATGCGTCGGCACTTTGATGATTCTGAGCGGTGACATCATATTTTCCATTGCCCTTGTAATTTCCACAGGCGGTGTAGTCACATTAAGAATGTTGCAAAAAATCATTATCACCGCAACCCTTACAACAACCTTTATCCCCTGCATCATCCCGTCGTATGACGGCGAAAAAATCCAAAATGTTATCCAGGCCCTTTCACTTTGAAAAAAACAAAGATTCATTATAAAAATAATAATAAAGAACCATATCATTCTGACTATGCCGCCAACAGCAGATTTAATTCCGATATGTGACAGCAATACAATGACTGCAGTAAATACAATAAGCACTCCATAACCGGGCAAAGTGTTAGCCGCCACAACAGCCGCAAGAAGGATTATCAGAAGTAATACTTTTACTGTTGAATTAAGCTTATGTATAACAGAATTCCCCTGCTGATACATTCCTGCAGGAAGCTGCTTCATATATCAGCACCTCCGTATATTCTGCTGATTTCATCTAAAAGCTGATTATACTTCACTGTATCGGAATTAATTTCAACGCCCTTCTGTCTGAGCATATTGCTGACAGAAGCAGCCTCACTTGTACCGACACCGATTTGATTCAGCGTTTCAAAGTCAGAAAGCACAGCTTTCGCATCTCCGTCACGTATTATCTGTCCATTATCCATAAGGATTATTCGTGATGCATATTCAGCCAGAACATTACTGTCATGTGAAATCATTATTATTGTTACGCCGTTTTCATTAAGCTCCCTGACAAGCTTTAAAAACGCTGCTCTTCCCTGATAATCAAGTCCTGCAACCGGCTCATCAAATATAAGTATTTTCGGCTTGGCAGCAAGGGCTCCCGCAATTGCAAGCCGTTTTTTCTCACCGCCTGAAAAACTGAGCGGTGATTTATCTTTAATCTTATCATAATCAAAACCGACTGCATCAAGTGCATCAATAACTCTTTCTTTTTTCTCCGCTTTGCTCAAATGGGATTGCTTTAATACAAATGCTACATCACGCTCAACAGTAGTTTCAAAAAGCTGATATTCAGGAAGCTGAAAAACAAGTCCGATATGTTTTCTAAGAATACGTCTGTCATATTTTTTATTATTAATATCCTGTCCGTCAAGCAGAACACAACCTGCGTCAGGCACAAGCAAACCGTCAATAAGCTGAATTAAAGTGGACTTGCCGCAGCCGGTCTGTCCCATAATCCCTACAAATTCACCTTCACCGATTGTCAGATTTATATTATCAAGTGCCTGTATCTGATAATGAGTATTCCGTGCATAGGTATATGAAACTGATTTTAATTCAATCGACATAACTCACCCACCAATTCTTCAGCAGTTAAAGGGCATTTTTTCAGCTTAATACCCCTCTCAGCAAGATCATAATACATTCTCACAGGCATAGGAACATCCAACCCTGCACTGCTCATAAGCTCATTATCTGTCAATATATCACAAGGTTTGCCATCAGCCGTTATATTTCCGTTTTTCATCAATACAACCCTGTCGGATAACACAGCCTCTTCCATATAATGCGTTATCATTATGATTGTATGCCCGCTGCTGTGCAGCTTTTTAATTGCTGCAAGTACATCCTCTCTGCCCTGTGAATCAAGCATAGAGGTAACCTCGTCAAAAATCATAATATCAGGCTGAGCAGTCAGAACGCCTGCAATGGCAATTCTTTGCTTCTGACCGCCTGAAAGCATATGGGGTGAATGCTTTTCATAACCGTTCATTCCAACAGCAGAAAGTGCTTTTTTTATTCTTTTCGGAATTTCATGCTCAGGAACACCAAAATTTCTTGGTGCAAAGGCTAAATCCTCTTCAATCAGTGTTGAAACGAACTGATTGTCAGGGTTTTGAAAAACCATACCGCACCTGCTACGTATTACCCATACATTATTCTCATCAGCAGCATTAACACCTGCCACCGTCAGCTCACCGCCCTGAATCGGCAAAAGCACGTTCAAATGCCTTGCAAGAGTCGTTTTACCACAGCCGTTGCACCCGAGAACCGTAACAAATTCACCCTTGTTAACAGACAAAGAAGCCTCATCCAGCGAACGGTGCTTACTGCCTGCAAAGGAATATGCGTGTATTAATTTTTCAGCTTTTATAAAAGACACTGCTATTCCTCCCAGCATATAATTCATGCCATTTATATTACATTAATATATAGTTTAAAACAACCCCCCCTGGGGGATATAACGTAAAAAAATGACCCCCCCAGGGGCTTGCACAGCAATTTTCATTGTGATATATTTTTGTCAGCAAAAAACAGACGAAGGAGCGATTATATGAACAAAATGTCTATTGTAAAAAAATCAATTATTACTGCTGTATGTATTGCACTCTGTGTAGTACTGCCACAGGCATTCCACGCAATACCAAATGCCGGCTCGATATACTGCCCTATGCATATCCCTGTTTTGCTCTGCGGCATCGTCTGCGGCTGGCAGTACGGACTTTTCTGCGGCATAGCAGGTCCTCTGCTTTCAAGCCTTTTCACAGGTATGCCCCCCGCAGCAGTGCTTCCGCCTATGATGATTGAATGTGCTGTCTATGGTATTATCACAGGACTTATGATGAAATTTGTTTATACAAAAAAGACCTACGCTGATTTGTATATAAGCCTTATAACGGCAATGCTTGCAGGCAGAATAGCTGCAGGAATCGCAAAAGCTTTGATTTTTGCAAGGGGTGAAATCACAATCGCAGCATGGGCAACAACACATTTTGCAACTGCTCTTCCGGGCATAGCAATCCACCTCGTTTTAATCCCGGCAATTGCATTCGCACTTATGAAAGCCCGTCTCCTTCCCGAACGCTATCCTAAAGATGAAGATTAATGCATAAAGTAAGATATAAAAGCAACCCACTCCGATATCGCACCTCAGCTATATTGGAATGGGTTGTTTTTATACAGAAATATTTTTTAGAATATCATTTTTTATTTTATCATAATAGATAATATGCTCTACAGTTTCTTTTACCTCGCTGATACCAATCTGTTGCTCTTCGGCAGTATCACATTCAAGCATCAAAGCACGCTTAATATTATATTCGAGCCATTCAAGTCTTCCGTAATTGCTGTAATACATAACCTCCCAATCAATATCAGTATCAAGATTTGTATTTTCAAAATATGCTTTGAAAAATGCACTGAACAATTTAAAGTCTATATTGCAGGTTTCATACCCTGACCAACACAAAGCAAGCTCAAACAACTCCAAATATGGACTTGAATACCCCAAACACTCTAAATCAATCAGCTTAAATTCATCATTAAACCACATCACATTTTTACTGTCCATATCATTATGGCAAATCACTTTAACAGGCGGCAATTTTTTAACCGCTTCATTACCTTTCGTCATACTGTTATTGAACAAGTCAACTTTATCCTTGATAATATCATAAATTGGTGCGTTCATTTTTTTCGCAAGAGTTACATATTTCTGCCAGTCAATATGTATTTCATTTTGCTCAATTGACTCATTTTGTAAATCAATATTATGAATCTTTGCTAATACTTCGCCAATTTTTCGGCAATGAAAAATCTTTATTTCATCGTCTTTCAATGACATGCCGTCATACCACTCAAAAACATAATAATATTGACCATTCAGCTCCTGCATTTTACTGCCATTAAATATTAAGGCATAAACAGCAGGAATATTGTTCTGCTTTAATATTTCTTCGATATCATCAGCAATTTTATAGTTGTCCATAGCAGTAGGACGTTTCATAATATTAGGATTTAAAAGTTTAATTATGTATCTACCTTCATCGGTAACAACCTTAAACATTTTATGCATAAGTCCGCCTGTTATCTGAACAGGCTTTTCAATTACTTTTCCTAATTTCAGAGTTTCTGCTGCTAAGTCAAAAAATTTATCTGTATTCATTATTTGCATTTGAATCCTTTCACGAATATGAATAGGGCATTAAGTCTTTCAATTTAACCACAATGCCGTCATTGTCAACAAGCACTTCAATATCTGATGAGTTTTTCAACTGCATCATAAATTCACGACAAGCACCGCAGGGCGGCAGCACCTGCCCTTTTTTGTTAACCGCCGCTACCATTTTTATTTCATATTCTCCGTTCGTAATCATTGTTGAAAGGGCATTTCTCTCTGCACACATACCAAGTGAACAATCTGTATCAATACAAACGCCGGTATAAATATTTCCTTTTTTACTGACAACTGCTGCCCCTACTCCGCCTGAACACATCTGTTCGCTTATTTTTTTTGGATTTACAACTGTCTTTGCAGCATTATAAACAACCCGCCAGTTATCATTTAACATATTTTCATCACCCTAACTTTCAAATATTTCTAAAATTTTCTCTATATCATTAATATTTTTAAACTCTCTTGGATAGTTATAACTATTGTTAATCAATTCCAAAATTCTTTTTGTGTATTTTTCAGTACCGTTTTTCTTTATGTATAATGCATATGCTTTTGCATCATTCTCACCTGAACTGAAAAAACCAATTTCACAAGCTTTTACTTTATCACACTGCCAGCAGCCATAAATGGCTTTACTTTCACAGCAAACAGCATTAGGGCATTTTTTATCATCAAATAAGTTAGCATAAGAACAACTCGGATTATTGCTTTTGCATCCGTCACATTCGGTAAAAAAGCAGTATTCACAATGATTACCGCAGTATCCTATATCTTTAGTCATAGCACTTTTCCTTTACTATCTCAACAACCTCAATATCACCGTCAACAAGCATTTCTAAAATTGATGTTTCATCAAAATCTTTATTTTCCCAATACTTTTCGGCAAGGGTAAGGTTTTCTTTTTCTGTCAATCTACCATCAAAGCACTTTTCTGCATCACCGTAAAACACATTGCCGTTAACCTTTAATTTTACAATCTGAAATGTCGGTCTGCCTAAGACAATAAAATAATCAAACCAATTTTCAGCTTCTTCTAATGTTTCTGACACATACAAACAAGCCATTCTTGACGGATAATCCGGATATTTATCAATTCTTACTTTCTCCAAGGCAAGTTCTCTCAAAGCCACAGAAGTGTGGTGTTCTAACCGAATATTACTATAATTTTCAGAATTATTATAGATATCGCAAACAACATCACGTTTTTCATTCACTCTTTTCCAAACACCATTATGATGATTTTTATCGAAAATCATATGCTGTCCTATATGCATAGGTTTTTCAGTTACTACATGATACGCAAACAATTCCATTTTTTACAATTCCTTTATAAAAATAATCTCTAAATCATTACAGAATGGAAAAAAGCTGCCTGCATCCTGATAACCGAGCTTTCTGTAAAAATGCTGGGCAAATTCATTTGCCTGTGACGAAGTCATCACCTTGTCATAGCCCAGCTTTAACATTTCATTTTCCCAGAATTTTACAAGCTGTGTTCCATAGCCTTTTCCACGATATTCATCTAATAAATACAACATATTCATAAAAGGGATTTCATCCCAGAATAAATTCCATCTCAGCCAGCCTGCAAAGCTGCCATCAATGAGCATAATTATTTCACGCCTGTTATTTATCGTATCTATCCAAATATTTTCTTTAATATGACTGTCCTTGCTCAATAAAATATTCTTGTCAGCAACAGTCGCATACCGTATTTCTATATTCATATCTTTTAATTCTCCTGATTCTTTCAAAATTCGGGGATGTCTGCATTTTTTATCTGTGCAACTGTTAAATTTTCCATAATTACACCTGTTAACCAAAAATCTGTTTTTTCCAGCATTCTGCCAATCTGTCAATGCTCCAAGATGCATTGGCAGGACTTGTAGAGGGCAGATATATTGCTTTTATACCTACTTGCTTTTCAATATATTTTTTGTAAAGGCTCTCAGCCTTTTTACCGTTAACAAAAATCCTGTCAACCTGCGAATGGTTAAGGATAACACGTATGTCATTGGGAACAACATTTTTTATGGAGCTGTCGGAGGAGCCCTCAATTTCACAGGAATGAATAACATCCCACAGTGCAAAATGATTTGATAATATCAGGTCTGTTTTTTCCTCAACGGTATGCGGAATATCACTGTCGCAGATTCTTGCCATAACACGCCAGAAGCGGTTTTGCGGATGGCTGTAAAAGAAGCACATTTCCCTTGACTTAACTGACGGAAAGGTTCCTAAAATAAGTGTTTTTGAATTTTCATCATATATAGGTTTTACAGGATGTGTTAACATATTTCACCTCGGAATTTTTCATTGTACCAGCACGGAACCATTAATTTGTAATAATCGTACCAAGCAAGAACATCCTTTGCCTGATTAAGCATAATATCCATTTGCTCCTTAGAATAGTCAATTGCCCATGGAACAGATGATAATGTGTTGCTGCCGATATATAATTTCAGCAGTTTCCAGAACAGTTCAGGAATATTATTATCAAAATAGCCGTCTATCATTCCTGTAGCAAATGCAGGTGAAGCCTGTGCTGCCCACACTATGCGGTTAAACTCCTCCCACGGGTCACCGAAATCATATCTGTCAAAATCAATGATAACGATTTTGTTATTTTCAATCATCATATTACCAATATGATAATCACCGTGCTGAAAGCACTGCGGTCTGTTTTTAATTAAATCACGATTGGAATTAAGATAATCAATTATATTCTCTGCCCCTTCAAATTTTATGGGACACTTTGTATACATTTTTATCTTTCTGTCTATTTTCGCATTAAATCGTTCTTCCCATTCCTGCTGACTGTCAGGAGCAGGAATAGTATGGATTTTCTGCAAAATCACACCTGCCTGAAAACCAAAATCATATTGCTGCTTTTCGTTATAATCGTGAATATGCTCCTCAGCATCAACACCGTCAATCCATGACTGAACAATATATGTACCCTCTGCACACAAGCCGACTTTTAGCGGCTTGCACATAGATACGTCCTTTTCAGTAAGCTCAAGCATAATTCTGTGAATTTTTCTTCTGTTACTATATTTGCTTATGGGTGAAATACGCAGAAGATACTTTGTTCCATCCTTAACAGCACAATACTTTTTATCACCACTCCAGCCCTTTTTAATTTCCTCAACACTGTCAAAACACTTAAAAATCATAACCTACTCCAATACCTATACTTAGATAAAAGTAAATATTTGCTATTCATAATATACCATACCTCAAAAGCTTTGTAAACTCAGCTTATTTTAATCTATAAATGAATTTTAACATTAAATAACTGCATTATGAATACATTTTATCGGAGGGATACTATGGAAAACAAATCATTTTATGAAAATCTGAACTCTGCTTTAATATCTGTTTTGTGCAGAAATCCACAGGCATATGCAGAAATTAAAGGCAGCAAGAATTATAAAAGCATTTCGGGTATTGTTAAGTTTTATCAAACTGCTAATGGTGTTTTGGTGTATGCTGTTGCAACAGGTCTGCCAAACGGCAATAGCTTTCACGGCTTTCATATTCACGAGGGAGAAAAGTGCAGCGGCAATGCCGATGACCCATTTGCAGATGCAAAATCACATTATAATCCAAAAAACAATGAACATCCGAATCACGCAGGTGATTTGCCGCCGCTGATAAACAATAATGGTTTTGCACTTTCAATATTCATTACCGACCGATTTAATGTTGAAGATATTATTGGAAGAACGATTATCATACATGAAAAGGCAGATGATTTTGCAACACAGCCATCAGGAAGCTCCGGCAAAAAAATCGCCTGTGCAAGCATCATCGCAGCATAAAAAGGTAGGTATACTGTAAACACACAATATTCCTACCTTTTATTTTATAAATCTTTTCCATTTTATATTTGATAAAAATGAGAATAGCGCCGTCATAAATGCTGCCGCAATCCAGATTATTATAACTGCATTCCAGCCTGCCCTTTCGGAAACCGCACCAAAACCATATAAGGATACGGCACATCCGATATGTGCCGCTGAATTTAATATTCCGCTGACACTTGAGGTGCAGGAGAATTTTGAAAACCGAACCGGTACAAGAGAAATAATCAGATAATTAAGAGCATACATAACAGACGTGGTCAGAACAAGCAAAATAATTATCACATAAACTGACAATCTGTTTTTTAACAAAAGCAAAAAAAGCGGTATCAATGCAACAATCGCGATAACACCTGCTGTCCTCATTTCATTTTCACCAAGCTTTTTGTAAAGCGGAACAACGGCATATGCACCAAAAGCGTTGAACACAGGCAGTACTATTGTAAGAAAAACGGAAAAAGAGGGAGAAACACCATAGAGCTCCGTTATCATTGTAGGCACCCAATTGGTTATTCCGTCACGCATCATTCCGTGAAGAAATGACGGCAGCATAATTATGAAAAGACCACTGAGCACAGCCAGTGATAATACACCCTGCTTTCCTTTTTGAGCATCGCAATTATCCTTGATATCGGACAATTGCGATTTTGGTTTTGCTGATAAATCCTTTTTTGAATAAAACAACACAAAAACAACCAGAACGGCTGAAAGAATAATTACTATTCCGCCGCTGATAAAAACATACTGCCAACCCGAATATTTAATAATAAATGTTGATAAAAAATACGCACATATTGTACCGATTGGGAGCGACAGCGAAATATTTAAAATTGCTTTTTTACTCAGACTTTTGTCAATGGTTTCAGAATAGATTCTTAAAATCGGTGACCAAAGCATGGACTGAAACAAGCCGTTTGCGCCCCATATTGACAGCATTAAGGGAAAACTGTCTGCAAGAGGCATAAAAAAACAACAAAGTCCGCCTGTCGCAGCACCAAAAATCAACATAAAAAACGGATTAACCTTATCACCAATTAATCCGCTGATTAGCTGACCTGCACCATAGCATATAAAAAATGCTGTACCCACCAGACCGATTTCACCTTTACTGAAATGACCCTCAGCCACAATTGGTGCAATTGCCGCAGCATAGCAGGTTCTGATAAAATAAGAAGCTGCATAAACAATCCACAAAACGGTCACTATTAATTTACTTTTTTATAATCCTTTATAATATACTGTGTCATTTAATATTTACCCCAAAAAGAATTTAAACTGTTTAAATTTTTGTTATCAAAACAATTTAATACAGTACCTTGTTTTTAATTAAATCTGTGCACTGCGAAACACCGAGGGACACACGCCTTTGTATTTTGCAAAGGTTTTTGAAAAATAACTCATATCATTAAAGCCGCAGCTAAGTGCAATTTCCGTAACAGAATCATCTGTAAGCAACAGTCTTTCACCCGCCTGCTCAATGCGGTAATAGTTAATATATTCAATCGGTGTCTTTCCCGTCATGGAAGAAAAAGCACGGCAAAAATATCTTGGTGCCATGCCTGCAACGTCTGCAAGCTCCTGAAGCGTTATGGTGCTTTCATAATTATCACGTATATATGCGAGCACATTCTTTAAACGAATAATCTGTCTGCGCTTTTTAGGAACAGAACTTGAGGCGTTTTTTAATCCGATAAGACTTCCCATAAGCTGCCACATCAAGCCGACTGTTGACCATTCATATCCTTTTTGCTCACGCTCCATAGAATCAAAAAGCATATCAGCAAGCTCAGCCTGTCTTGTGCCTTTTCTGAATACACCTGTACAGCCCTGCTCATCGGCCATAAATTCTGCTGCACTGCGTGCACAGACAGGTGTATCGTGAAGAAGTGTCCCTAAATCAAAAACAACGCACTCATATATACAATCATTCGGTATACCGCCATGAACCACACCATCACCAATCCAGGCACAATCACCGGACTCCATATGATAATCCTTACCATCAACCGAAAGATAAAAGCTCCCCTGCATAATCAAAATCAATTCATACTCCAAATGCCAGTGCAGCGGCATCTGATATCTTGGTGAAGAGGAGTCAACATAATAAAGCTCTATAGGAAAATCGAAAGTTCCTCTTTTTTTATTTTCATAAAGTTCACTGTAATTCATACGCAACCGCCAAAAAGTGAATATTGTCATATTTTACCGCTATTATTCCACAAGCGAAGTGCAGAAAAATACAATATAATATAAGTAGCATAGCATATGCTAAAAAAATTGTCAATTATGGAAAGGAAAAACCAATGCAGAATCTGGATGAAATAAAAGCACAGATATGTGACGTGTGTCACAAAATGTGGCAGCTCGGATGGGTTGCAGCAAATGACGGAAATGTCAGTGTCAGACTTGACAACGGCAATATTCTTGCCACCCCGACAGGAATAAGCAAATCCTTCATTACACCTGAAAAGCTGGTACTTCTCGACAGTGAAGGAAATATTCTTGAGGCTCAGGAGGGCTATCGTCCTTCAAGCGAAATAAAAATGCATCTCCGCTGCTATGACAAACGTGATGATGTAATGAGTGTTATCCACGCTCATCCACCGGGGGCAACAGGATTTGCGGTTGCTCACAAAGCAATGGATATGTACAATATGATTGAGGATGTAGCTGTTATCGGCTCTGTTCCTCTTACCCCTTACGGCACGCCCTCAACCATTGAGGTACCGAATGCAATTGAGCCTTATCTTGATGAACACGATGTAATGCTGCTTGAAAACCATGGTGCCCTTGCTGTAGGCAGCGACGTTATCACTGCATTTTACAGAATGGAAAGCCTTGAGCTATGGGCAAAAATCACAATAAATGCTGTAATTTTAGGCGGAAGCCACGACATCAGCAGGGAAAACGTGCAGAAGCTTATTGACCTTCGAGGCTACTATAAGGTAACAGGAAGACACCCGGGTCACAAGGTATTCAACCCGGATGATCAAATGCTTCACAAAACCGAGGACTAAAGGAGATAACTATGCTTAAAGGTATTCCAAACATTATTTCACCTGACCTTTTAAAGGCACTGAGCCGGATGGGGCACGGTGATGAGTTTGTAATTGCAGACGGAAACTTCCCATGCCACAGCGTGGGCAAAAATGCAATCGTTATCCGTGCTGACGGTCACGGCGTGCCTGAAATACTTGATGCAGTGCTTCAGCTTGTTCCGCTGGATACATATACAGAAAAGCCGGTTGCATTGATGGAGGTTGTACCCGGTGACACCTGCGGCACTCCGACAATATGGAATGAGTATGAAGAAATTCTTTGCAAGCACGAGCCTGAGCACCACGACATTGAATACACCGAACGCTTTGCTTTTTATGAGCGTGCAAAGGATGCGTATTTAATCATCGCAACAGGTGAAAAAGCTATTTATGCAAATATTCTTCTTAAAAAGGGTGTGGTAAAATGAAGACCGTATTAGCCTTTGATTTCGGTGCATCAAGCGGACGTGCCATAAAAGCAATTTATAACGATGGGCAAATCAGCTATCAAGAAATACACCGATTTGAGAATACTCCTCTGACAATAGACGGTCATATCTGCCACAATGCAGATATGATACTCGAAGAGGTAAAAAAAGCAATTGACAAGGCAGGAAATATAGATTCTCTTGCCTTTGATACATGGGGTGTTGATTATGGTCTGCTTGATGCTGACGGAAAACTGATTCACACACCATATCACTACCGTGATACACGTACAGACAGCATACTTGAAAAGGCTTATAAAACAATGTCGGCAAGCCGTCTTTACAGAGAAACAGGCAATCAGATAATGAACATCAACACTCTGTTTCAGCTTCTGACAGATAAAAATGCAGAAAAAGCAGATAAGCTTTTATTTATGCCTGATTTGTTCTGTTATATGCTTACAGGTAATAGAGTATGTGAAAAGAGCATTGCCTCAACCTCACAGATGCTTAATCCGAAAACGCAGAACTGGAGTGATGATGTTCTCAATACATTCAAAATAAATAAAAGCATTTTTCCTGCTTTATGCACAAGCGGTACTGCTAACGGCGAATATAAAGGCATTAAGGTTATTACCGTTGCAGGTCACGACACACAGTGTGCTGTTGCAGCAATGCCCTGTGCAAGCGAAAATGCTGCATTTTTATCCTGCGGAACCTGGTCCCTGATTGGCTGTGAGCTTGATGAGCCTGTTGTCACGGATGAAAGCAATATCCTTGAGCTTTCAAACGAGCTTGGTGCAAACGGTAAAATAAATTATTTAAAAAACATAAGCGGCTTATGGCTCATTCAGGAAACAAAAAGAGATCTGGCTGAAAGCGGTCAGAGCTACAGCTACAACGAGCTTGAACAGCTTGCCAAAGCAAGTGAGCCTTTCAAATGCTTTATTGACCCTGATTCCAATATGCTTTCAGCTCACGGCGATCTGCCTGATAAAATAAAAAAATACTGCAAAATGACAAACCAACCGATACCTGAAACCGTCGGTGAACTTGTCCGCTGCATTTATGAAAGCCTTGCAATGAAATACAGATATGCATTAAATCAGATTTCACAGTGCACAGGCAAAAAATTTGATATGCTTCATCTGCTTGGAGGCGGCACGAAGGATGAATTTTTGTGTCAGTTGACTGCAGACAGCATTGATATGCCTGTCATTGCAGGACCTGTTGAGGCTACGGCACTCGGAAATATTATGCTTCAGCTTATCGCCTTAGGTGAAATAAGCAATATTAACGAAGGCAGGCAATTAATCGCAAAAACACATAAGCTTAATACCTTCAAGCCGTCACATACCGATGCATGGAATTCGGCATATGACAGATTTGTAAGTATTATAGAAAAGAAAATTTAACGGAGGTAAAACAATGATATATCCAAAAATCGGTATAAGACCTGTAATTGACGGACGCTGGGGCGGCGTTCGTGAAAGCCTTGAGCAACAGACTATGGGAATGGCAGAGGCTGCAGCTAAGCTTATTGAAGGCACACTTAAATATCCTGACGGCACACCTGTTCAGTGCATAATAAGTGACACAACCATCGGAGGCGGTGCAGAGGCTGCGAAATGTGCAGAGCAGTTCTCAAAGGAAAATGTTACAGCAACACTCAGTGTAACCCCGTGCTGGTGCTACGGCTCTGAAACCTTTGATATGGACCCGCAGACTATTAAGGCTGTATGGGGCTTTAACGGAACAGAGCGTCCCGGTGCTGTTTACCTTGCCGCTGTTATGGCGGCGTATGCGCAGAAAGGTCTTCCTGCATTTTCAATTTATAGTCACGATGTACAGGACATTAATGACCGTACAATCCCTGCAGACGTTGCAGAAAAGATTTTGCGCTTTGCACGTTCTTCAGTGGCTATAGGCTGGATGAAAAACAAGTCCTACGTCAACCTGGGCGGTATTGCAATGGGTATTGCAGGCAGCTACTGTAATGCCGATATGTTCCAGAATTATTTCGGCATCCGTGCAGAATGGGTTGATATGACCGAAATTGTTCGCCGAATAACACTTGAGATTTATGACCACGATGAATATGACAAGGCTTTCAAATGGGTTAAGGAAAACTGCAAGGAAGGCTTTGATCTTAATGAAGGCAAGAGTTTCCCTGAGATCATAACCAAGTCTAAGGTTGTGCCTGCTGATAAGGACTGGGAATTCATCACGAAAATGACAATCATCATTCGTGATATTCTTTACGGTAACAAAAAGCTTGATGAAATGGGCTGGCACGAGGAGGCACTCGGCAAAAATGCAATTGCAGGCGGCTTCCAGGGTCAGAGAAACTGGACCGACTGGCTTCCCAACGCGGACTTCACCGAGGCAATTATGGCATCGACCTTTGACTGGAACGGACCTAAAGCACCGACACCATTTGCAACAGAGAATGACACATTAAATGGTGTTGCAATGATGCTTGGCACTCTCGTTTCAGGCTCAGCACCCTGCTTCCACGACGTACGTACCTACTGGAGTCCTGAGGCATGTGAAAGAGTTACAGGCGTTAAGCCTGACGGAATTGCTCAAAACGGATTTATTCACCTCATCAATTCAGGTGCAACTGCTCTTGACGGCAGCGGTGCAAGCAAAAACGCTAACGATGAGGGCTGTATGAAGCCATTCTGGGAAATGACACAGGATGATATCAAGGCTTGTCTTAATGCAACTGACTGGTGCAGAGCGAACTATGAATACTTCCGCGGCGGCGGATTTTCAAGTCACTTCCGCTGCAAGGCTGAAATGCCTGTTACAATGCTTCGTGTGAATGTGGTTGACGGTATCGGTCCTGTTTTACAGCTTGCCGAGGGTTACACCGCCGATTTGCCTGACGAAATTCACAACACCATCGACAAGCGTACAGATGCATCTTGGCCGACAACATGGTTTGTTCCGAACCTTACAGGCGAGGGTGCTTTCAAAGACGTTTACAGTGTTATGGCTAATTGGGGTGCGAATCACGGCGTTACGGTTTATGGTCATGTTGGTGCTGATATTATTACATTGGCATCCATGCTCCGTATTCCTGTGAATATGCACAATGTATCTGATGACAGAATTTTCCGTCCGCATTGCTGGTCATCTTTCGGAACTGAGGATAAGCAATCAGCAGATTACCGTGCTTGTGCAACCTACGGTCCGATGTATAAATAATAAATTCTTAATTCACAAAATCCCTATGGAAAATCAATTCCATAGGGATTTTTCTATTGCTTTATTTTCAGTGCTCTTATTGCATTTAGCACTGCTATCACCATAACACCAACATCTGCAAAAATTGCAAACCACATATTTGCAATGCCAAATGCACCAAGCACCAAACAAAGTGCTTTTATCAAAAGTGCAAAAACAATGTTCTCCTTAACAATTTTCAGTGTCTTTATCGAAATTTTTGCTGCCAGTGAAATCTTGGCAGGATCATCATCCATAAGCACAACATCCGCTGCCTCTATTGCGGCATCCGAACCAAGCGCACCCATAGCAATGCCGATATCTGCACGTGAAAGAACCGGCGCATCATTAATGCCATCACCTACAAAAGCAAGCTTTTCCTTAGATTGTTTTTCCTCAAGCAGCTTTTCAACCTTTAATACCTTATCAGCAGGAAGCAGTTCGGAATACACCTCATCCATACCAATTTTATCGGCAACCTGCTGTGCTGTTTTCCTTGAGTCACCTGTGAGCATAACAGTTTTTCTGATACCGCTTTTTTTCAGAGAAGTAATTGCTGCTTCAGATGTTTCCTTAATAACATCCGAGATAATAATGCAGCCTGCATAAGCTCCGTTTACAGAAACATATACTGCTGTGCCTTTGTCAATCTTGTCTTCAACAATAATGCCTTCCCTGTTCATCAGCTTCATATTACCGGCAAAAATTCTTTTTCCTTCAACAACGGCACTTATACCGTGCCCTGCAATTTCCTCAATATCTGTCACTGATGACAAATCAATTTCTTTGCCGTAAGCCTTTTTCAGGCTCATACTAATCGGATGGCTTGATGCACATTCGGCATGGGCAGCATATTTAATAAGCTCATCTTTATCAAAGCCATTTTCAGACTGAATATCCGTCACCTCAAATACACCCTTTGTAAGCGTACCGGTTTTATCAAATACAACATATTTTGTCTTGGACAATGCCTCCAGATAATTTGAACCTTTCACCAAAATTCCGTTTGCTGAGGCACAGCCTATACCTGCAAAAAAGCTGAGCGGAATTGAAATAACAAGTGCACAGGGACAGCTTATTACAAGAAATGTAAGTGCCCTGATAATCCATTCACTCCACATAGCATCATAGCCTGCAATCATTCTGACTACAGGAGGTAAAAACGCAAGCACAATTGCACTGATACACACAGCAGGAGTATAGTATCCGGCAAATTTAGTGATAAAGTTTTCGGACTTTGACTTTTTCATACTTGAATTCTCAACTAAATCAAGTATTTTTGAAACAGTAGAATCACCGAATTCCTTAGTTGTTTTAACCCTTATCATACCGGAAAGATTAATTGAACCGCTTATTATCTCATCACCTGCAGCAGCCTCACGAGGCACACTTTCACCTGTCAAAGCACTTGTATTAAGGGTTGTTGAGCCATATGTTATAACACCGTCAATGGGCACCTTTTCACCGGGATTTATTATAATTTCAGTACCAATCTCTACATCATCAGGATCTGCTTTAACTATTTTTCCGTCAATTTCAACATTCGCATAATCAGGACGAATATCCATAAGCTCGCTGATATTTTTTCTGCTTCTGCCGACAGCAACACTCTGGAAAAGCTCGCCAATCTGATAAAAAAGCATAACTGCCGCACCCTCGAGATATTCACCCAAAGCCATAGCTCCGACAGTAGCAACTGCCATCAAAAAGTTTTCATTAAACATCTGACCCTTAAATATGCCCTTTACTGCCTTTTTCAGAATGTCATAGCCTATTACCAGGTATGGAATTAAATACAGCAGCAGCTCAACGAAACGGTTCAGCTCAACAAAAGAGGCAAGTACTTTAACGGTGACAAGAAGCAGTGCTGATATTAAAATTCTCCATAAAACAATTTGTTGTTTTTTGCTCATAACAGCCACCTCTAAATAAATATTTCGCAGTCATCCTCTACTCTTTTGCAGTTTTTAACAACCTGTGTCATAACCGACTGCACATCAGCATCATTTTCAAATTCCACCTTCATTTTTTGTGTCATGAACGAAACCACTGCATCAGCAACTCCTGCGGTATTTTTTGCAGCCTCCTCCATTTTTGCGGCACAGTTTGCACAATCTACTTCAATCTTATAAGTTTTTTTCATAGTTATAATCCTTTCACTAAAAAATATTCATTTAACAATTGAACAACTATTCATTTGTTATTATCATTATAGTTGAACATATATTCAATTGTCAATACTTTTTTATAAAATTTTCAAAAAAATAAAACACTATGCTTTCATAGTGTTTTAATATACCATACAATATATTATATTAATGTTTGTGCTTAATGTGTTCATCGGCAATTTCAATAATTGTTGTTATATGCTCATCATCAAAGCTATAATAGATATGCTTGCCGTCACGCCTTGATTTAACAATGTTATTTGCCTTAAGCACAGCTAACTGGTGTGACACTGCGGATTTGGTCATATTAAGTGCAACCGATAAATCACAAACACAAACCTCTCTGTTATCAAGTGCCATAACAATTTTAGCCCTTGTAGGATCACCAAGCACCTTGAAAAGATTTGAGAGCTTTGATACCTCGTCGTCTGAAATCATATTTTTTCTAATATCATAAACTGCACCTTCATCAATTGCAGTACAGTCACATTTGTTGTTTTCCATTTTATCACATCCTGATTTATATTATACATCTATTCCCCCTTAATTTCAATAAAATATGCAGTAAAATAATATCCACTTTTCCTGTCTGCATTTCGGACAATAAAGAGGATAGTTTTTTTAAATAGTGTCCTTTCTTCACATATTTTACATTTACAAAATAAACTCGGAATAATTGATATGCCGCCGCTAGCAATAATTTTCAATTTCAAATCTTTCACGCCGTCTTTCGTATGAATCCAAGGAATATCATTCATGTTAATTATTTAAACAATATCGCTATTACTGCTGCTTTGGTATCAAACAGCAAAATGCTCGGTTTCTGTTACACACAGCTTTATGATGCGAAACAGGAGCAAAACGGTCTTTATACATACGAACGCAAACCAAAATTCAGTCAGGAAATTTATGATAAAATCAAAGTAATACATTCCAAAACGGCAGAAATTGAAAAATAACATAAAAAAGCTGACGGTATCACATGAACCGTCAGCTTTTATTTATGAAAAATTATTTTGTTATTTTGTAAAGTCCTGCACCATGTGCAGGGATTACAGCCTTAAATGAATTTTTAAACTCACCGAGATTTTCCTTTGACCATATGTCATAGAACGAATATTTTTCACCGGGCATAAGGATTTCGGTTAAATCAAGCTTAATAGTCTGCTCAATGTCCTTTGTATTAAACAAAGCCGCATATTTACAGTGTTTCCCGTTTGATATCCAGATAATACTACCCTTTCCGTTTTTCTCATTTCTGCTGTGCTGATGAGCACCGAAAGAGGTTGTGTGCATTTTCATGTATTCTTCATTGGTAAGCAGCGACAGAGTCCACTCATCATTTTCAGGCATATTGCCACCCATCATCAGCGGACTTCTGAAAATACCCCAAAGGCTCATCATCGTAATTTGCTCTGCCTTAGTAAACTGCGTCATTCTGTTCTGCGGACCATGACAGGTTCCGTTCTTTGAAAGTCTGCCGAGCGGAAGCATATCACAGTCAGGATAGTTCCCCTCCTTAACCCAATTCTGCCATAAATAACAGCGATCAAACATAGCATAAAGCTTATCCCACTGATCCCAGAAATCGCCAGTAAGACGCCACATATTTGCATTTTTGGCAAGGTGCTCTGCCTGTTCAATTTCAGCAGGTCCGGGTGAAAGCGAAAGAACAATATCTCTGCCGCAGTTATCAATTGCTTTTCTAATCATTTCAATTTCATAGTCGGCAGAATAGGGGCTATCCCACTTACGAAATTCCGTAACACAAATATCGTCACACTTAATAAAGTCAACACCCCATGATGCATAAAGCTCAATTATTGAATTGTAATAGTCCTGTGCACCCTCACAATTATACATACCATACATATCGGTATTCCATGAGCATACAGAAAAGTGGTGAGCGACCTGACGTGCAGTGAATTTGCTGTTTTTAATAGGCAAATCAGCATGAACAGCCTGACGCGGAATACCTCTCATAATATGTATACCGAATTTCAGACCAAGGCTATGACAATAGTCTGCAATGGGTTTAAAGCCATTGCCCTCCTTAGCACTTGGAAAACGGTTTTCAGCAGGCATAAGCCTGCCATACTCATCCATATTAAGCGGTGTAAAGCTGAAATAATCGTTAGCCTTAGCCTTTGGTTCATACCACTGAATATCGCAGACAACATACTGCCACCCGTACGCTTTTAAATATTCTGCCATATAATCGGCATTTGCTCTTAGCTGTTCTTCACTTACACCTGCACCGAAGCAGTCCCAGCTATTCCAGCCCATAGGCGGTGTTTTAACAAATTTTTTATGCATCATAATTATTTTCCCATTCTAATATTTTTTACAGTTTTCTGTTCAATAGACAAATTCTCAAAGGTTCTTATGCCGCTGGTTCCTAAAGGTGACTGTGCCAGAATACCTGCTTTGATTTTATCATCACAAGGAATATGAAAATATCTCATCATATAATAGTTTTTTCCATCCTCAGAATAATGAAAGGCAAAAGCATCTTTACATCTGCATATTTGAAGCCATACCGCCTTACCCTGAATATTGCAGCCATTGGCATCATCCGATAATCCATTTGTTACAACACTTACAACAGCATGCGTTCCAAAGTCAGTAAGCTCAAAACAGGCTTTCGCCCAGCTTTCCATATTCGCCATAACCATAACAGCCGCCGAATCATAGGTACTCACAAAATCAAGTGATACCTTGACCCTCAAAACAAAGTCGCCCTCCAGCTCAGTATAATAAAAAGGTGCATTACAAAGTGACGCCGGCGTAATTCCCTCCTCCGAAATCTCAGGACCGTTAATAAAAAAATCACTGTTTGCAGGAGCAATAATTTCTATTTTACCGTTGCTTTTTGTCATTTCACTTTTATTAAGCCATTTAAAGTCCATAATAAAAACTCCATATTCAGTAATATTTTGATGTTTACATCTCATATTTTTTGTGCTACACTTTACAGTACAGCCTGTTATAATTCTATATTACAGGTACAGAGGTAATAATTCAACAGTAATTATTTGATTATAAGGGTAATATTTTGATGAACAAAAACAGAGCTAACATTCATAATGACCACGCCTTTCATTTTTTTGACAATTTCAACTTATCGTTCATAGAGCTTATAGCCGTAGGCAGTGATGTAATAAACAACAGTGACTATCATTGGTGCAACAAGGAGCGCCCCGATGCAATACTTTTTCAGTACACGTTAAGCGGAAGCGGCACCGTTGAAATCGGCGACAAAAAATATATTGTCGACCAAGGGAAGGCTTTCTTTTTAAAGATGCCTGCTGACGAAAGCTACTATTTTGACGAAGAAAACAACAGTGCACCATGGAAATTTGTTTATATCATATTCAGCGGCAGCACAGCAGAAGAGTTTTATAAATATGCAACCGAACGCACAGGATGCATTATGTCCTTATCAGAATTTCATCCTGCTGTCAGAATACTGCTGGATTTATACAGCAGGACTTTGAATTCAAATATAAAAAATGTTTTTGACGCAAGCAGTGCGCTAATTCAGTTTTTGTGTGCACTGTGCAGTCCCTGCATTTCTCAGAATTCAAATCTTGTTGACAGTGCAATGGATTATTTTAAAAGTAATTTTGAAAAGCAGATAACGATTGCTATGGCAGCAGATTATCTTGGAGTTTCACATAGTCACCTGACAAGGGAATTTTTAAAATATACAAAAGAAAAACCAAGTGACTATCTGACCAAGCTGAGGATGGAAAAGGCTGTTGAACTGCTTAATTCAACAAATATGAAGCTAAAGGACATAAGCAAGCAATGCGGATATTCCGACGAAAACTATTTTGGTAAGGTTTTCAAAAAATACATAAAAATATCACCGGCGCAATTCAGGGCACAATCAAAAGCATACGGTTATATAAAAACATAAAAAATCAGACAAGGCATAATTCCTTGTCTGATTTTTATCTTATTATTTCCAATCAATTTTCTTTATATAAATTTCTGAGAATTTCAATTTCTTTAGCATAGCCGTCAAGGTCATTGGGTGTTTCAAGGAAAAACGGCAGATTTTTAAGTGAAGGATGATTGATAATTCTTTCAAAAGCATCCAGACCGATATAACCCTCACCGATTTTTTCATGCCTGTCCTTATGTGCAGCAAGCGGATTTTTGCTGTCATTAAGATGAATAGCCTTTAATCTGTCAAGACCGATTACCTTATCAAACGCCTCAAGCACACCATCAAGATCATTTACAATATCATAACCGCCATCGTGAATATGACAGGTATCAAGACAAACACCCATTTTATCACTAAGCTCAACCCTGTCAATAATTGATCTAAGCTCCTCAAAGTTTCTGCCTATTTCAGTACCCTTGCCTGCCATTGTTTCAAGCAGAACTGTTGTTGTCATTTCAGGGAATAAAACCTTGTTCAGAATTTCTGCAATCTGCTCAATTCCGACCTCCTCGCCCTGTCCGACATGGGAGCCGGGGTGAAAATTATAAAGCTGACCCGGTGTATATTCCATACGCATTAAATCATCTGCAAAGGTATTCAGTGCAAACTCCCTTGTTTCAGGCTTGGCACTGCAGCAGTTAAGTGTGTATGGTGCATGAGCAAGAATAACAGGAAAATTTTCACTTTTCATAAGCTCAAGAAAAGTATCAACATCCTTTTGGTCAATAGCCTTTGCACTGCCTCCACGTGGATTTCTTGTGAAAAATTGAAAGGTATTTGCACCGATTTCCTGTGCCTGCTTAAGCATTGCAGTATATCCCTTTGATGCACTCAAATGAGCTCCGATAGTTAACATTATAATTACCTCTTTACTTTGTTTGTGCTAAAACTTCTTTGGCAATGGCTTCCTCAGCCTTGCCTGACATTATGTATTCAAGCAAATCAGCGACACAGCCATTATTACAGTGGCAAGCCTCAAACTTGCAGATTTTGTGAATTGAGCTTGGAGCCTGACCTGCACAAGCAGGAAGTCCCACCGTTCTGAGCATATCCCAATCATTATAATAATCACCGATTGCCGCCACATGACTTTTTTCAATACCAAGCATATCGGCAAGCTTCATAATACCGACACCCTTGTGGGTATCTTTTTGGAGCATTTCAAGTGTAAAAAGTGATGATGCCATAAAATTTGCATCAGGATTTTCCATTCTGTCAATAAGCTTTTTCAGCTTATTTATAACAACAGGATTTGACCAGAAAATAACCTTCATCCAGCCGTCCTCAGGAACATCGTCAATAGACCTTACATACTCATGCCTTGCCTTGTCAAAATACATTGTACCCTTTGCAAAAAGTCCGCTTTTAACAATGTATACATAGTCGGCAAAATAGATTCCGATATCAACGCTTTTAGCAATTTCATCAAATTCCTTGGCGATATATCTTACAAAATCTCTGCCCTTTTTACCAATTGTATTTTGCCACAGCATTTCTCTTTTATTATAATCATATATTCCTGCACCATTTAAAATAACCGCAGGCTGATTAGGCGTAATTCTGTTATAATTACGCTCCAGACTGGATTGAAGTCTGCCTGATGCAAGAGTAAAATTACCTCCAAGCTCGGTAAACCTTTTAATGGCATCATAATTTCTTTTAGGCAATCTTCTCATTTTATTGTTAAGTGTGCCGTCAATATCTGATACGACAAGCCAGTTTTCAAAGGTTTTTTCCATTATATCACCCCTGTTTCTTTTCAAGTTTAGCTATAAATTTTTTAAAGTATTCAGGCAAAGGTGCCTTAAATTCCAAATATTCATTAGTTCTCGGATGCACAAAACCAATTTCACCTGCATGCAAACACTGTCCTTTAAGCTCTGTTATAACTTTTTTAGGACCATAAACACTGTCACCGGCAAGCGGATGACCGATATATGCCATATGCACACGAATCTGATGTGTTCTGCCGGTTTCAAGAACACATCGTATATGCGTAAAATTCCCGTAACGCTTTATAACCTCATAGTGCGTAACCGCATCCTTTGAATTCTTATCGGTTACAGCCATCTTTTTTCTGTCCTTCGGATTTCTCCCAATCGGCTGATGAACAGTTCCGTTGTCATCCTTAATATTGCCGTAAACAACCGCCTCATAGGCACGATGAAAAGAATGCTCTTTAATCTGCTGTGCCAAATCAAGATGTGCCATATCGTTTTTTGCAATTATCAAAATCCCCGATGTATCCTTGTCAATCCTATGTACAATACCGGGACGTATAACACCGTTGATTCCGCTCAGACTGTCCTTACAGTGATAAAGCAAAGCATTCACAAGAGTGCCTGTATAATTGCCTGCCGCCGGATGAACAACCATATCCTTAGGTTTATTTACTACCAAAAGATCATCGTCCTCATAAACAATATCAAGCGGTATATTCTCCGCAGTCGTCTCAAGGGGAACTGCATCGGGAACAAATACATTTATACTGTCATTTGCCTTCAGTTTATAATTCTTATGAACAGCCTTGCCATTTACAACCACATTATCATCATCAATGAGCCTTGAAACTGCAGAGCGTGTAAAACCTTCAAGATTTTCGGTTAGATATTTGTCAATTCTTACACCTGCACTGGCGGCTGTAAAGGTAAAGCTTTCACTCATCTTTGCTCTCCTTATTATCCTTTTTGAACATATCAAAAACAAGATAAGCTATTAGACTGACTGCACCGAGAGTAACAGCACAATCCGCAATATTGAATATGGCAAAATCAACAAAAACAGGATTTATAAAATCAATAACATAACCAAAACATACACGATCAATCAAATTGCCTGCCGCACCTGCAGTTAAAACACCTAAAGTCCAGTAAAGCCACAGATTTTGCTGACATTTTTTGAACATAAAAACAAGCATTGCAACAGCAACAACTGCCGTAAGTGCAACAAAAAACCACCTTGCACCGCTGAACATTGAAAAGGCCATCCCCGTATTTTCGGCATAACGAAATTCAATAAATCCTTTAATAAAATCCTTAGCTCCATCAGGATAAAGAGCAGATTTCGCAAAATATTTTGTTACCTGATCAATGGCAACAATAACAATAATCATAACAACGCACCAGATATTTTTATTCTTTAATTTCACGAAACCACTCCCTTTAAAAGAGTAGGGTAAAACGAGTTTTTGTTCGCTCTACCCTACTGCACACAATATTACGGTGTACTTATTAATTATACTTATTCAGCAATTTCTGCCATAACATCAGCACAGTGCTTACAAAGTGTCGGATGGTCTGCAGCCATGCCTACTGTATCAGAATATTTCCAGCAGCGCTCACACTTTTCGCCGTCTGCCTTAGTAACGGTAACACTGAGTCCCTCAACATCACCTTTAACCTCACCTTCGCCACTGTCAATAACAACTGCCGAGGTAATAAATATCTCAGGAAGCTGAGCCTCAACTGACTTCAGGAAATCAAACAGCTCACCATCTGCAAACAAGGTAACCTTTGCTTCAAGCGGTTTACCGATAATCTTTTCATTTCTTGCAAGCTCAAGAGCCTTCTGAACATCAGTTCTTACCTCGTGTATCTTATCCCACTTAGCAATAAAAGCATCATCAGCTTCAATGAAATCAGCCTGCGGAATATCATTAAACAGAGGTGATTCAATATTTTTACTTGACTCATGAGGCATAGCAAGCCAGATTTCGTCAGCAGTATATGCAAGAACAGGTGTTAACAGGAGTGTGAGTGCATCAAGCACCTTATAAAGAACAGTCTGTGCCGCACGGCGTGTTGCACTGTTCGGTGCTGAGGTATAAAGTCTGTCCTTAAGAACATCAAAGTAGAAGTTACTCATATCCACCACACAGAAATGGTGCAGTGCATATGCAGTCGTGTGGTAATCGTATTCCTCATAGCCCTTGCGTGCAACCTCAATAACTTCATCAAGCTTCATAAGAGCATACTTATCAAGCTCCTCAAGGTTATCATTATCAACCATATCGGTATCAGGATTAAAGTCATAAAGATTACCGATACAGTACCTTGCGGTATTTCTGAGCTTACGATAGTTATCACTGATTTGCTTAAGAATTTCCTTACTGATACGGATATCTGCATGATAATCAGCACTTGCAACCCAGAGTCTGAGAATATCTGCACCATACTGCTTGATAATATCCTGTGGGTCAATACCGTTACCAAGTGACTTTGACATCTTTTTGCCTTCACCGTCAACAGTCCAGCCATGGGTGATAATCTGCTCATAAGGAGCCTTTTTCTCGCCGCCTGCAATAGCAGTTAAAAGTGATGACTGGAACCAACCGCGATACTGGTCAGCACCTTCCATATAAACATCTGCAGGACGTTTAAGATAAGGTCTTTTTGCACATACAGCCTGATGGGAAGAGCCTGAATCAAACCATACGTCCATAATATCCTTTTCCTTATCAAAGCCCTTATCACTTCCGCAGTGAGGACACTTGAAGCCTTCAGGAAGGAAGTATTCAGTATCGTGCGCAAACCATGCGTCTGAGCCTTCCTCACCGAATACTTTTGAGATTTTCATCATTACATCATTATCAATAATTTCTTTGCCGCAATCCTGACAATATACAACAGGGATAGGAACACCCCATTTTCTCTGACGGGATATACACCAGTCAGCTCTTTCCTGAACCATTGACTGGAGTCGGTCCTTACCCCATTCGGGATACCATTTAACATCCTCTGCTGCCTTAACTGCGTCATCCTTGAAATCGTCAACAGAGCAGAACCACTGACTTGTTGCACGGAAGATAACAGGCTTGTGACATCTCCAGCAGTGAGGATACTGATGCTCGATCTTTTTAAGTGCAAACAGCGCACCGATTTCTTCAAGATGCATAGCAATAGGCTTGTTTGCTTCCTCAGTTGTAAGACCTGCAAACTGTCCTGCCTCCTCAGTTAATCTGCCCTTTGCATCAACAGGAACAACAATAGGAATTTCAGGATAATTTTTACATACAATAAAGTCCTCAACACCATGACCGGGTGCAGTATGAACGCAGCCTGTACCGCTTTCAAGTGTTACGTGGTCACCAACAATAACAAGTGATGTTCTGTCAATAAACGGATGCTGCGTTTTCATATATTCAAGCTCATTGCCGCGGATAATTCCGATAGTTTCATAATCTGAAACTCCCTTTGCCTCCATAGCAGCAGGAGCTAAATCTGTTGCCATAACATAGAATTCGCCGTCAGCCTTAATTACTGAATACTCATAATTCGGGCCAACACAGATAGCAACATTAGCAGGCAGAGTCCAGGTAGTTGTTGTCCAGATAACAAAATATGTTTTGGACAAATCTGCACCCATAGCGGTGAGCTTGCCCATATCGTCAACTACATTGAATTTTACATAGATTGAATGACAAGGATCCTCAGCATATTCAATTTCAGCTTCAGCAAGAGCAGTGTTACAATCAGCACACCAATAAACAGGCTTTAAGCCCTTATAAATATAGCCTTTAGATGCCATTGAAGCGAACACCTTAATCTGCTCCTCTTCAAATTCTTTCTGAAGAGTGATATAAGGTTTATCCCACTCAGCAATAATACCCAGTCTTTTAAAGGATTCACGCTGTAAATTAACATAATTCATTGCAGTATCACAGCAGATTTTTCTAAGCTCTAAATCTGTGATATTGCTGTCGGCAGTAATACCGGCCTTTTTTCTTGCAGCAAGCTCAGTCGGCAGACCATGCGTATCCCAGCCCGGAACAAATGGTGACTGAAAGCCTGTCATATTCTTATATCTTACAATAAAATCCTTAATTGTTTTGTTAAGTGCATGGCCGATATGAATATCACCATTCGCATATGGAGGACCATCATGAAGGACAAACAGCGGTTTACCCTCATTATGCTTCATAAGCTGTGCATATTGGTCATTTGCTTCCCATCTTGCAAGGAACTCAGGCTCTCTTGAAGGAAGACCTGCCCTCATAGGGAATTCGGTTTTTGGTAAATTAAGTGTCTGATTATAATCCATTATATATATTCGCTCCTTAGGAATTATTTTTTCTTTTTAAAAAAGCCTTTAAACTTTCCTCTGTCATCCTCGTCATCCTCATCGGGTGCTACAAGAGAAATGGTTTCATCTGTATTTACACTTGTCTTGTCAACATTGAAAAATGTTTCAAATGGCTGTGAGCTTTCAAACTCAGGCTCATCCTCAATAACAGGAATTGATGCAACTGCATCATCAACAGGTGTTATTTCGTCTGCTGTGAAAGCATTGAGTGCATTCTCAACATCCTCTTCAGTCGGCTGTTTCTCATCCTCAACAGGCTCAAAAGCAGGTTCCATTGTTTCAATTTCATTGATTATGTCATCAACCTCATCCTTGGTTTCAAGAACAAATTCTTCAGCAGGCTCCTCCTGAACCTCCTCGTCAGCGGTTTCCTCAATTTCCTCGGCAGTATCCTCAACAGCCTCATCAATCGAAGTTTCCGCCTCATCATCTTCGGCTGTGTTATTTTCAGACTCTGCTTCTTCAGGCTCCGGCATCTCAAGCTCTCCGGCAGCAGCTTTTCCGATATTATCAACTATTTCATCAAGCTCACTCTCCAAGCCCTCTATGCTGTCCTCTGCACCTGACTGTGCAAGCTCCTTAAGCTTATTAAGCTGTGCCTCATAAAGATTAACAAGATTTGTTTTAAATTCTCTTGATTCAGCTTTAAGTCTTGACATCATTTCCTGCTGCTGACCTTTTTCGCTCCTAGCCTTTTCAACCAGCTCTGCAGTCAGCTTTTTCGCCTTGTCAAGCGTATCCTGTGCCACAAGCTGTGCACTTGAAATTGCAGCATTTGCCTTTGACTGAGCATCAGCAATGATTTCATCGGCAGCCTGTGCCTTTTCCTTAGTAAGGTTTGAAACATATTCTCTTGCCTCACCTACAATCTTATCAGCCTTAGCCTTTGCATCCTGTACAGTCTGCTGAGCAGATGCTGCACTTTCTGCAATGGTCTGCTCCGCTTTTTCCTTAGCCTCGGCTGTAACCTGATGTGCCATTTTCTGAGCCGAGATAATAGCAGTTTTGATAGAATCCTCATCATCTCTGTATTCCTCAATGCGGTTTGCAAGAATTTCCATTTTTCGATAAAGCTCTTTGTTTTCCTCACAAACAGCCTCATATGACTCAATAATATCAACTAAAAGCTCGTTAACCTCATTTCTGTCATAACCATCACGTTCAACGGTAGAAATCTTTTTTTCACGAATTTGTCTTGGTGTAATCATAGCATATTCTCCTTTGAAAGTTTACATAAACATTCCGTTATTCTCTAATTCATCAATCAAATCACCCATAACATCAACATTATAAGGTGTAATAATATATGTGCTGTTTGCAACACGCTTAATCTGACCATTGCTTGCATAAGCAACACCGCTCAGGAAATCAAGCAGCCTTCTTGCAACATCACGATTCGTGCTTTCAAGATTAAGCACAACAGTTCTTTTTTCATTCAGATTATCACCGATTGCGGCAGCCTCATCAAATCTTTCAGGCTTAACAAGCACAACCTGAAGCTGGGTTGTCGTATGTATATTAACAACCTTGTCGCTGTCGTGGCGGCGCATACGCGGACGTTCCGAAAAACGCTCCTCCTTTTCCGCCTTCGGTGCACGCTCTCTCCTTGATGCTCTTTCTCTTACAGGAGGCTCAAGACCGATAGAGCTGCTGGCTGCGTCATCATAAAAATCATCAAAATCGTCCTCATCATTATCTGAAACAATGTCTTTTATCTTATCAAAAAATCCCATACTGCCTCTCCTTTTCAATCATCAAAAATATTTTCTTGCACCGAATATAGCAGAGCCTACTCTTACTATATTTGAGCCATTGGCAACGGCAGCCTCAAAATCACCGCTCATTCCCATTGACAAAATATCCATATTAACATTATCTAATTTTTTATCTCTAATGTCAATGAAAGTTTGATGCATTGCCTCAAAATATTGTGAAACCTCCGCATCAGTATCGCAAATCGGCGGAATTGTCATAAGTCCCTTTATCTTAATCGACGGCATTTCCGCTATCTCAAGCAACAGCTCTTCAAGCCCTTCAAGATAAATACCGCTTTTTGACTCCTCTTTGCCGACATTGACCTCAACAAGAACATCGGAAATAACACCTTTGTTCAGGGATACCCTGCTGATTTCCTTCGCAAGCTTAACCGAGTCAACAGACTCAATCATATCAACCTCACCGACAATCTGCTTAACCTTATTGGTTTGCAGATGACCTATAAGGTGCTTCTCAACTCCATCAAGGTGAAGTTCATCCTTTTTACCCAGATATTCCTGCACCCTGTTTTCTCCAATAAGGTCAGCCCCTAAATCAAGTGCTCTGTTAATATAAACACTTTCAACAGTTTTCGTAACTGCCATAAGCCTTACATCCTCAGGATTTCTGCCTGCTTTTATAGCTGACTCCTCAATCCTGTGCCTGATAGCCTTGTAGTTATCCTCAACTGATTTCAGCCTGTTTTCATCAAGTATAAACTTTTCCATCATGCAAGTCCTTTCCTTTCGTAATGATCTGATCGTAAAAACGGATTGACTTACTGTTATTCGGGTCATAAGCGAATACAGAATAATCCTTTGTTGAATAAATTATTTCACCCTCACGCTGTGAAACCTGATTAGCTACAAGAGCATAAACACATTTTTTGCCGTTTTCATCAATATGAATTGCTGAGGACGGCACCTTAAAGCCGGAATAGGAATTATATCTTATCTCAATATCCTCAAGCCTCATCGAAGTAATATCTGCATCAAGCTGAGATGACTGCAGAACAAGCACTGTCTGCTCAACACCAAGCTCAGACTCAGCACCGGCAGCCACCTGACATTTTATAACCTTGTCACTGTCCTTTATTGCAACATCAAGGCTGCTGCCGTTTTTGATGCCCTTTATATCGGCAGTATTAACAACTGCACAAAAATACCATTCATAGGTTGTAATAAGCTTACCAAAGGATTGCGTATTCTTCTGTACATTTTCAGCCTGCTCAATATATGATTGGAGCGTTGCCGCATCAAGAGTCAATACATCCTTATAATTAAAAGAAGCCTCAAGCCCATCGGTATATGATGAGAAAACACCCGACTGCTCAGCAGTAAGATAGCCTGTCGGCTTGCAGGCATTGGCATCAATAGCATTAATCTGCCCCTGCAGGTCACCCTTAACTGCTGAAAAATCAATTGACTGACCTATAATCATCTGACGTCTTGTAAGCTTGTCATTCAAATCATCGGTATATGCAGCAAGCTTTTCAACAGTTCCTGAATTTGCAGAGCGGACATAAGAATTAATGTCATTGAGTATATCCCTGTCAATCGTTTCAATATCAGTAGTAAGACCGGCGGTTTTGCTTTCAAGCTCAATATAATAATCAAGCTGATTATGTAAAGTGTTCAAGGCTGAATAACTCCTTGCATTATCCTCACTTGAAAACTCCATTGCAATATTGCCGTTCACCTTAACCTTTGCACCATCATCAACACACGCAACAGTAACTGCACCGCTGTTGCTGTTAACAATATGCTCATCACGTATTACAAGTGCTTTTGCCTCAATCGTATCATAAACGGTTGAAGTAACTGCAGTAATCGTTTCAACATCAACATGTGTTGCCTTGTAGCATTCGGTAAAGATATAGCCTGCTATAATCAGCAGAACAAGAATCATCACCACAACATCTTTTCTGATTGAATCGGAATTTTTATTCACTTTTCTTTTTTCAGATTCTGCCATTTAAAAATTCCTCACATTTTTTAACTGCATATGCTGTCATATGCTCATAGCCTGCAGAATCAGGCTGAAGAACAATTGCATTTTCACGTCTTTTAAACCAGGTAATCTGTCGTTTTGCATAACGGCGTGTTTCCTGCTTTAATTTATTAACACAATTTTCAAGACTGTCTGCTTCTGTTAAATACGGCATCAGCTCCTTGTGACCGATTGCCTGAGCAGACGTGCCTGTGTATTTATTTAAACAGTCACGTGCTTCCTCAACAATACCGAGATCAAGCATTATATCAACTCTTTTATTAATTCTGTCATAAAGCTTTTGCCTGTCACAATAATTAATAAAGAAATAAAGTGCTTCATAGGGTGACTGTATTTTCCTTGAATTCATATTCTGCTGAGTTTTTGATGAACCTGAATAATAAAGCTCCAGTGCTCTCACAACTCTTTTTTTATTGTTTTTATGTATATTCTCTGCTGCTTTTGAATCAACGCTAAGAAGCTCATTATATAAATCATCCTCTGATTTTTCCATAAGCCGTTGCCTTAACTCACTGTCAACAGGTATTTCCTCAAAAATAATATTGTCAACAAGGCTGTCAATAAAAAGCCCTGTGCCGCCAACTATAATCGGCGTATGTCCTCTGCCTGTAATTTCATCAATTTTTGCTCTTGCAAGGTCACACCAGCGTGCAACGGAAAAGCTTTCACTCGGCTCAAGAAATTCAACAAGGTGATGCGACACTGTCTGCTTTTCCTCCTCAGTGGGAGCAGCAGTTGCAATTGGCATTCCCTTATAAACCTGCATTGAATCAGCAGAAATAATTTCACCATTCACTGCTTTGGCAAGCTCAATGCCAAGAGCTGTTTTCCCTGATGCAGTAGCACCTGCAACAACAATAATTTTCTTTTTCATATTATCCATATGCTACACTCTGCCAAACTGCTTTTCTATATCATACTTGGATATTTTTATAAACACGGGTCTGCCGTGTGGGCAAAATCTGATATTCGGCATTGAAAGCAGCTTTGCGACAAATAATCTTTGTTCTTCAGGTGATGTGTTGTCTCCCGCCTTAACTGCACCTCTGCAGGATGCTGAGTGATAAATCCAGTCGATTTTATCGGGTGTAATATCTGTTTTATGCTCAAGGAGCTTTTCGGCAATTTCGCATATCAAATCCTTAACATCACTGTCACCGACAAGTGACGGAACGGCACGAACAATTACCGCACTGTCACCAAAAGGCTCTGCCTCAAAGCCGCATTGACTCAGCAAATCCGTATTATCGCAAAGGGCATTGAATTCATCCTTTGAAAGATTAACTGCAACAGGGCTTAAAAGCATCTGGGTTTCGACAGTTTCCTGTGCCCTGAACTGCTCATAATTCATTCGCTCGTGCGCAGCATGCTTGTCAATAAAATACAGCTCATTTTCAATTTCAACAATCAGATAGGTTTTGAACACCTCACCGATTAGTTTAAAACCAATGTTTTTGTTATCATTTTCATCGCAGGTTACCGGGCTTTCCTGCACCTCTTCCGCAATAGAAGACTTAACCTCGTCAATATGCACTGTTTCAGGCTTTGCTTCAGAAATCTTTTGCTGTTCATCGTTATCCTCATACTCAATATCTAAAGTATATGATGCTCTCGGTGAATGAAGTGTACTTTTTGAGGACTGGTAAAAACCTTCACCTGGCTGAATTTTAAAGGACTGCTGAACAGGCGGTTCCTCTTTTTTCTTAAAGAAGTCAATTTTAGATGTATAGGTTTGGTTAACCTTTGAAGGGGTATCATAAATCTGCTCAAGCTTTGGTGAAAAATCAGCCTCCTTAACAGACCTGTCAGCCTCAACAGCAGATTTAACACCATAGTAAATCAAATCAAAAATAGGTTTTTCATTGGCAAAGCGCACCTCAATTTTTGCAGGGTGCACATTAACGTCAACAAGTGCAGGGTTGAGTTCAATATTGAGCACACACATAGGGAAACGCCCAACCATTATAGAATTTTTATATGCCTGCTCCAAAGCCGCCATTGCAGTTGCAGATTTAACAAGCCGATTATTGATAAAGAAAAACTGCATGGCTCTGCTCTTTCTTGAAGCAGTGGGCTTTGACACGTAGCCTGTCACCCTCATATTATCATAGGCATAGTCAACATAAATTAAACTCTCACTGACCTCCCTGCCGAACACCGAATAGATTGCAGATTTTAAATCCCCATTGCCTGAAGTAATCAAGGTCTGCTTTCCGTCACGGATAAATCTGAAAGAAATCTCAGGATGAGATATTGCCATTCTGTCAACAATACCTGCAACGGCATTGCCCTCGGTAACATCCTTTTTTAAGAATTTCATTCTTGCAGGCGTATTAAAGAATATATCACGCACAACAATTGTTGTGCCCTTTGGGCAGCCTGCATCATCAATGGATATTTCCTCACCGCCTGCAATTTCATACCTTGTGCCTACATCCTCACTGTCAGCCTTTGTTAAAAGCTCAACCTTAGCAACTGCGGAAATTGAAGCCATAGCTTCACCGCGAAAACCGAGAGTTCCGATAGCATTAAGGTCATCAGCACTTGAAATCTTACTTGTTGCGTGGGAAACAAAAACCTTTTTAACCTGCTCTCTTTCAATTCCGCATCCGTCATCGGTAATACGAACATAGGTAGAGCCGCCGTTTTTAATTTCAACGGTTATATGCTCCGCCCCTGCGTCAACGGAATTTTCTATCATTTCCTTAACGATTGAAGAGGGACGCTCAACAACCTCACCCGCTGCAATAAGCTGATATATTTCCTTTGGTAAAACATTAATGGTAGGCATTGCTCCCCCTCCTTTCAATCCTTGTTAATTTCTGTTATTCTTGAAGCGTTCCGTCCGCGCTCTCATTAACCATATTTGAGTCTATATAATCCTTATCGTACATATCATAGCTTATGGTATTGGCTTCTTCCATCATTCGCTTATATTCATCGGTATCATACATACCTGTTTGTGAGGCATATATATTTGCACCAAAGCCGATAGCTGCTATAACCATTAAAAGAATTGATATAATTCTGAACTTTTTTATTTTGTTTTCATCAATACGGTCAAGATTATCTTTTTTCTTTTTTGTGACGAAATAATAAATAATCACACCAAGTATACCGCCAAGAAAAATCAAAAAATATGTTGCACTTTTTTCTTTGACACTGCGTGATTTATTGTAATAGTACACCGCCAATGTGGATATTGCACTGAAAACAGCGGTAACAGTAGCAGTAATCAGCATCGGTATTAAGATTATAAACAAAAGATTTAACGCATCGTTTGGACTTTCAAACATATTTATCCTTATTCAAGCTCCTGTGCTTTCTTTTTTAAATCATACAGTGTCTGCATTGCTTCAATAGGAGTCAAGGTGTTGACATCTATTGTTTTTAATATTTCAAATATTTCCTGTCTGCCGTTGGCGGTAAAATTATACTGAATATCGGCTGTTTCCTCTTCAACGATACTGTCCTCAGCCTTAAATTCAATTTTAACTGCATTAGCCTCAAGCTCTTTTAAAATAACCTTAGCACGTTTGACAACACTGTCAGGCACACCCGCAAGCTTGGCCACCTCAATACCAAAGCTCTGGTCTGCACCGCCGCGGACAATGCGTCTTAAAAAAGTAATATCATCACCGCGCTTTTTAACTGCGATTGAGTAATTCTTGACACCGTCAATCATACCCTCCATAGCAGTAAGCTCATGATAGTGCGTAGCAAATAATGTCTTAGCACCAAGGCTCTTCTTTTTACAAACAAATTCGAGCACTGCCCTTGCAATACTCATTCCGTCAAAGGTTGATGTACCCCTGCCGATTTCATCAAGAATGATAAGCGAATTTGATGTGGCATTTTTAAGAATTGTTGAAACCTCGTTCATTTCAACCATAAAGGTAGACTGACCGGTTGCCAGATCATCACTTGCACCAACACGTGTGAATATTGCGTCAACAATACCAAGGTGTGCACGCCTTGCAGGAACAAATGAGCCAACCTGTGCCAAAAGGCTAATTAAAGCAATCTGTCTCATATAGGTTGATTTACCTGCCATATTAGGACCTGTGATGATTGCACAGCGGTTATCCTCCAAGTCAAGCAAGGTATCATTCGGCACAAAGGGTGCATCATTAAGCAGAGCCTCAACCACGGGATGTCTGCCGTCCTTGACATCAATAATGCCATCATTTGAAATGGTCGGGCAAACATAGTTATTTGCAAAAGCAACCTCAGCAAGAGAGCAAAGCACATCAAGCACTGCAAGTGATTTTGCTGTTTTCTGCAGACGCTCAAGCTGTGCGGAAATATCATTTCTCACCGCCGAGAAAACCTCGTACTCAAGTGCAACACAACGATCCTTAGCACCGATAATTCTGCCCTCTAAATCCTTAAGTTCCTGTGTAATATATCGTTCACAATTTGTGAGTGTCTGTTTTCTTATGTAGGTTTCAGGCACTAAATCCTTGTAGGAATTTGTAACCTCAATATAGTATCCGAAAACCTTATTGTATCCGACCTTCAGCTTAGGTATGCCTGTCAGCTCTCTTTGTTCGGTTTCAATTGCAGCAATGACGCCTGCACCGTCTGTCATTATAGCTTTCAGTGAGTCGATTTCCTCATTAAAGCCGGTCTTAATCATTCCGCCCTCACGTACAGAGAAAGGAGGCTCGTCCACAATAGCACGGTCAATTAAACCATAAACATCTTGCAAAAGGTCAATTGAATTATAAATTTCTTTCAGCAGTGCTGTTGAACATTCTGAAAGATTGTTCTTGACCGACGGCAATCTTTCAATTGTAAACTGCAGTGACTTAAGCTCTTTGGCATTGGCTGTACCATATACGATACGTGTCATCAGCCTTTCAATATCGTTGACACCCGTTAATGCATCACGAACAGTGTCCCTGAGCATCGGTGTATCAACAAGCTCACCCACTGCATTCTGCCTTTTAACAATCTTAGGTATGGACATAAGCGGTCTTTCAAGCCATGATTTAATCATTCGCTTGCCCATAGCCGTCTTTGTTTTGTCAATAACCCACAAAAGCGAGTGCTTCTTATCACCTGTCATCATTGAGCGTGTAAGCTCCAGATTTCTTCTTGCACTGATGTCGAGCTTCATATACTGCTCGTCATCATAAAAATCAATCTCTGACGGTGCCTCAATTTCATTTTTACGCTGTGTTTCTTTAAGATAACCGATAACAGCACCGATTGAGCTTACACCCGATTTGCTGTGACCGATACCAAGTGAAGAAATTTCTTCTTTTTTCAGTGTTTCAATTACAAGAGCTGATGCAACTGAAAAATCAAACTTTTCATCGTCAAGCACCTCAACGCTTGCACCGATTCTTTGGGCAAAATTCTCAACCCCTGAAAGATCAAGAACACCCGAATTCATAATCAGCTCTCTCGGTGAATATGTCGAAAGCTGGTTAATCAGCTTATTTTCAATATCTTCACCATCTAAAACAGTGATATGGAACTCGCCTGTCGATACGTCAGCAAAGCAGACACCCATATCCTTTTCACCATAATAGATAGAGCAAAGATAGTTATTTGAGCCATCCTCCAGCATATTGCCCTCAATAACAGTACCCGGAGTTATGATTCTTATGACATCTCTTTTGACAAGTCCCTTTGTTGTTGCAGGGTCCTCCATCTGCTCACAGATTGCAACCTTGTAACCGCGTGATACTAATTTTGCAATGTAGTTATCCGCACTGTGGAATGGCACACCGCACATCGGTGCCCGCTCCTCCTGACCGCAGTCACGGCCTGTTAAAACAAGATCAAGCTCTTTTGATGCAATCTTGGCATCATCAAAAAACATCTCATAAAAATCACCAAGACGGAAGAACAAAATGGTGTCCTTATATTGACTTTTTATTTGAAAGTACTGCATCATCATAGGTGACAGCTTACCATCATTTTTTGCCATTTTGTTTCCTCCTCTTCGGCAATTCAGTTAATTAAAATTCAGATTAGTGGCATCCGCCGCAGGTGCAGCAATCATGTGTGCATCCATCCTCTGCCTTTGGAAGCTCACAGGTTTCTGCATCCTGTCCGTCAAAGAACAAGCCAATCATACCGCTGATGTATTGAGCCATCTGCTCCATCTCAGCAGCCGCTGCAGAATAATTTTTCATATTCTCGCCTTCCATAATTTCAGCGTAAAGCTTCTGATATTCTTCCTGAAGCTCAGCAATTCTTTCCTGTGAAGCCTCCTCGCCCTTTTCGGCCTCCTGCTGATATTTGAGTGATAAAAGCTGCATCTCCTGCATCTGCTGCTGGAGCTTTTCGTCACCGTCGTTTGCCTTGGCTGCTGCCTGCAAAGCGATGAAACGCTCATCCTTCTGGATTTCCTTGCCTAATTCTCTTAATGCTGATTCAATGCTCATAGTTATTTCTCCTTTACTAATTCTCCCCTCATAACAAAGGTCAGAGGTTCGATAACTTTTATTCTTTGGAAGGTGCCGATAAGGCTTTCGTCACCTTCAAATTCTATAATCAGGTTGCCGTCATTACGGGCAGCAACGTAATTATCATTTAATTTACCCTTGCCGTAAACATAGCACTTATAGGTTTTGCCCTCGTGAAGTGCCATTTGCGATGCACTGATTTTTTCCTGCAAATCAGTCAGCTCCTTAAACCAGCGTGACTTTTCCTCAGCAGGAACAGGGTCAGGCATTTCTGCCGCAGGGGTTCCCTTTCTTGGTGAATAAATGAAAGTAAAAAGCGAGGTTGCTTTAACTTCTTCAACAAGTGAAAGTGTCTCCTTGAACTCCTCATAGGTTTCACCGGGAAAGCCGACAATAATATCACTTGTGATTGACAGTTCGTCACCCATCAGCTCCTTAGCATAATGAATCAGTGACAGATACTGCTCTCTTGTATAATGTCTGTTCATCGCCTTAAGGACTCTGTCGCTGCCGCTCTGGAACGGCAGATGCAGATGCTGTGCAACCTTGTCACACTCAGCCATCGTTTCAATAAGCTCTTTTGTGCAGTCCTTGGGATGACTTGTCATAAAGCGAATTCTGAAATCACCGTCAAGGTCATTCAGTTCTCTTAAAAGCTGTGAAAAGCTGACATAAGGAATTAAATCCTTTCCGTAGGAATTGACATTCTGCCCAAGCAGCGTAATTTCCTTATAGCCCTGTGCCACCAGCTCTTTGAATTCGGCAATGATATTTTCCTTGCTGCGGCTTCTTTCTCTGCCCCTTACATATGGCACGATACAGTATGTACAGAAATTGTTGCAGCCATACATAATCGGCAGCCAGGCTTTAGCATCATTATCTCTTTTAACAGGAATCCCCTCAGCAATCGCACCGTCAAAATCAGGTATTTCAAAAACTCTTTTTCTGCCTGTCAGGGCTCTGTACAAAAGCTCAGGCAGACGGTGAATAACATGTGTACCGAAAACCAAATCAACAAAGGGATAGGACTGCTTAATCTTGTTGGCAATATGCTCCTGCTGCATCATACAGCCGCAAAGAGCAATAACAGCATCCGGATTTTCACGCTTATAGCTTTTTAGCGAGCCGACATTGCCGAAAACCCTGTCCTGCGCATGCTCTCTTACCGCACAGGTATTAAATATAATCAGCTTTGCTTCAAGTCTTTCCTCGGTGAAATCATATCCCATAAGCTCCAGCATACCTTTAATTTTTTCACTGTCGGCAACATTTTGCTGACAGCCGTAGGTAATAACACAAGCCTTGGGCTTTTCTCCATAACGTGCAGATAAAACCGAATTGACCTTAACGGTAAACTGCTTTTGCTTTTCAAGCTCATCCTCGCCTATTACCGCTGTTTTTCTGCTGTCGTTGCTCATTCATTTCACCTCATCAAACCATATCATTATACGGATAACATTATAACAAATACCATTTATATAATCAATATATAATTTATAAATAATATAATAATTTTAAGTAAAAAATGGTATAGACAATATGCATAAAGAATATTGATTTTTATACAAAAAAATGATATTATTAGGCTAAAATATACAAAATTTCAGGTGATTTTATGTTAAAGCAGAGAGGTGCAGGCGTACTGCTGCACATAAGCTCAATGCCGTCTGCCTATGGCATTGGTGTATTTGACAATAATATAAAAAGCTTTATTGATGAAATTGCAGATATGGGCTTTACCTACTGGCAGGTTCTGCCATTCAATCCCCTTGACGGTGCAAATTCACCCTACTGCTCACCGTCAGCATTTGCAGGCAATTACCTTTTTATTGACCCTAAAGGATTGCTGAATATGGGTCTTGTTACTGAAGAAGATGTTAAAGGCAACATCTACGACGGCACACCATATACTGCCGACTATGAATTCGCCGCTGAAAAGCGTCTGGAACTTTTAAAAAAGGCATTTTTAAATGTTGATAAAAATCTTGCAAAAAGCATTAAAGCCTTTGAATTGGATAATCCGTGGCTGACAGATTACAGCATTTTTATGGCAGTTAAAGAGGCTGAAAATATGAAGCCCTGGTGGGAGTGGAGCAGTAATCATGCCCACTATTTTGACTGTATTAAGGATATTTATAACTATGAGGAAAGTGCCGCCTTCTGGAAATTTGTGCAGTACATTTTCTATAAGCAATGGAACGAAATCAAGACATATGCTAATAAAAAAGGTATAGCCGTTATCGGTGATATGCCGATTTATGTAGCAATGGACAGTGCAGATGTATGGGCAAATCTGCCTATGTTTTTAATTGATGAAAAAACACTTAAGGTTGAAAAGGTTGCAGGTGTGCCGCCCGATTATTTCAGCGAGGACGGACAGCTATGGGGTAATCCGATTTATGACTGGAAGACTATGGACAATGATAATTTCAGCTGGTGGATTTCACGCCTTGGTCACGCTCTGAAAACCTATGACACTGTAAGGATTGACCATTTCAGAGCCTTTGCGTCTTATTGGCAGGTGCCTGCCGACTCAGACACCGCAAAGGTTGGCGAATGGATTGACGGACCTAAAATGAAGCTTTTTGACAAAGTATTCGAGGTTTATCCGGATGCTCCGATTATTGCAGAAGATTTGGGTGTTTTCGGAGAGGATGTTGTTCAGCTTTTAGAGGATACCGGATTTCCCGGAATGAAGGTTGTGCAGTTCGGCTTTGACCCTAACAGTGACTCATCGCATATGCCGCATAATGCAGTACAAAACAGCATCAATTATGTGGGAACACACGATAACAACACAATTCTCGGCTGGCTCTGGGAGGCAAGCGAAGATGAGCGGCGTTTTGCCCTTGACTACGTAGGCTTTACAGGTGATAATTGGGGTGAGGGCGGTTATTACAGCCAATCCTGCCGAAAGGTTATTGAAGCAGTATGGAAAAGTGCATCAAATGTTGCAATCATTGCACTGCAGGATATGTGCGGCTTCGGCAGTGATGCAAGAATGAATATCCCCGGTGTACCTGACAAAAACTGGCGTTTCAGAACAACAGCCGACACAATCAAAAATATGGATAAAGAATATTTCAAAAAAATCAATTCTCTTTACAGAAGAATGTACCCTGTGTTTGATAAATAGAGCTAAATAAAAAACAGAGCAGATTTACTGCTCTGTTCAGCCTGTAGAAAAACCCTAAATCCGGAAAGGATTTAGGGTTAAATTTTTAAGATTAATGAAAAATATGCTGATGTAATCAGGAAAAGCAGTCAGATTGGCCATATT